>Ga0065711_1030051_pt1 | contig 33914 bp, 17 predicted proteins | sample Hoacrofraction12_FD_59098 | JGI IMG/M metagenome (GOLD analysis project Ga0065711, IMG submission 59098) | Hoatzin crop microbial communities from Cojedes, Venezuela - Epithelial fraction 12 v2 (version 2) | ecosystem: Host-associated > Birds > Digestive system > Esophagus > Crop | place...
TCTGGCGATGCTCCAAAATCTTTGCCTTCTGGCCAGTCCATGATGACCTCCAGAATTCCTGGGCGACTGGGGTTTCCCATTCGGGCGCGCTGGGTGATCAGCGCGACCCAGTTACTCCACATAGCATCGGTGGCATGATGCGTAGAGGGGACCCTCTCTTTGAACATCCAGCCCAGGACCGGCAATCGTGGTGCTAGGAGGAGCTGTGCTTCAGTGCCGACCAGTTCTGAAGCAGCTCGAACGCCTTTATATGCTGCCAGAATCTCTTTTTCAGTGGGAGTATAGCGGGCCTCGGATCCTTTGTATCCCTGGCTCCAAAACCCCAGGGGTCGAACTTGAGTCTTCCCTGGTGCTTTCTGCCACAGACTCCAGGTTGGGCGCCAATTTAAATGTTCTGGTTTTGGCTGCAGCCAGCAACAGAAGTGCCACGCGGCCGCCCCTCCCCCCGCCAGGGTGCGGAGGAGAATGAAAAAAACAGGCGGAAAACTGGTGGGTCGGAATAAGGGCAGTTTAACAGAGCAGCAAACAAAGGGAACAGGAACAACAAAGATACAGATAAGGAGAAAAACACAACAACGAACCGCACGACCCAGAGAGCTGTTCTTCTGGACAGGACCGGCGCCCGCACTCCTCAGCCGCTAGAGAGTTCTCCCCGCCCAGCTCCCCCCACCGGAACCCAGCCAGATGGCACACGGTATGGAATACCCTGCTCTGTTTGGCCAGGTGGGGTTAGCCTGCCTGGCTGTGCCCGTTCCTGGATTCTGGTGAAAATTAACCCTGTCCTGGCCAAACCCAGAACAGCTACCGACTTGAAGATTAAGGAAGAAATCACTAGCTTTGTGGTAAGTACTACTTGTAGAGAAGTCAGCATAGGGAGAAGAGGATGGTGTTCTAACCAGAAGCTATAAATAAGGCAAAATCTGGATTTCATGTTTCACATCAATATGCCATTAATGAAAATAGCCAGAATGAATAAACAATGCAGTTTAACAAGTGGGAAAAGAATTCCCCATCTTTTACAATAGAAGAGTGAAAACAGTGGCAGAAATGACACGCAGAATTTTGACCTTGAAGTTTATACCTGAGTGAGAACTGTGTGTAACTATTACCTGATTTCCCTCTGGATTTATATGTTTTCAGAGTTTTATGCTGAAAGAAAATGTTGTTGCAAGCCCTTGAAGAATTACATAGGATGTGCTAGGTTACCACAGCACAGTACTGTGGAAGAACAGGGCATTTTCCTACAAAGTTGTGCTAGAGGGGGTTAAAAAGCCTTACCAATGTTTGTTAGCTGTATTGAAAGGCTAGAAATAAATGGCTCCAAAAGACTGAAATATAGGTTCTTCAAAAACCAGGTGTACTCTACAGGGCTAGGAACTATATTTTCTATTCTGTTAAACTTCAGGTTTTCAAACATTTGCCCATTCTGTATGGGGGGGGAGGGGAGAACCCCAACCAAACCTTAGTAATCAAATAATCTTAAAAGAACTACAACCGTCAAAAGCCAAATGAGTAAAAAGAAGTATTTATGCACTGCAGGACAAAAGTAGAATGGGGGCTTAAACCTGGATTTCCTGTGCTCTTTCTCCATAAACTGGATGTTACATATCCAGTTTTGAAGTACTTTAGGAATGATATTTTTACTCTTTGGGTGGTTGTTCACAGGAAGATGCTGAGGGTTTTTTGTTGCAGATAATTTCATAACCACTTGTATATTTATTGCTGTCCTGCAACAGCAGTATGAGGTCAGAGTCCCAGCCTCTGCTTTGCAGGCAAAAAGATCCGATACACTGTGCTTCTGGTTTGAGCAAGCCTGAAGCTGAGTCAGCACTTGAACTTGAGGTTTTTGAAAATCCTAATCCAGTACCTCATTCAGTAACACATCTATCCTGCTTTTGTCAGTGTCCATACTAGATAAGTACAAGGTGGGCATAAAGACAAAATCTGAGTAGAAACTGCAGACTTTTTTGGGAACCAGATATGATGTACTCCTGTCCCAAAGAGAAACTTTTAGGGAGGTAAGCAGTAGGTGAAAAAATCCATTAAAATAAAAATGATGCTAGCTGGTGCTTCCTGTTATCTCCTACAACACACAAAAAGTAGCAAGAAACTTTCAGCTGAGACAAGATAGTGGGCAACAGAACAAGTTCCTTGCTTTAATACTTATCTTTAGAAGGATTTGAAAAATATTCTGCAATCTATTAATTACTTTCAATTACAACCATTTCCCAGTCTGCTTTACAAGCTGTAGCACAAAGCCAGATACCTCTTGTTTTGATTGCTGTTTGAAAACGTCACTTCTCTCTAACATTGTTATTGCTTTTCAAGCTGACGTTTGGATTTTACACTTAAGATTAACAATACAGCTCAAGAAACTGTGTGACATAATGAGTGCTCATTGTATTAATAGATGAATGTCCAGCACAGACAGGGCGATGTTATTAGAAAAGCTTCAGGAGGTAATGGTTTGAATCTGTAAGAACTTATGATCTGGGATTGCTCTTCAAAGACCATTGGAAAAGAAGCTTAATTGGGCATCGATATTTTATGTATGACAATACTCACATCCTCCATGCATATCTTTAGAACTTACAATTTTTATTTTTTAAATGAAGATGCTTGAAGTCCTAGCTCTAAGAACTGAAGGCTGAGGGAGTGACTCTGTTCCAGTAGTAAAACCCATTTCTGTTCTCATGGACATGTAAGAAGCTTGCCAATATGTACACCTCTTCTATTCAACATATTTAAAAAAAAAAAAACCCAGAGAAACAAATAAACAGAAAACAATATGCATCCACCTGGGAAGTGAATAAGTCCACACAGTATTTTCGAACCTTGTGATTTTTAAGGTCTGTGCAGGGGTTTCAAGTCCTTGTCAGTGTTATTCCCATGTTCAACTACTGCTCAGTTTATTTTCTGACTATACAAAGATCTAAATGGAAAGGAGGAATTTAATATCAGTCCCCCTAGAGTCCAGAGTAACAGTTGCTCAGGAAAACCTCTATTCAGAAAAGCTAACTTGGGTATTAAGACACCTCCAATAGCAGCAAAATGTATGACTTCTCAGAAGTGTTTTCACTTTTGACAGCATACTTCAGATTTATGCCAATGTCTCAACCATCCTCTTGATGCAGCTAAGCTAATGAAATTTGTGATGAAACTCACAGAAGAGAAAATACTGGGTAGCATTTGTATGACTAAAATCTAAGTAATTCAATAAAGTATGATTTTTCTTCTCCTTCATATGTTTCTATTCTCCATGCCACCTATGTCTGTCACTTAAAACAAAAGTCCAATCTTTGTGAATCTCTCAGGCAAAGTGTTAAACATCCTTTTGAAAATAGTAATTTACATAGGTTATTATCTTTCACTTTATCAGTTATTTTCATTTCAATCCTCAGTCTTTGGAGAGGATAATTGAGCAGTTTAATGCCTGCTGTTGCTTTTTTCTTGCTCCTGAACCTTGATGTTGAACTTTAAATTTCAAAATATAAAAGCCATTTCATATCAGTATATGAGCTTTTCCTCTGTATATTCAGTGGCAGTTAACTTTGTTTTAAATGAGTTTATCTGTTGATATCAGCATTTAGTTAAGGAAGGGCTGAAGGAGAGAATTGTCCCAGGCTGCAGCAGTCTTGGAGTTTCCTGGTCAGACCCTTCACTCAGGCACACCAGGAACTTGCCTCTATCCTCTTCCGACTGAGCGTCCTACCTTCTCATTTTGGCAGTCTTGAATACCTTACTCCCTTATCTGACACAGTCAGCATCAAATTGTTTCCAGGTAAACAGGGGTAGCATAAGTGGAAAAGCAAACCAAACATCTCTTTCATACTCTGTCTGCAGAGAGTGGGAGGTGAACTGAGATTTCCTTAAGGAGGAGAAATACAAATGTACACTTTCATATTATGGATGGATGGTTTTGCCTGTATGCTGTTGTACTGGGTGTGGAGAAGAATGAGGACCATAGGCAGAGGCAAAAAAATTCTTTGATTTTAGTGGCTTAACAGGACGTGTCTGGAGGCCATAGATGGGCAGAGAAGGACTAAGAAAGGAATAAAAGCCTAGGCTCAGAGCATGACTGCAGAAATTAAAGTAGGTCTTGATAAGCCTTGGGAACTTACTGAAAAAACATCTTATGTGTTGAAGAACTTCAGAAAGTAGCTGGGGAGACACTGGCTTTAAAGGGTTAATTTTTGAACTTGGCCACCTGTGCTAAGAGCTAAATGGCAGTAAAATAATTCTGCTTCTACCTCTTTTCTTTCATTCTAATTCTGGAGAGTTCATTGCACTGACACAAAAGCATTCATATTCTTTAAAATTGAATGTAATGTTGCAAGTATCCATTCTCAGAATGTGCAAAACAGAAATGTAATAACTGAGCTCACAAGGCCAGGATTTTTCATCTGACTTCTTTGGCCTCCTGTGTGAACATCTGCGCTTCCCTCCCACTAATGGGCATCTTTTCTAGCATAAGAGAAGCACTTCTAAATGAGTTCTTGCATCATCTGTAAGTAACATGTCTGCCTAAAGACTTTACAGATCTTAGGGAGTCCAAATCTCACAGAGGAGTTCTGTCTGCAAATATTTGATTTTGAGAGAAGAGCCAAAGGTTTGCTTTGATTAATTTGGAATTTAAAAAAAAAAATACCTAAGTGAAGAGAGAACTAAACAAACATAATGACTAACCAGGACATTTTTTGAAGTAGTGTTGCAATTTATACTCTTACTGGCTGGAGAGGATAGCGTTATATTTTAAAGAAAGTCAATCTTAAGGTTAGTAAGAAATATATATTTACACGCTTATATACCCACAAAAAGCAACAGTACAAGCAGTCTGCATTTTCCTGGGATTGCTACATGTTTGTATTAGAAATGTATATAAATACAGGTTTAAATTTGAAAAACTGTTGCCAACCTGCTCTGTATTGACACTTCAAATTTTTTTTTAACCACTCTTTGTCTTGGAAACAGAATCTCTAGGTTATGAAATAAAAGCAGAATTTTTATGTATGGAAAAATCTTTACAGTTAAGTTTCTGCATTAGTTTACTTCTTGCTGTGTTAGAAGTTATTTGTTTGCCTTTCCTGTAATTACAGTTGCTCGCTGAATCTGTTGGTTTAATATAACAATGAGGTAGAGCTTTTTCAGACTGCGGCAGCAGTGGAATGGGCATGGAAATTCCTCAGGAGAACTGTTCATAGCACAGAAACACAGATGACTTAACTCAGAAAAGGAAAGGGAGTCATATGAAGGGGCTGCTTTAATAATATATATTTCAAATGTTCATTGCATTGCATACCTGGAAAAGACGTATGGTTGAAGAGTCTTTAGGAATTGCTCTGGGACCAGGTACTTGAGACCTGCTTCATTCAGTGTGTGTTCCATCTGTCTCTGAATTGTACAATGTTAGTCTCAACCATACAGTTTTCCAGTCAAATTTTGCCATAATAGCAGTGAGTAAATGACACTATCTAACACAGTTCAGAATATTTATAACTACTACCTGATCTTGCTGACAACATTCGGTCCTTGAAACAGCTTGGACTCCCTTGTATTAGCTGTGGTTTCTTGGAGGTATTACAACTCTGCCTGCTCTGGAAGGGATGCATGCTCTGGGCCTTGTCTGTCTTACCCAGCTGTAACTGGACAGCACTTGTCTGAGGGCCCTCTTTAGCACACCTTTGAGCCTCCCACCTGGGAACAGAAGGAGCTGTTTTCTGATCCTTCTCGTGCTTACACCTCACTGGAGTGTAAACGGTCCCCTCTGGGCACCACAGATATTTGTATTAAGTAACTCACATTTGAGACCCATGTTGTTATCACTCTGAGGAATGGACAGTATCTTAAAGCACATTGTATTTGTCTCTGGTAATTTTTGGTCTTCAGCAAACTTCATACCTTCAATACAAGTTTTAATTATTTGCTCTGATTTTCTGTTAAATGCAGGACCAACAGTTTTTTGAAAGTGGTTCTTTACTAGTGCTACTCTCTAATTTCAGTGCCAAACGCAAATCATATTTTTCCATTATTTGATTAGTATTTTGAGACCTCATCACCAACCATTTAGTCTATTTGGCTACTATCTCTGTTAATACAAGTATCTTGTCAGTTAAATGTAGCCAATTCACTCATTTTTTAAAAAAATGCCTACTGCTATCATATCCTGGAAAGCTTTTCTTTGTTATTCTTGTGGGTTGTTTCTTGACAACGTGTTTTCCAGCAATCAGTAGAGAATATCTATTGTCCTTCTTCAAAATGTGAGCTTTAAATGATATAAAAGTAGTTCTATTTTTCTGTGATGCTTTCAGTATCCTGACACATTTTGGATCCGAGAGCTCTCCTTTGCATTTATTTCATAGTTAAAATGTTATTGTGACTAACTTTTGGTTGACATGACTCCTTATCAAATTCTGTTGTCATTCACAAAATAGCTGATATCAGTCAATATGTCTAAAGAATGTTAGGACTTCTGTTGTGAATGATTTTAAGCTCTGAATGTTACTCTGCAGCTCCTACATTTTTCTAATGGATAATAAGCTTAACATGGAGTCCGTTTGTATCTGGTGGCTGTATTGCCTGTTACTTTGATCACGACTCAGTTCGAGCTGAAGTACTTTTTTTTTTTTTGTCCACAGATGTGCATTGTGATGGCTGAGAACTCTGGCAAAGTCATAAAATACATAGCACTTTTACCCTCTCTTCTCTCCTTATACTACCCTATATCTCTGTCTATTGTAATGGTTCATCTAGAGATGAATTCTGTTACTTAACTAATTTTTGACCTCTGTGTGCTTTTGTAAAGTTAGTGCCCTGTCTGTGTTATCCCCTGCATGTTTTGAATTCCCAGCTGTGCCCCTTAAGCTTTACCCTGGGTCAGGTGCATCCTGCTGCGTTGTCAGTAGTCAACTTCAGATCTCCCTGTAATCATCAACTGAGGCTTGTTCAAATTCAGATCCTAGATCTGATTCACTTTCTATCTGAAGATTATTCTTGCCCCTTCCCCATACTGCTGTTTTATTCTCACATTGGTCATGCTCTTTTTCGTTTGTCTCCATTTTGTGTATTCTGATATTTATTTTTCTACTGTCTTTCATGTCTTTAGATAAACTGTTATGTCACATGCCAAATTTCTCTTTTTTTACTTACATTAAAATTTAATAATTTAAAATGTGTATGCAGCCTTGATGTGAATGGTAAAACAAAACTTCAGATCTTTAATAGGCTATACAATGAGGTCAGCTTTCTTCTCACATTTTTTTCATAAGGAGAAAGCTCGTAATGGAGCATTGGGCTGCAGGACACAAGATTTCTTGTTTATGTCCGTGGTACATGCTCTTTGAGCTCCGGGTAGACCTGGGAGGAAGAGACCCTCATACTTCCATGCTGTGTTGTAGTATTTATCAGTATTTGCACTAGTTAACTTTGGAGAAGCTACAGAGAGAAAGCACCATCTTGGATGAAGGTGAGCAGTGTATGAGTTTCTAGGATGAGTTGCTTAACAGGAAACATGGACTAAAGCAGGTCCTCTGTCTTTCATGCTTCTACCACTACTGGAGATTTCAGGCTTTCTCTTCTACTCAATGCTTAGTATATGACCGTTTATTTCTTTTAGCTCTGGATAATATGAATACCTGAAGAATCTTTTTTCTCATTACTCGACTTTGTTCAAGAAGAAATATGTTAACATAGACAGGGACAAAGAGACAGCTAAGTTATATCAATTGTGTAACAAAATAGCTGATTCCAAAGATCCAAACCTTCACAACCTGGGGGTAGAATAGTTTTAAACTTGAGTAAAATATTTCTCCCATTGCTTCTATGTAATAACGATAAAAGCTGTAGGTTTTCATTGCTACCCCTACATATTTTTATGTAACATGTAGTTTGCCGTGTGCCTTTTCAAAAGATGGAAACCAAAGATGTCTTAAATAGGAAATGTACCTCTAGCACATAAAAGGTACTAGAATTTTTAAAGGTGATAATGCATACAGTATCTGCAATGAGGAGATGAGCAGGTGTAGATACTTCTGAATTGTACATACATCTTGGGCAAAGGGAAAATTAGGCCACGGAAAGAGTGGAGTAGGAAGTAGAAGTGGTATAGATTTAACATGGTTTTAGAAGAAGTTTTATCTGAATTTGCTCTATAAGGTAGTGTACATGTTGAAGGAAGCATGTTTATATCTCAGATATGGACTTCAAGCTTGCTGTCAATAAGAGAAGCCTAAGAAGATATTTTGGTTCATGAAAAAGGGAAAATTAGGTTCTTCATGCATATTTTTCTAGGTACATTCATCTAAAAAAGGCCCTGGTTCAGTGTATTTTGAAATATTAAGAAAGACATCTGAAACAGCAAAGTGGTTTTCAGTGACATTTAATAGGGTGCACAGTTCAAGAAGACAAGAAATCTGAGTGCTGATAACATGACTCTGCACTATTGTAGGAAAGATCTGTCTTTCATGACAGTGAAGACATAAAGATTTAATTGTGTAATAAGCGTTTTCATGTTTTGATATTGATGCTTCAAACTTGGTAGACAGACTTTTGTCAAAAGCAATGCATGTGCAATTAGAAACTCAGCTGAGCACCTTGTATTGCTGTTAGTTGCTGAGAAGTCAACTGGTGATATGAACAATGCTTGAAAAAATTTTTGATCCGATCTTTGCATTATGCATCTTGAGCAGTAACATCCATATCTTTCTTTCAGCTTTTGGTCATGACACACATGACCAAGCACAGACAGCATCAGCACAAGTCTATATAATCCTGTTTTCGTTAAGCTGTTTTGGGTATCAGATGGCTTCTAGGTGTGTGTAGAGAAGCGCAGGTATTTTAGATTTCACTGTATATTACCGATATCTTGTTACTAAGTACAGACTCTTATTGAAGCTAGTAGGACATTGGCTCAGATAAAAGTCCAACTTAATGGGCAAGATAAAAAAGAATGGAAGGAAAAAATCCATAATACAGATATTTCTTAGGCCTTCATATTCTCCTTTGACCGGGAAGGCTTAACTGTGTAATGTTTGTTTTAGCTGTCTGTACCTGAAAATGTGGATTTAGCTTATTGCCCCAAAAAAGGTTCATCAAGTAGTCTTGATGTATTTCTGATGTCTTAATCCTATTTTGACCACAAAGCTGGGGTTTTTTTAGTGTTTTTTTGCTTGGTGTTTTTTTTTTTTTTTTTAAAGGACTGTAAATATTGCCAACAGGGCAATTTCTGCCAAATGAGTTTAAGGTATACTTTTAAGAGGACTGGTTAGTGGCCTAGTATAAGTAAGCACTATTGTTTCAGATCTGAAAGGAAAAAGTTAGAGATATTAAAAGTGCTTGCATTGATACAAAATTTGTTCACCTTAGTCTTCCTCAAAAAAAACAAAAAATTGTTTCCGTGAAAGACAGGTATAATCTCTGTGGATATGCTTCTCTTCTTGTTCTAAGAAATTACTCCCTTTAAGATTCTGGGAAATGCTGAGAAGCCTGGCCTTTTCCTGTGTTTCATACTGCGACATTCAATATGCATCACCATCCTAGTTACCAATAATACACAATGAAGGTTACATTTTCCACTGCTGTGAGCTTGACTTCAACAAGAAAAACAATGAGATGATCCAAATGAATTTTTTCCTTGCAGTTTAATTATAAAAATGCAAACTCTGTTAGTGTAGTGCATTTTACAGTCCCTAAAGAGCCCCCTGAGGGCACAAGGCTCCAAATACAGACACATTTCTGCAGCTGAGCTGATCAGGAGATTCTCTTTCACCAAGTGAGAACTGGAACTTGTCCTAAGATAAATGGCCCTTTTGCTTCCATGCAACTAAAGCCGAGGAAGTTACTTAAAACTTTCTTAAAATGTAATGATGGGGAAATTATGCCTCTAAAAAAGTACTTTTTTTTTGTGATATGTTATTCCTTGATTAAGAGAAGAAAGCCTGAGCAATGAGTCTTAAACTGGATACCTATTATGCTCCAGGCAAGGAGGCTTTCTAAGCAGAAGAAACTATTGATCCCATGTCTGGCTTTATAGCACATGAATACAGAGTGCAATCTGCTATAAAATGAAAGCAAAACCATTAGCTGCCTCAAGCATTCAATTAGGCTATTACTTTATCTACCTTAATTGATGCTGCTAATAGTATCATATTTAATTGCTTTATATAGGTGGAAAACATGCTTGTTAGCGAGTCTCCACTAATTCAGAGTGACAATTAAACAATAGCAGCAGAGCTGTAGGTGGATTCCTGATCAACGTATGGTATATCACCTTAGTCTTTCACTGTGATAGTCTAAAATGGTTTGTGTTCATTTCAAATGAATTCAGTTTATGGCAGCTTACTTGCAGAGCAATGAAAGCTTACTTTCAAAGGGGCAGTGCTTTATCAGATAGTATCCCTTTAATTGTAGCAATTGTTCAACAACTGTTTGCTAATGCTGTTTCCTCACGTCCCACAACTTCTTCTCAAATGTTTTGATAATAAATTATTTCAGCTATGGATCAAGTAAGATCTTTCTCCTCAGAAGATATACACATGTGCCTATGTGTAATATATTAAAAATATATATTTGTATATGTATATACATATATATGGATGCATTTGTGCATATGTATACACATTTGTACATGTATACACATGTATCTATATATTTGTATCATGGATAGGAGAAGATTTGTGCCTCAGGTCCAGAAATACTGCATTTGCAATAAAATACCTTTGTTTGCAACTCTAACTCGCCTTATACATTTGCAAGGACGTATCTAACAAATTAAAATTAAGTCAAAGCAGGACAACAAAATCCTCCTGAGATTTGAATGACTTAAAAAAAAAGTCACTGAAGGCACATGACAAAAAATACGTGACATAATAGTAATTGTGAACTCTTCCATCCATTCTGTGTAAGCATTTGGGTGATCTCTACTAGTAGCCTGTTCTTCATCTCTGTAAATATTTGCAGATTTTTTTTTTTTTTTTTCCTCAATCCATGTGTTCTGAGATAGTGTTTAGGTGTTTAGGTCCTTGTATTTTCTTTTCAGGTGATAAAGTTTCCAGTCTTCACTGAAGAAATGAAGTTGTACTATAACTTCTATGCGGCTTAGGATGATGTACAATATGTGTCTCATTTTTAGTATTTAAAACCTGTATTTTCTTAATGTGTTCTTCCACCTGGAAACTCCTTTAAAACTGGCGAAGACTTTGTCAACTTCAAAGATAAATACAAGTTCCAGTTCATCTTTCTTGAATAGCTTTTTTATGGAAGCTTCACAACACAGCTCAGGTCTGAGTTACTTAATAGACTCTTACTGTTTCAGAAACTTCTTACTGATATAGGAAAAAGTTTTTATTTTTCTGACATGAAAGACTGACTGACTCCCTGGGCTTGCTTCTAGCAGTGGGCTGGTAGTCTTCACAGTCAGACTCGTACTGTGCTTTGATTGTACGTAGGTGGGCTTTGCCTTGTTTTGTTTTCATAATGGAAATACCATGAAGAATATCTGCCAGCTGCTCCCTGGATGTAGGCAACCACAGCATCCCAGTGATCATATCTATCTCACTGAGTTGTGAATAGGCTGAAGGACTGACATAAAATGTATTGCTGATCAGCTTAATATACAAGGGTAAGCTTGAAATGGCTGAAGAATTGAGTAGGTAGGTAGTAAAAGGCCCAGAACACTTTAAACAGTGTTTTTCTAGTGCCAGGGTGCGTTGTCTCTCATGAATTCGCATGTTCTAACAGCATTCATTTTAGTCTCTGGGAAGATGACATGATTAGATTACACTGTAAGTAAGAATGGTTTGATCCTTGTATGAGAACAATAGCTAAAATTTTAGATTTTACTTGCCATTTTGCAGCTTTTTAATTACCTGGGTAGCTGATGAGAGGAGACATTTCTTCTAGTTATAGGAGTGAGTGTCTCTACAATGTGGAGGAGAGTCTTTTTTGAAAATGAGTTTGATAACATAACTGTATAGAATAACTTTACTGCTGAATTTCATTTAAAAGACAAACAAATAAATAATGTCATCCTACTATTTGATAGTTTTTAGGAAAGTTAAAGAATATGAGAACATCCTTGTTGAAATAGCTCACTGCTGATGTTTAGAGAACATCAGCGATCTTTCACAATCATTCTGTGTGAGAATGAAAAGAATACATTTATATATTTTTTTAAAATGGAATTGTTGAAATATCTATTACTAGTTGGAAAGGTCAAGTTTTCAATTTGAGTCTCTCTAGTGAGGAGTAACCAGGGAGTATTCACCTTGGACCTTGGATACTTTCATTTCCGAAGCTTTTTCAAAACTGATGCATCTCTGAAATGTTCTGCTTTTGAAACAAAACATTTCAGCAAAGATATATCTTGCATTCCTTGGAGCTGTTATATTTTTCTATGTTAGTTTGTCAAAATTGTATGCAAAGGACAAAAAAAATTAAAACTATTTACAGTATATTAGTCATTTTATGATATCATGCTAACTACATGTAAGCGATAATACGCATAAAACTTATACTGTTTTACAATTAAGTAAAAGAAAATGAAGTAATGAATTTCATTTTTCTTTATGGGTATAATTGCTTTAACACATGAACTTCTTTTTGTGTATGCTATTTATTTCTCCACTTAAACCAATACCATTTTGTCTAGTACAGAAACACATGTAAATATGTAACAATGTGGTTGGGACGTAAAAAGCGGTTACAGGAAGATACTACAATAATATGCATGAAGTGACATAATTTACATTTAAAAAATAATCAAACCAACTTTCAGAGGTTCATGTATTTTTATCAAATATTTCTGTCAATTTGTACTGCTGGAAACTCTTGAACAGTTAGCTGCATTTTATTGACTATAATTTTGAAAGTAGAATTATATTACTCGACTGGAAAATAACTGAAGAACAAATTGGACAAGAAAAGTCTCTCTATTTTCCAGGTCAATAAGGTCTTTAACTGTTGCATAAATTCTAAACTATACAGCATGTAATATTTGAAAAGAGCTTTTTACTTGAACACAAGATAAGTGTTTTTGTTCTTATATTGCATCAGTTTTGAGAGTCTAAAGGACATTTCAAATAATCAAATGGCAGCACTAAACCATGAGAATGTAATTATCTTTCTACAGCTATTCTTGGCTTCACTTTGAATAGTTTGATAATTGAATAAGTCTACCAATTTCAAGTCAGATTTACAGTCTACATCACTGTGAAATGGCCTTTACAATTTCTTTCTCTGAGTTGTTTTGTTTAGCATGTATTTTTCTTGCCTATATTGTTTCATACTGGTATAAAAATATAAAGTAATCCTCCAGTGACTGATTTCATTCCATTGCATTTCTTATTTTCTTACATATTATAATTACTAGGTGAAACTAGTATTACAACAACTTCTAATGACATAACATTTGAATAACAGAACAGAAGTTTTGTGGTTGTATAGCTGGCTTCTGTTGAACCACTGTAAAATCTTTGCAGAAGGAAAGTGCTATCAGCAAATGTCACAATAGTGATATAGTCTGGTTTAGATCTGAATAATTTTATACTGATTTTTGTTAATACTATATGCACCTCAAAACAAATTTTTCAAGCTTTTAATTTTAATGAATTCTGTTAGCAGTTTGTTTTTGTCACTTACTACTATTATTACAGTAAGCAAGGTAATTAGCAATCTATATAGCCCTCCAGCAGTGCTGTGAAAGTACACATCCTCAACTGGTGGGCATATCTTCTAGATATGTTAGTTGGCTGCCATCTGCAAATTATTGACTTGTGTTTTTACTGCAGTGTACTCTTTTTAGCATCACAGCGGTCAAGACAGGTATAGCAGAGTGAAGAGCAAATGCAAATAGTCTGCCATTTCAATTTGTAAAAAAATTAAATCGACTAGGCTTATTTCTATGTTCTTGTGTTATCGACCCCAAACAGTCAGAGATCATTACGTGTTACAAACAGTATGGTTCACAAGGCAGGTCAACCAACCTTTTGTCTTGTAAGCTTACCTAAGAGGCATCACTTATTGTTTCAGGTGTCTGGGTGAAGCACTTGTTTCCTGCAATGAAAGCTTTGCTCCTAAGTGTGCCTTTTATAACAGGATAATATTTTATTTATGAGCTGTCTTGTAAGGTAGGAGTATTGCTTGTATCTGTATTTTTGTATTTTTATTATTAAATATTATTATATGTATTATTATTTGTATTGCTTGTATTTGTATTTTTATTTTTTATCCTTGTATTTGTATTTTTACCAAAGTGTTACCATGTGTGTACCTAAGGAGAAACATTTTATTCCCAGGAGAAAAAGAGGTATTCAACCTGCCTGCTAGCTTAAATCTCTTATGTAAGGAGAGATTCTGCTTTGAGTTTTCAGTCATATCTCAAGCATTTTCTGATGCCTTCATCACTGTTTTGCAATTCTTCCCTTGTTTTCAAAGTGATGGTGAGCTTAATTAGAACTTTCTTGCTATCAGGCTGGGCTCTGAAGGATGCAAAGGTAATATTACAAGTGGTAATATTACAAGTAGTGGTCTCCACAGACTGCAATCTAACAGAAACTAGCACTGATGGTAATTGTGTACTACCTAATTTAAACCAACATCAAAGGCATTGTATCACCGAACAAATGGAAAAACAATTGTCAGTGTGTATAATATTCCAATTTTTTGTCAATGGTCCCATTTTAAAACATTCTCCATCTTGCTTGTCTTGTGTGCGTAGTTGTTAATTTGTACATACACAATTACAGATGCCTCTTTCTTTAAAAACTGCATTTTTATCATCTTAGTGTTTTAGACAAGCAACACCGTTGTCAATAAGTTCTATCACACACTGAAAATGACGGATGTAGTAAAAGTAAAGTTCATTGGGAATCTTTCAGCTGTATGAATCACATTTTGTTTTCTAAGCTAATATTTAAAGTTTCCACATAATAATATTTAGAGAGAGATTTTCAGCATCCAAACTCAAATTTCACATGTAGTGACTGTTCCCTCTTACTTCAAATACCAGAAATTTTTTCTGTTCACCCTGCCTACTTGTCCCATATGTACCTTTCAGTCTTTTTTCAGTGATGTTGCTCCTGTTTGAAATACTTGTATAGATTAACTGTCATCAAAACATAGGGTTTCTATTCTCCTTTTCAAAATCTTCTTTTTTCAACTTTCTTGAAAAGCTAAGCCACGATGATGGTCACCTAAGCAATCCTATACACACCTTGTTAAATCATGTTCAAGATGGTCTGAGTAGCATTTGGATGGAAGTGTTCTACCACCATTTTCTTTCTGCCCCTTTCCCTGCCACCATTCCTAGATGTTTTCACTAACTACATTATAATACAGATCAGCATTTGTTAATTCTGTCAGGAACAAATGTTTTATGATTTTACAAATCGGGCATAACAAAGTACATGCCACTCTTACATGTGAGGTAGTAGTGTAGAATGGATTTTATGAAAATTATGATTAAAAAAGAAATAGTCTTTCTGTTCCCTTGCTTGGATTTCTGACAGATTACGGTAAGTGAGAATTTAAAAGGTAGTATTTAATTTGTTACTTCTACGTTCTTGTTAAAATACACTCTACTTCACTGCTACTTGTGGAATGATTTACATGAATATGTAATGAATGTCTTGCTAAATATTTTTAAAATCTTACAGTATATGTGTCCAGCTCATAGTATGGTTATCACTTTGGTTTAACAATGTCAAAACATCTGAGGCAGCTTCATTACATAAAGTTGTCAACAATGTTATCATTACCTATGGGGGAACTGAGTGGTATTATTTTAATTTATAACTTTAGTTTAATCCAAATATTGTTCAGCTACTGTGGTGACAGGACCTATACTAAAAGCTTTAATAGATTGTAAATTAGCTAGCATAGGGTTAGATTGAGGTTTCTTTTGACACACATTCTCCTCACTGGAAAAATACTCTCCTGAAGCTCTTTCTGAATCTGAAAACCAGGCAAAGAAGTGCTGAGCCATATAAGACAGTTCATTCAAGAAAGGGACAAAGTGGTTAATTCCTTTACCTAGGCTGTGGCATTGATTTCTCCATCTTTCTTCTAGCTGCAAATGTTTGAAGCAACATATCACCTAACCAGAGACCCTGACCCAAAGGCTGACAGTAGCTTGTAGCAACATTCCCGAAAGGTCCTCTTAGTGATAATTCCTTTTATACAAAATAAGCACTCTTTGGGGATCGGGTGCTTCCAGAGGATTGCACATGATTGCTATTGCTATGTTGCTCTTTCTCCTTTTTATTCAATTACAATATGTCTGTTTTACTCCACTTCCCATAAAATAAGACTTGACAGAGAAAATTCTATGAATGTTTTTCAGTAATGTTCCTCAGAGTTTTCTGTATTTACAGAAATTACACAACCTTTTTTATACATTGATTTCACTTGTAGCTCAAAAAATTTAGGCTAAACTGTCCTTATTAATCTTATTTCTCATGTTTTGCTTGTTTTGTCAGCATACATGGGAAGGTGTCTGTTGAAAAACACATATTTTCCTGTTTCACTGTTTGCCTCTGTTCTACTGACCATGTGTGGTACAGCCTGAGAAACAGTACTCAAACCTATAACCCCAGTTTCCAACACATTTAGTAAGAGATTTTCTAGCTATACATTTTAGTGAGATGTGCGTTTAGCAGTGGGGAAAAAGTTTTATTGGTAAACACCGTCTTTCCTTGTTTAGTATCAGATTTCCTTTAGTCATCTTTTCTAAAAGCACTCATTTGCCCTGTCCTGCTTAACGTAGAAAGTCTGACAAAAGCATGCCCTGATGTGACATACGAGCATGACAGTTCTTGTCATCGACTGCACGCCACGCAGTCCAGCCCTCCTTGGAAGCGAAGAATAATTCTTATCAGCATCATAAGAAAGTATGAGATCCTCACAGAGAGATTGAAGTCACATACTTGATTAGTTTAGTCCAAAATACGACCGATTGCCCTGTTCTTGAAAGAGGTGGGGAAAAAATAACTTCAGCCTTCTACAAACGTGCAAGAGACTTTGGCATCCAAGTACTTGTTACTTCATAATTTTGACAGGTTTCTAAATGACTCTTGGGGAGTGATGTGCATATAGCTACTAAATAAAATAACATGTTTATGTTTATTTTATGTCGAAGGTGTTTTCACATCCAAGAAAAGAAAAGAGGAAAAGTCTTCTTCCACATTAATGTCAGATACATTGTTAAACAGTAACAAAAAGTAATTAAAGTCTTGAGCGTGGGGCTGTTGGGAGAAGTGAGGGCTGCTGTGCCTGTTGGGGCTCATGGGGGTTGTGGTCTGACTGGTGGGAGGGCTGGAGGGCCGAATGGCAGGTGGTGCTGGCCTCTCTTCTTCCATAGTTGAACAGGGGTTCCTTAGAAAGGTGAGTCACTTTCAACGATGGTGCCAGCACTAACTGGAGAAAGGGAAGAAAGGAGAGTATGGCTATAAAACTCTTTCCAGTTTGTTGTAAGGAAAGATTTGAATCTGCTACACCTGTCAGCAAAGCCATAAAAAAAAGACAGATCATTTCATTACAGAATATGCAGCTGAGTGTTTATGATTTCACTGACAGCCAAACACCAAATGAAGGTGGGTTTTTTTTTTCTTTTCCAATGTACATGAGGTGTTTTTAGTATAGCGCTCTGTTTTCTCCATATTTGTTATGGCTGTCCCCGCCCCAGCAAAGCCCTTGCTATTCTCTCTCTGCTTCCATGTAAATGAGTCACCTCTTTGCAACATTTTCTGCTGAGTATTCTAATACTTTGCCTTCTCTCTTCTTTAAAAAGATAAAAGCTGTCTTGAATTAGAAATATGTGTAGGCTGGTGAGAGGTTTGAGGCTGTACTGTATCTGGTTGTGCAGCAACAGATCTAACTGCCACTGCAGCATGCTCAATTAGTCATTGCAATAATTCTCTGGTTTTGTTTTGAAATATTGTTCTGGGATCAGACCAGTAAATAAGAATGTGTGACATGCTTGCAGTCAGTTTTTGGACTTCACACCTAAGTTAAAAACAGAGTTTCAGCAAATTTTTCTGTTTTCTCCATGTCTGCAACTATGAATCTTATGCTTGGGAACATCTAGAGCTGATTTATATGACGTGTTGTTACATGTCTCCTCTTACTGACTCTTAGTGCAGGCTTCTGGTACTAATTAGTTCAGCTTTTTAAAGCACTTATTAATTGGCTGCGGAATTTATAATGGCATACCTAGGGGAAAAAAAAAACCCAGAGTGCAGCTGAAACCTTCATTACTTATACAAGAACAAAATATGAACACTAAAGTGGACTCATTTAGGAGAACAATTTGAAATTTTAGTCTCACTTTTTCCCACCTTGTCATCCTATGTCTGGAAAACAATTTTTTCCTCTCCTCTTTTAGGTTAGGAATAGGGAATAAAAATGCAAAAAGTCATTGGGACACAGTTACTTTTTCTAAATAAAGTTATAAATAGTTGCTCTAATAAGACTTGGAATTTTACAGCTGGTCAGACTCTTCAGCAAAAGTGGTAATAAGCCCGTGTGAGGGTTTGCTCATTTTTTAAAATGTTAATTAATTCAGTACGTTTGAGAGAACGTTTTCTTATTGTGATCCAACACTTCTGGTTTTGTCTCAGGTTAGAAACTAAGAACAGGTAAAAAGACAGTAATTTTTTTTTTTCTTATTAAGCTCTTAGGATTGTAGATAAATCTTCATTTTTTTTCATTTCCGGTCTAGAATAAAGATTTTGTGTTTGTCAAATCATGGTATGTCATAATCAAAGTCTTCAAAACACTCTGGCAAAAAAAGTGGTGTGAGGAGGCCGATTCATTTACTGGAAAGATCGATAAGATAAAAGCAAAAAAAACCCAAAGAAAACTTCATAAAAATCTTCATTTTCTTTTAAACTTTTGTGCATGGAACTAAAGAACTGCTTTTTGAATTCCAAATGTATACTTGTTTTGAAAAGTCTTTTCTTAAAACTGATTTCAGTTTTTCTTGAGATAAATGTTCATCTATCCAGGAGGGGAAGAATTATTCAAAATGCTCTTTATTAACGTAGTAGTTCCCATAGAAGCAATCAGTAGATCTCTTACTGCCACTAATGTGACCAGAGGTGGATTTATTATGAAGTATTTCAAAAAGCTGCATCTTACATCTCACAGCATTTTCGCCCTGGCAAATGGGTGTTGGAGTCACTGTGCCTCACGTGCTCCCAGCTATAATTTCACTTTCACTTCAAATGAGATCCAGTGAAATTTGCGGTGCCATTCCTATCTGCTTACTGGCACTGGTTGGACTTGTTGCGCAAAACACAGTCCAGCCTTAAATCAGAATTGCAGATTTGCGTCCAGTATCCTGGAAGAAAAATCTTTTCAAATTTGGCATGTTTCCATTGTGCCTTAAAAGCTAGTAGATAAATAGAAATAATTGTTTCTTTGCTGCAACTAATCATGGTGCCTCATCTATGTATTATTCTAATGGATTAACTCTTTTGTAATAAATACATCCCTTTGACAAAGTCACCTCACTTTAACGGGAACACTTTGCATCTAACCAGCAAAGAGGCAAAAAAAGCAAAGAGACTGTCCCTGTCATTGCTTTTGCATTCTGCTGCCTTTCTGTAAATAGACTCCCCAGCTTTAATTGACAATTTCCACATGCACTTACAACTAGACCGTGTGGGACGCTCATTTTCATGTGATTGAACGCTGTTACCTTCTTTCCAAAGGGATCTTGTTGGTGACTGGGCGTAAATCATTTTATTCCAGATGATGTCTTTCCTGGTAGGAAAAACCCAACCTCGGAGTCTGAGAGGTGATTTGGGACCTTGCCAAGAGTATGTCATTCCATCAACAGTCCTAACCCTCCCCTTGTTCTTGTCATATGCTATCCACACTTCACACTCTTACAACCATGTGCTGATTGCCCCATAGCATAAGTGGCAACAGAGGATCCTCAGCTGTGCTGTGATGTTGGCAACTGGAACAGACAGACATTACCAGTAATTACACCCATTGACATCTGTACCACGGATTGTCATACACAGCAGAAGAAGGAGCTTGTGAAATGCTAGTTGAAATTCAGGGCCAGCTCCTGAGCGCTGCTGCCAACCGTTTCTGAGGGTATTCTGCTGGAATGGACAGGCATACTTTTCTTTCAGTTAGATAGGAAGCTTAAAGCTAGCTGTACTAAAGATAACCATTTTTACACAAAAAACAAAAAGGTCCTGAGTCTTAGGAAGTGTAACTCCAATGGCTATGCATGAAAGTCTAGGACTGTCCTTTAGATTATGTATTGCACCACCTTTTATGACATGTTCAGAGGATGTGTGCCTCAGCTAGTGTGCAGGATTTATTGTCAGACAGGAGTAAGGTCCACAGGTATTCTCAAATCTAGTTACCTTTTTTGTTTCCTTCAGTCTGCAATTATAAAACATGATTTAAAATGTACTTCTTGTAAGTTTTTGTTCTTTACTTAGCAGTAACATTGCTTTATGTAATAAGTGTGGTGTTTTTAAAAAAAATTAAAAATAAACCCCAAAAAATCTGTTGTAGTTAATCTCCTATGAAAGAGATACTTAGAAACTGTGTTTAGGCCTTGATCACCTATATAATGTCTTTGATACACCACATTTTCCACAAAGTATGATGACACTATTAATCTAGTAAAAAAATCAGCTCTGGAGGGTGTCAATGTGATAAAAGGAATCAAATATAAAAACCTCTCACATATGACAATATAAGACAATATTTTGTCTATAAAATTTTCTCAGTAGTATCATAAAGGAGCTCTCTTCTAGCAATGTGCTTTGTGACAGGTTTATTACTTCAAGGTAACTTCTGAATATAAGCAAATATCTTGGATAATGTTCAGGACTACCTGTAAGTAGTTTACTACAACTAAATTTGAAATATATTGTAAATATAAATGTATTGGAAGCTGGGGCTTGTGTGCCTGAAGTCTGAGATTTACTGAGTCAGCTAAAGCAAAATTCTTCAAACTTGGTCACCTGGAGTTGGAGAGTTATTGCTTTTTTTTCTAAAAAAAAAAAAAAGTACATGGGTACTTTTATCACATGGGGACTAAGTGCAGGAATCTAATTTGCACATTTTTTTATTTGAGATATCAACATGTAATAAGCTCAAAGAACTTGGACGTTTTTAAATAATTAAAAAAAAAGAAAAAGCTGTCATATATAAACACATAGTATTGAGAAATAGCATTAAATCTGCTTCTAGCCTGCTGTGTGATGAGGTATCCAGATATAGACATGTTTCAGTGTTTCAGGAACAGAGGGGAATATTATGCTTTGATTTATGTCAACAGATAACATTATCTTTATGGAAATTTTAATACCAATCTCTTTCGAAAATGTACATTGAGTGTTGTTTCATTAGCATTCATATCTTACATATTTTAATTTTATGTTTCTTATTTTGCTCTGTTCACTACTCCAACTCTCTCCTCTCTTTTAATACATCAGCAGCAGTTGGACTACTGAGGTCACAATTAATTTTATAAATCCTAGCATTTTTCTCTTCTATCAGTCCAACATAAAGGTTGATGCTGTGACAGACTCACCAGCTGGTAGAGGTGATAAAATACCAGATTAAAATTTAATAAGTAATGTTAATATATATATATATATAGTGCTCTGACTGATAAATTGAGCCCAATTGAAGTAGTGGTCTGTCAGCTTTCCAAGGTGGAACAAGCTGATATATCTATTCTTGAGCCTCTGTTTCAATGACAGTTATCACAGTTTAAAACAAATGCAGCTGCTTGTATTATGGGGTGAGAAAATAAGGTGCACTGCAGTGTGCGGGCTGGAAAACACCTCCTTGTTTGTTCAAGGAGGTGATTGTTACAGAACACTTTTAAAAATGTGATTCCTTGCCACTTAGCTCCTAAGCAGGCAGTGTTATCGCACCTCCATTGCCCAAAGTGTGCCAATGCGTGGTGCTTTCCAAAGCGTTCCCCCACTGCTGCTCTTAAAGCGAGGAGTGTTTCAGACGTACCTGATTGCAGCTTTTAGCTGTGACACTAGGTCACTACTTCTTTCAGATTTTCTTTGATACCATTGCTGTCCCTGGCTATAGTGCAACCTTCCTGGAAAAGCAGCTTTTTTCATGTTGTTTTGAAACACAGGATTGACTGTTAGGAATTTGTGCCCCGATAATGAGACGCTTTTAGGACCTGCATGAATTGTTTGGGAAGGACACTAACCTCTAATTGCTACCCTATTAAATCCGTAATCAGCAACTTCCACTCCCATCCTCCTGTGTTGATCTCTCTCACTTCATATATAGTAACATACCTCTTCTTTTATTGTGTTTGTGGCTGTCAATCGGTTTACAAGTTACAAATTCTGCTGCAGAGGAACAATGATCTCTTTTTTTTCTACACTGCAAAATATAAGAATTAGTTTTGGGTAGGATCATTCCCATCTAAAACCAGTGGCAAACAAATACAAGGGAACAAAATATCACCTAATTAAAACCTGTTGGTGTTTTGGATTCATTCTTTTTTTTGTTCTTGTATGAACTGTTCAAATAACCAGTCTGCTGATTAATTATGCTTTCAGTTTGGGACAGTGTGATCAAATATAAAGCTTTTTTTTTTTTTTTCGCTCTGTTTTAATTTTTTAATCCCTTTTACTTAGTGCCTTGTTAAAAAACTTACGATGTTATATAACTTTAATTTGGGTTTTTTGGGCTTCAAGAGGCATATTTAGCAATCTTTTGTTAAAAGAATGTTTTCACTTGGTCATCTTAGCTTGTATAATGATCATTCATCATATTATTATTTGTTATCGAAAAATTGTTGGTTTTTCTTATTGGTATTTTTTTTTGGACATTAACTTACAAAGCTCAAAACATATCCACCACAGTCTTCCCCAACTTAGCAATGGGCTTTTTCTGCTGTTCCTGGTGTTAGTGCCAAAGGTCTGTTCAAATCAAGGAACATGTTTCATCCTTTAAGAGACGGACATAATGCACTTCTGCTTTGACATATCAAATGAGTTTTGAGAATATATTTATAACTGAAGTTGTCTATGTTTTGCTCTAATTCCCAGGTATTTTTTTCAGGTCATTTTATTACCTTTTGCTTTGCTTTAAAGTAATTGGGTAATTTAATTCCTATCCCAATAAAGAGCATATTTCAGACTGATGTGCGATCCATGTGGATGATGGAGTATTTGTTGATACAAGAAATTACAATCCAGCTGATCTGACACATAATCAGATATGGGAGTATGTTGGCCTTTTTATTTTTCTGTTTCTGTCTTCATTGTTATGCTGTGGGTACTCTATCAATGGAAGAAAATTCTCTGCTTTCCAGCACAGGAGCAGGTTTGTTGAGAGCTGGCCTGGCAAAGTGTATTTAGTGACAAACTAATGCATCAGTTGAATCTCATTTTCAGTCCATCTGTATCTAGGATTATTCGTTGTTCAAAAGAGTTGTGTGTGCAAATTCGAATTTTTTGTTCACTTTACTAAAGAAATGCTAACTAAAAGGCAAAATATTATTACTATTGCTAAACAGTGCTTGGGACCAAACTGCCTTTTGGTCATGAAAAACACCAGGGCTATTAAGAGTAACCTTATTTAAAAAAAAAAAACAAAGATATATATCAAGCATAAAAACAAGTATGTCTTAATTGCTAAGTAATTCTGATAGGTAGCTTCAATGCTCTCTGCGCCTGTAATTTTTAGAATCGGTACCCATTTGGTACCAGACTGTGAACCTTTATGCTTTACTTATCAAAATGTCTGTCTCTTCTGTATTTCTGAAGTTCCTTGTACAATACAGCAGCTACAGGTGTGTAATGTCATCTCATGCACAGCGGTCAGTCATTTCATTTGCCTTTTTCTGCCTTTTTTTTATCATTCTGTTTGTAGTGGAATCAGCCTCCTGCTCCTGGAACTTGGGGTGGTAGCGATTTCTTACTATCGTGTGTTAGATTGTTCTAGCTCTGATTCTGAACTCGGGGTGAGATCTTCTCTCTTATCTTTGCTTCCTTTTCTTGTGAGTTCACTGTATCTGAACACCGAGCTCCTTGGGAGGTTTCACATTCTAATGTTCCTGTTAGCCTTGCATATTTTAAAAAACCAACTCTGGCAGCACTGCCGTGGTGGGGTATCTTGAAAATCCAACATGAGCTTTACGGGAAGTACCTGCAACGTGCAACACTGAAAACAAAAGTGCAAATAAAGCTTGGCACTGAAGAAATAAAAGCTCATGGATTGATTGAAATAATCAAAACGTGTATTCAGCAGTAATAAGCATCCTATCTTGACTGTGCTGCACAGCAAATGCCTTTCTGCCACAGCCTGAAGGGACTGCAGGTCTCCTTAGCCTTTCGCTTCTTGCTGAGAATGCTACTTAGTGCTTGTTGTGGTCATGGCTCATTACAGCTTGGATATTTGCCAGCTGGAAATTTCCTGAGACCACAAATCCATTTCACTTCAGCCAGCATACATCCATCAAATGATAACAATATATGCTATACACTTTCATTTGTTTCATCCAGTTGCCGTTAGTAGAGACATTTGGATGGAGAAGGGCAAGGGTCTGAAATAGGCTCTACTATTCTTTGTAATGTAAACAATAGGGGAAAAAAATATATTTTGCATCTAAGAACCTCTCCCTCAAGAAAAAATGGTTGTCAGATGGGAGAGCTGAATTGTCATGCATATTCACGCATATCAGAAGTCTTCAGTAAATGCCTAGTACTTAGTTTGTTGAAACTGCTGTTTGCTTAGGGGGAAGGCTCTATTTCTTATTTTTCAGGAGCTGCAGATTTCTCCTGGTGCAGAAGTAATTATTGATATCCTCTTCTCATCCCTGTATTTATCTGGTCCCTGTGACTAAAGTGCTTTATGAACTTTACAAGCAAAATACAGATTTCCCACTTCCAGAAAAAAAAAAAGCGAGGGGGGGGGAGACAGCATCAAGTTAAACATACCTTAAGAGGCAACAGATAGTATTCTCCAAAAATCCCTTTATGAAGTCATCACTGCTTTTTGGTAAACTTCAGATTTTCACAGAACTGAACTCTTACCTACAGATTGCACATCTGCTAGACTCTTCACTGTCCACACTCTTGCTTTCAGACCCTGAACTGTGTCTGAGAGAAGACATACACAAACGTTCAAGTACGAGGTTTCTATCAGAATTATTTCTACTTAAGAAGCAGTACAGTTTCTTCTTTATGTACTGGATATGAAAAAAAGTTGACAAAGCGTTGTGGAGAAATTGGCTTTTTAATTTACTCTTTTCGATGCCAGAGACATAACAGATTTGCAGCAATTCGATGATGTATCTACTCTTTAATGATTAATCTCTGAATGCTTCCTTTTATTGATGGTGTTAATATACACATTTTGTTGCTGTGGGGTTTTTGCTTGTTTGGGCTTTCTTTATGACCATTTTCCTGGATATCATTGTGCAGCTCCACAGCTCTTATCCATCACTCCGCAAAATAATGTGCAATGCAGGATCTCCTTTATGATAGTTGACTCTGAACTCAAGCCTTGGAGTGCTACAGCTTACTTCTATCACTAATCAAATGGTCTAAATCCTGCCAAAGTATCATTCTTTGGTGTACTGATCTACAGAGGATCTGTGCAGTCAGGAGAGAATTGTTTGTGGAGTCTTCCTCTTCCACTTAAAAAAAACCAATGTGGCTAGAGAGGCTAAATCCTGTTCCCTTACTCATGAAAAAGCAGTCATTGGCTGTGCTGGTACCACTTCTATAACCAACCAGGGTTTTGCGTAAACATCTCTAAGACAATTGACGGATTCCTATCTGTGAACTGAAATCCCACCAGTTAATCTGAATTTCTGGTTATTGGGAAGGTACAAGACCCTTTGCTCTGTGGTGACCTGTGAAAACTTAGCTCTGCAGCTCAGTATGAAATCTTTCCTGGGGAATTTTAAAGTAGAAAAGGCAAATACAAACTCTCTTAGTGCTTGTTACATTTGGATTTATTCTGAAGTATTGCTTTACTGCCTATAGCCAGGGAATATTACACTATAGGTCTTTCGCAAAATGAAGCAAGACAAATAGATGAGGGCTTCTTGGAGTTCCTTCACTTGCCATCTTGTGCCATGGTAAAGTTATTGTAAGCATGTGCTGAAAGACAGCAGTGCAGATCTCGAATAGAGATATTATTCATTATTCAAGCAAACAACATTGCAATAACTGAAGTTAAAACTTGTGACCACAGAAAATTTTACTACTTGATAAAACGTTACTACACATAAAAAATCTGTAGTTATAAGCTCTCCAAGAAGAGTGGAAGAAAAAAAAGAGCACTGGTTTTTAGACTTGCATTATGACAGCCATAGCTTGACCCAAGTGTAGCGCTCAGAATTGCTGGCTGTATCCATGATACATGTTCTGTAACATTGGTAGTATCTTATGCTTTTTGCTTCAATCACATCTTTTGGGTTTCATATTTGAAGTAAATTCCATATGCACAGTTTTGTACAAGAACAGTTCCTCAACATGCAATTGCAGAAATTTTTCTGGAGTAACAATGAATCATAAATCAATAGTGGGGGGGTGGAAAAAAAAAGTGGAGAGTAATAATAATAAAATTTATAAATTAGTTAAATTACCACTCTTTGATTTGTTCTTTAATAACTTCATTTGATGTCTGTAAATAATGTAAGAAGATAGAACATTTTCTGCAGGCACGACTGAATTTTTTTAAAGATTTTTTAATGTTACATTTCTGACAAGGTGTTAATGCAAATTTTCAGGAAGACCACAGGACTTGCAAATACTGCTGGCAAATATGTTTTCAAGTTTGTTTCCATCTTTGTAATTTTCTGTATGATGTAGTTCTGTGTATTTCTGCAAGTTCTTAAAAGTGTGACTTAAATTGCAGAAAATCCTGGCAAACACAACGATATCCATGTCACCTCACTTTTATACTGACTCTTTTAATAATGGGAAAAGATAATTTTTTTCTTATTGGGGGTAAGTTGCTCAAATTGTTTGAAAATATTTAACCGGAGACATAGAATAATATGGAAAAATGTGATGCAATGAGAGATTCAGAGTTTTAATCAACTAAATAAAGACAGCTTATAATGACAGTCAACCCCGACAAAAACTGTGACTATAACTCACCTATAATAACTTTCTATATAGAGATATGTCAATACCAATCTAGTTGAATAATATCCTCCTAATAAACAAGAAATGTTTATACTGACTATGTTAGTACAGAGCAGGTGAACGGTTTTGTGAACATATTTGTAAATGGGTGTATTTCCATTAATAACTTGAATTTCTCTTTGGATAAGTGTGTGCCTGTCTTTGGTGTATTTTCATCACTTAAGAAAGAAGAATTTTCAAGTTAGAATTTAATTGGCATTTGAATGACTTAAGATAATGATTTTGTTTCTCTTCATGGTACTATGTATTTGTATGAAGCTAGAATCCATATACTGGTATGCTGTGCATTATTTCAGTAACAGAAATTTTACTGTGACTTGACTATTTGTTATTAAATTAGTTCTCAAAATAGGTTCTTTTAAACTACATTCAGTTTCTTTTATGTGGTTTATTTTACATCTGAGTGAAAGATATCCAAGGGGAAACATAATCAGTGTCTTCCAGTCCAGACAGGGACTATTTTTTGCAGTAAACTTTCAAAGTGATATCTCAGTTTTTTGACTTATTACAAGACACATGTACTAAGTAATAAACATGTGTATTAGACACACAAATCTTAGATATGATTATTCATTTTCCTTGTAAATGTAATTTGTACTCTTTATTTGGGGCTCAAGTTATGTGCTTGAGTACTCTTGTAATTGCTGTAGTTGATAAATCCTATTTAGGTAACCCTTCTCTTCCTTCTCCTCCTCTTTCCAAAGTTTATTTACTGTTGCAGAAAAAGGAAAACAAAAATGCATGTCCTGCAATCCTCTTGGTAATATTCTGCCATATGGATTATTTATTATGGAAGCGGTGAATGGAAAATATTAGACTTTGTCAGGGTTGAAATTACACCCAGTGTACAAAAATATAATTAGGGCTATGTTATCAAGTGCTAGTGGGAAATAAAATTAATTTTGCATTTAATTTTCCAAGTGTGAAAGGTGCCCATTTTTATTACTGGTAGTAGTAAATCCCACTTTTATTCCAAGATATTGTGGAAGTTTGCTCTCTTGAACATTCAAATTTTGTTCGATTATGATTTTATTTTCTAGTAGCATAAACTTATCACCATGAAGGCGAGTTCTTTCAGGTCATCTGATGCTAAGTAGATATGCATTTTTGCTGTGTGACAGCCATCTTTTTATCTCTGATGTTCAGTTTTAGAAATAAACATATAGCAACAGAATTCAAGGAGGGTGAAAAAAAATCGTATGCAAGTGAATTAAATCAATGAGTTTGATAAAAATGTAGGAGCTCTTTTGCAGAAAAAGTTATAGAAATGCTATTTAACACCAACCATACATTGTTTGGTGAAAAAGTAAAATATTTTTTTACTATGAAGTCAGAAGATAAAGATTTCTTTGCCATACAACATCAATACTTTCAATTGAGTGGATTCATTCATTATACTAACCTAGTTAAAAGCCCTTTTGGACAGTCCTTATTGTTAAATTGCCACTTTATACCATTGCAAACCTGCTGGTCTGAAAAGTAGGGGAAATGAGCTCCAGAGGAAGAGATGCGAGCCAGAGTAGGAACTGTGAAGTCCTTTGCTGCAGAATAGAGATTTACCTGGCAATGGTTGGGAGGACACAGAATTGCTGACTGCTCATGTAGGCTGCAATATTAAGGCCACTTCTTTTAGAAGCAGTTAAGACCAATTTCTAACTGAGGAAAACAGGACACTAGTAACTCTGCAAGCAGTCACCTCAAACAACGCAATATGAAACTGCATTCAAAATATGTTTATTGCACAAGGGTTTTTTTTCTTGTTTTAAAGGGAAGAGCATTATTCCAGATATATCTTTTCTCCGTAGGTCTGCATGTTGCTGAAAATTTTATAAAGCAAGTGCTTTAGCAGTAGCTGGGATGGTGAGGTGGAAAATAACGCAAACAGCAGGGAAAATACACCAGAAGGGCTGTTAATAGGAGTAACTAATAGCAAACCTAGTTGGTGCAAGTAAGGGGAGACAAGTACTGTTACTGTAAGCAGCTGATGGTAAAATGAGCTAATGAATAGCACCAGCCGATCAGCAGTGATTGGGGAAGATGACAGGACACACCCTCCTGAAGCTGGGGTGACCTCAGGAAACAGAGACAGACAGAAATTCAGCAGCTGTCAGTCAAATCAAAGTACGGTACCTGCAAGAACATTTGCTTTGTATATTCCTGGGAGGGTAGCCTCTTCAGGGAGATTTCTGGTTTCACAAATTGGATTCTTACTGTATTTTCCTTTTCTTTCAGTTCCAGTGAAGTTTTGCACAATCAAGATCATTTGATGATTCATTGTCTGTGAGCTGGGTCATTAGAAAATGTAGTTTAGTTTCTCAGGTTTTGAAGAATGGGCTGAAGGTTGTGGTCTTTAGGTGTTTTAAATAGGATCCGCTATAAAGTAAGAGCACATAGAATTAGAGAGTAGAGATAATGTTCTTGAAGCGTACACCCCTGCACAAAAACAATGATGGACTGATATTCGATTTAAAAAATCCTCACAATATTTAATTGAAGTTTTGACCTTAGGAGGCAGTTATTTTCTGTTTCACATACAGAAAATCAAATCTGTCAACAGGGAACAGATTGTCCCAACTTTTGTTAAATAATGGCCTTTTCTTGGGGTAATCACTGGAATATTTCCAGAGAATAATTTTAATTTGCGGAAAAAATCAGAAGGAAATTTTAGGTGGAAGTAGGTAGGCTTTGATTCTCAGGCTCAGTTGACTTTGTCCAACAAGTTCTATTCATAAAACCCAAAATATTAATCAAACAATACAACTTGAAGGAGAGGGCTATATGGCGTTTCTATAATCAGTCTTTACTGGGACTTTGGATATATCTAAAGGACTTTCTACCAATTTATCATTACTAATAGCAGCCATGCCCTTGTGTCATGCTACTGACAGATGATTTTGTTTCAATGCTGGTATTGACATTTTGACAATCCTTCAAATACGCTTAAGTACTGCCTTCATTAGTTTAAAGAGAAATATGTGTATATTTTTTCCTGAAAAAGAGAACTAGCTGAGAGCTACATATATGTAACTTTAGGCTGCTAAAGTATTTTGAAAATATGAGCAGATGCAGTAAGGTATTTGGTCAAGCTGAAAATGCTATATTGTTCGGTGTGTGTCCTCATGAATATCAGGTGTTGTAGCTAGATGTGCCTTTGGTACTAATAATGTGAAAATACTTGCGGTATTACTGCAGAAACACATTTTCAATATGTCTTTTCAGGCAGAATGCCTCTTTGAACTATTTGTCAAGAGTAATTTAATATGGCTAGCAATTCTTGTTATTAAAAGTAAATATTTAAACGGTTCTTGTGCAACTTGAGTAATAACAAATAGAGAAATACATTTCAGGCAAACAACCTCTGTTTTAAAGACACGGGGCCAGCTGGGTTTTGCAACACATACAAGGTGAAAAGAGCCTTTTCAATAAAATAATGTAGCTGAACTAATGGCCTTTGATAAATGGGGAACAAATCCAATGCCTTTTGTAGTTAAGCGAGTATTCTACTAATATCAGTGGTGATTACCTAAGGCAGAATATAACAGAAAAAACTTGACTTCAAATAAATAGGAAGTGTTTCTCCCAGCTTCACTTTGGACTACATAAAAATCTGTGTAATAAATAAGAATAACTAATAAAGAATAATATAGAAGACACAAGGTCTAAACCTTTCTTTACTTTATGTATCTGTAGTATTAATGAGCTTAGAGAGTGCTGGAAGTTAATACAACATCATTTTAAATTGAGTCTTTACATAGATTTTAGAAAGTTCAGAGAAACTCTGCAAGTTTAGGAATAAAGATCAGTAGTTACTGTTTCCAGGGTTGAGACAGTAATTTCAAAAATCTAAAGCAAACTGCGGTACTAATAAAAAGAGAAAATCTTGCAAATAACCTGGCAGATATATCGTATTTCAGAAACAACACGCATCACATCATATATCACAAGATATTTCCAAGCAGTGATTCAAACTAATAAAGCAGAGCAAAAGTTTTTTGGTGGGAGCGCATTCAGCAACCTGAAATGTAAGTGGTAATGTAATAAAATACAGTTTTGTGCTGCAGTATTTGAAAGTAGACTGCAGTGTTAACTGGGCAACATGAGAACCACACCACTAGAAACACAAAAATACATAGGTTTATATATATTTTTCAGATTTGTGTATCATTAAATTTGTCAGATATATTACTTTTCACCAAGAACTATGTGAATCTTTGTTCTTTTACTTAATTTGTAACAACACTCATTTAACAATGCCATGTTTAAAAACATAAAATTGTATCAAAATTAGCGAAACACCTGTGAAATTTTTGCAAATTAAACACAACTTTCATGCCTCCCTTATCATGGTAATATTAGGGAAAATATAAGATCCATTGTTCCTCAAGGTTCTCTAAATTTGAAATGCATTTCTCAGGCTTGAAGTGATAAATGACTTTGGGAAAATTGTAATATCTTGGAAACTAGAATGAAATTTTCTCAGAAGTATCTCCTCAACCGGTGAAGTGAAATTGAGAGTGGGGAAGGAGTCCTCATCAGCACAAATAGTCACAGCTTTACAAGTGAAGAAATGTGTGGAAAAATGCTGAACCTTCAAATGATGTTGGGAATTGGTAGTTACATAAGGTCACTTTTGACCGAATATGTTTTCCATTTAAGAAAATATTAATAGAACTTATTACAGCACAAATATTGCTGTAAAGTGTTCAAACTAGTCTGTGAGAACTGTTAACAAAACATAAAGGTCAAAGTAATTTCTGTGGAAAAAATGTATCAGCGTTTCTCTGTGTGAAATAGTTTACATCGCAGCCTCAAAAGGCTGTTACATATTCTGCCAAAGACTCTCTCCAGGAGTGGAGATGAAGTGGTGGCTTTGATATAGACCCCTAGCTGCTAACCTTCCCCGAAGAGCCAGAGGAGGCATTTCTTACCTCTGCTACGCTGATCGTCCGCTCTGAGGACCTGTTTCCTAGTTCTCCTCTGAGCAATTTGGAAACTAAAAGAGAACAGGCCTTTCTTTTGCTGTATTTTCACACTTCTCTTGCTCTTTGTCTCATGGTCGTATATATCAACCTGACCATATGTCAGACTGCCAGAGGCTCCTAATAGCTGCCTCACTCAAAGAGATTTACAAAAAGTCAGGTTGTTCTCTGCTGGCGTTCAGTGCTCTGCTAAACAGGACTGCAGCAATGTGGGCATGCCGCTGGCTGAGCAAATAATTCTTTTAAGGCTTTCAATTTTTGACACGGTAGAGGCTTTAATTCTAAACTTCCAATTCTCTGAATTTATTGTAAAGTTTTACACATTCAGATACCTTTTCCTAGCTAGAAAATTAAATTAAACAAATGGAACTATTATTACAGTTCTGTACAGGAGTGCTAATAATATCAAATATATAATTCTTAGGGGAAAAATTCAAATATAGTAGGTGATTAGGGTGGTATTACTGGCTGGTAAACGGAAAATTACTGTAAGCTGAACAGCAGGATGTAAGAATATTGTGGTGAATTATAAAAACATTTGGCGCATTGCTGAAGTATCTCTCTATGGTTACTGTCGTATCTTATTTCAAATATTGTAATTAAAATTGAACAAATTTTGAATCAATATAGCTGAGACTTATCTTCCCAAATACAGTCTAAAATTTTTACTGTCCTTAGTTTGCGTAAGAGATTGAGAATAACAAATTGTCGTGTAATTTTATTCTTGGGTTACCACACTGCAAGCTGAGTTCAAAATCAGTGTTATTGCTCGGGCCTTTCACAAGCGTGAGGTTTATCAAATATTTATCAAACATAATGAGGCTGTGAAAAAGATCCTGAATTCCGTAGTTTTGACTATTCAAAATAGATAATAAATGTTATAGATGCTCGCCTCCCGTGACGAATCCAAATTGAGGAGCCAATTGTTAATTAATCAAGTGCGAATTTATTAACAATAGAATTTATTTAAGCAAGAGATGAAGCAGGCAAAACAGCGCTGGGCGGCCGGGGAGTCTCTTGCTCCACCAACGGTCCGCACCCCACCTCCCCCAGAGTCCCTTTTTACAGTTCAGTAGTTCCGGTTCCACATAGCACATCCTGGTCTCCTTCTGTGGCTGCACATGCTGTTGCTAGGGGGTCGCTCAGGTCCCTCTGGTGGTCGTGAGGATGTAGGCCGTAGTCTTCCTCCGCGTTGTGGATCAGTTCCTGGCTGGGTTCGGATATATAGTAAAGCTAATGGTAAACACTTTACCCAATTCATTTTGGTTTTAATCATTAATTTAGTTAAATGCCTTTTTTTATTTCTCCATTCATTCGTTCGATTTCACCAGAGCTTTGTGGATGCCAAGGGGTATGATATTCCTACTTAGTTCTAAAAAGCTCCGGATCTGCTAGGCTAAATCCCCTAGGTCCCCGTCAATCCTCCTTGATGTGGGCCTGTATTTTTTTTTTTTTAAGCTCCTGCTCTGCCTTTCTGGACACCCATTTTTTTTAATGTCCCCTCTGCCTACAACACACATTTGGTTTCTTTTCAAGGGCCTCTCAGGTCCTTCACTTCTGAATCTTTCACTGTTTTGTAACACCGCTACTAACACCTGCTTCTTTTACTCTCTTGTGACGCTGCTAACAACATCTGCTTATCTTTTTTTTTTTTTTCATCCTCCCTGTTACTAAACACTCTCCAAGCCTCGTCTAGTAAACTTTCCAAATTCCTGCCGCTCTCAGTTTCTGCATTACTTGCTGACTGCCCAATGAATAATGTTCTGGC
>Ga0065711_1030052_pt1 | contig 33913 bp, 13 predicted proteins | sample Hoacrofraction12_FD_59098 | JGI IMG/M metagenome (GOLD analysis project Ga0065711, IMG submission 59098) | Hoatzin crop microbial communities from Cojedes, Venezuela - Epithelial fraction 12 v2 (version 2) | ecosystem: Host-associated > Birds > Digestive system > Esophagus > Crop | place...
CCCGCCTTGTCTTGAAGAAACCCTGGTTGATATCTTTTTCAGGGATACTTTTACTGGCTTTTACTCCTTCAAAGTTATTAAACCCACAGGTTCTGACTAACTTAGCAGTTTATTCCCCGTTTGGCTGGGTCTTTCTGCCTGCTGTTTATAGTTCTCTTCTTTCTGACAGATACATGTGCCTTAGTTGCGCTTGGCCAATTTGTGCTTTATTTCTCTTTTCACTTTGACAGTTGTATTCATGTTGTGAGCTTTCTAGTTCATTCTCTTTTTAATGATTGTGAATAATTGAACATAACCTTTGAGTTTATTTTCTGCTTTCCCATAAGAAAATGTGTGACAAAAAATGTCTTGTTGGATTTATTTTGATTTAACACAGTGTTTAAAGTCAAAATTTAAGAGCTTTTTGTATGCATTCTTCTCTGTTTGTTTACTTATGTAGTTGTTTACCGAAGTGCACAAAATCTGACTTCCAAATATTGCACAACAGTTGAATCTGGATATACCTGAACTCTCTTGTTTTTATATGGTTATGATACTAAATGTCATGAAAATTTTTCACATAGGAAATTCAGTACAGATTCTTTTCCGTAATGTTTAATTTTTCTTTTTATTGTTAATGATTTCAAAATTTCTGGTAATTGTCATTAAATATATTGGGAAAGTTCTGTGTTTGTGGACAGGTATGAATCACAAACATAATAAACACACTGATTATATTTGTTTTTATCAAGTTAAAGTCCTTTCGTTGTCATAGGTAATTATTTACTTTCCATGTTTGCAGGTATGCTCTGTTGCAGGGTTATCAGAAGAAATAACAGGATAATTGCTGTCAGCTGACCATTGATTCCATACAGTTTGATGAAGTCAGACACCAGAAGTAGCTAGAAAACAGGCATTGTTGTGACATGTTCAAAGATTTTTGAAACTTTTCAGTCAGCAATGAAGATAAAACCCAACTGTGTGTATTTTCATGAAATGGGATTATGCAGAGTACTAGAATCTGAACTCGTTTTTTTCCTCCAAGTTTTTTTTCTCTTGTGTACTTTGGGCTTGATAAGCTATCCCCCCATACCTATTTTTGGCAAAGTTTGACCGAAGTTTCCAGTACTTATACTGGAGAACTGCTGATTAAGTTCAAGCTTTCATTTGCTTGTAGGAAACCATAATGAAAGTAGTTTTAATCCTCTCCTTCCTTATCCCAGAAAATTGAAAATAAGCCTTTTCATATTTGAACCAGCAACAGGAGGAGCAAAGTGCTATGTAAAGGTGCATAATAATGACATATTACAGTGTATTTCTCAAATCATAAAACTGTCAGTGAGAAAGTGAAATTTCAAGACTGTTTAGTGGTAAAGGTGATATTCTGTTAAAGCCACTTTCTTATCACTTTACTGTTGCTAAATTATTACAAAGATATGCTGCTTGAAAACCTAGTGACTGGTGAAATTTAAAAAAAAAATTAAGAAAACTGGGAATAAAAAATCACCTTTACATTTGCCTTGAGCTCTGTTTTTTTGTAATGATAGCTCATTTGGTACTGCAGTGAAAACTCTTCTGGTTATTTAATACAGTTAATATTTACTGAGTATACTTAAGCATCAGCCAGTTAAATTGAGTGGTTCAGAGTCATCAATGACTGGTTGTTAACTGTTTTCACTTCTCTAAAATGATTCAAAATTAGTCAAGAGAAACTGAACAGGGAAAGAAGGAACAGAAAGTCTTCAGACCCTGGTATTTAATTCGACACAGGAAATTGTTGCAGCCAAGCCAAACTGGTACGCCCTGTTAATCTTCAGGGATATGCAGTGATCACACTGCTTTTATCGAGGTCATTTGTATCATGGTGTAATAATGTTGGTAAAACACACTGCGTATTTACTTAAACAACTGCCTTATTTTGTAAACATAGATTTTCAGAAGACACAGGACTGGAGAAATGCAAAACTGATCGAACATGCTGGGGAAGAGGAGGTTTTTAGATGAGCATTTTGTGATGAAATGCAACAATTAAAAGTGGAGAATCTGAGTAAATCTTTAAGTCAATGACTCATAGATATTAATTTTGTTTCTAGTTTTTTACTGTACTGAGTTTAGTTTAGTCTAAGACATCCACACACTTTTTCTCAACTTCGTTGATTATCCATTGAGATACTTTGACATCTTCTACTCGGTCTTTGATCTTTTAGACATTTGAACTGTTTTGTGTTTTGCACCAGGAGGTACTGGTTTGTTATGACCCTGATAACAAATCCGTGTTGGTAAGGTGTTATTTAAAAAGCTATTTATTAGAGCTAACTGTGTAATAAGAGAATAGCATAGATAATCTTATGCTCCTTTAGACGCTAGGAGTGCTGAGCGGTGTATAGCATTGCATAGGATTCCGAGCCACACACAACACCATATAGACCTTGTCCACAGCAGAGATTCTTCCCTTTTGGTCATTCAAGTTATTATAAGATTTTCTTACAAGGGAACAGCTCCATTTATCATGTCTACAGTCAAACACAAATGATGTTCTCCTGAGAACTTCTTGCTGCACTGTTAGATAAATGCAAGGCCATGCAGGTGTGGAGCAGGAGCTGACTGCAGCCTCCTCTGTTACAATGAGCCGGTTGAGGTGATCCTGCGGCCAAGGTATTTGTACAGCACAGCACAGGTCTGAGGGCCGGGCAGTATGTCCAGCAGAGCAGGATCAAGATCACTACATTTGTATCACAACTGCATTGCTGTGAGTCATCCTGTCATTTTTTGTGGACTTGTTATCTGTAAGATTGTGGCCCTAGATAGGATGTTTCCAAGAAAGCAAGGTTTGGGGCAGTAGACTATCAACATAGATTTCATTGGCCGTATCAGTGGACAACCCTAGTCATAGGACAACATCAGTGCTCCATGATCCTGCTAAAAAAGATATTGTCTTTTGTTAACAGTCTAAAATAAGACTAATGAGCAAACCAAACAGCCGAACTGAGATAGAAATGTTACTTTGAAGGTGGACTGTGGTGGGAAAACAGAGGCACAGGGTAGCTAAGCCTAATCCTTCCAGGGGAAAATAGTGTTGAGAACTCCAAATTAGCTTTAAAATTACTGACAGTGAGAAAATCACTGGTTGGCATTTCGTATGATGTTTGTTAAGGGAGCAGAAGCTGCATGGGAAAAAAACATCCACAGAGTTATTGTATGCTGGATGAGTAAATTTGATAAAATATAAAGCAGTGTATTTTTGTGCACTTATTTTCAGTCACATTTCCTCTGAAATATACTTTTTAGTAGTATGTAAGCAGCTTTTGCGGTATAAATATTATTTATTGTAAAATTTTTCTGCTAACATTTTGCAACAACTAGTTATCTTTTGTCTCTTTGTCAATGAGACAGTCTCTGTGAGATGTTGCAGGTTTTTTCTTTGTTCTACGTAAAAATAAAAAAAATAAAGGAATAAATTATGCTAACTTCCTTGTACACGAGAGAGGAAGGTTTGAAGTGCTGCAGGTGTCGTCTGTCCAGATTCTTCAAGAAAGGGAGAAAGGCTCATAACACTGCTACAACCGGTTGACTCCAGAACTAGTGTTTTGTGGGCAGGATGGTTATTTTGTTGCTAAAGTCAGTAGGAGACATGCCTTTGAAGCTGCTTGCTCTGAGTGTCTGCCATGGTTTATGGAAATGAAGTGCACTGTGGGGTAACCTTTGTTTTTACCATGTACATAAACATGAGATATTCACAGTGCCTTGATTTTAAACTCCTACTGCAGGTTCCTGTGTCAGGCACAGGGTCTGGACTCTTTGCAGTCAATGAAAACAGTCTTCTCCAAATGCAGACTGAAGAGTATAAATCGGTCCCTCCACTTAGCTAACAACAGAATTGGGGAAAAGTAGTCTCTAACTATAATAGGATAGTGGGGTTTTCTCCAGTGGTAATTTTACATTGGCCTAGCTAAGTATTGAAAATTTTATTTATAATTCACAGTAGAAAAAGAAGAGAAATTTGTGTTTTGATTTACATAGTACTACCTGAAGAAGTGCAATATTATTTTGCAAATGGTTGCATTATTTTAAATTGGTCCCGGACTTGTATTGTCTACATGTTACTCCAAGAAGTGCATCAGAAAACCCACATTTCCTATGATAGGCCTTTTTTGTCTAAGAAGTTATTTATGCTGAGTATTTTTTAACATATTCTGTGCTTTAAATAGTTGTATGTAAAGGAAAAATAAAAATGAATCTTTGTCTGAGAAATGCTGCTATCATAACGTGTCTGGTTTGGAAGCTATTTTCTCTCTGACATCCCCCTTAGGCAGTATCAGCTGTATTTATCGATATCTGCATCTGGCATGTCTAAATCACAAGCTGGATGAAAACTGAGGCAGGTTATTTTAAAATTTTTTAGATCTTGATGAGCAAACAGGTTTTACTGTCAATTTTCTCACCAATGTCAACATTATTTTATTGCTAGAGATCACTGTTTTTTTTTGTATAAAATCTGTTTCTGACAACTCTAAAAATATTATTTGGACAAGCCAAACAACAATAAGGAAAAACAGATTTAAAAAAACTTCTATTGGTTTTGACAAAATAAAATTTCTGTGTTTGTGCTACAGGAAGCTGAGGGTCTTATCCTATTGCTTTTACTTGAACCCTCTCTGTACCATGCAAAATCAACACACTCTGTGCCAAGAGGCTTGTTCTCAACATTTACCTGAATGGGAAGCAGATAAATTAGAATGAAATAAAATAAAATAGAAGGCAAGCCAGTTTATCTGAATCTGCAGCTTTAATGCTAGGGCTGTGTATCGCAGCCTGCATAAAGATGGCTGTCTTGGAGGTAGACCTGTGCAAAGGGTACCTGGCAAGCTGTTTCTGAGCACAAGCGAAAAAAACTGCTGGGAATCTTGTTGCTTTCCTTGATGACAATTACGTTTGCTATTGCTCCTTGGAAAACTTCTCTTGGTTGAAGTTAAATGCTCTGTTTGCTGCTCTGTTTCGTGACACTGCTTCACATTCTTTTGTCTGAATAGTCTGGACTTTGGTCTTAAGTATCCAAACTGGTGTCAGGCATGAAAGGAACTGATTTTTGTAATTTTTACTCTTGCCCTACCACTGGGCGGGGGTGGTGTTGGTGTGTGGGTGTCTGTGCATGTGTAGAAGACACATCTGTGCTCTGAATATACAGTTTCAGCAGCACAGTTCTACCCTGACTGCTGTAGGACAGGTGAAGTTCTGTGAGTATGTGTGTTGCTATGACAACTGGAGTTTGGATGTGGGTGTATTAACGTGTGTTGTGTGAGCTGCGTGGGCATATTGTGAAAGTGTCACAGGACAGCTGATGAAGTGTGGGACTGCAGTCCTGGATAGAAGCCGCTGGGGAAGCAGGACAGTCAGAAGGGGTGGAATGGAGGAGTAGGTATAAGAAATAGGTTATGAAACAAAGCAAGAGTAAGTCTGGTTGGGAAACATAAAGGAAGAGAAAAAAAAAGTAACTCGGAGGACAAATGGTGCAGAATTACCTGTAAATTCTTGTTTATGCTCAAGAGATTTGCTAGCTTCTGTGAAGTGCAGCACTAGACTCTGAGGGCTTGTGTTAACCTGCGGGCCGTTAGCTAAAGACTAAGTATAAGACCTAGAAAGCACTCTAGCTCATGAAACAAACAACATACACTTCCTCTTGCCCTTAACTCCATCTGATGTCATGCTATCTGCTAGTGTAATGCCAATAGATTTTCTACCTGTTTATTCTTGATTACAAGCTCTTTTATTTGTACATAAGTAGATGATCTAAAAAGAGCTATAAATGTAGACCGGGCTGTGTAAGAAGGAAATCCTCGGTATGTAGCCAGGCAAGGAAGAGTTATTTTAGAACAGATACTGGAAGAGGGTAAGAAAAGAAAGGAAAAAGAAGGTAACGGGCATGGAAGATTGATTTGACCTTATTACTTAAAGAAAGATCTTGCTCTCATTTCAAGCTTTGTCTACAGACAAGTAAGCACAAAAATTTCAAGTTAAAATATTGATTTCAAGCTGGTTACAATGCTTTAAATCAAACCACTCAGATTCAAATTAAGTTGAATAGTTTTGCCGTCTTATCTTGAAGGGAAATCCCTTCTCAGTAGCTGTCTATAGGTGTTCCAACAGCTATCTGACGCGTCTTCTGCCAACAAGAAGAACATTTTTATCCAATTAATGAGGGAGGAGCATGGAAAATAATCAGTGTTCTGCATGAACCTTTGTTTGCCTGTTTTCCTCAGCTTTTTCTCTGTGTAAGAAAAAGGCAGATAGGGCTGAGTTTTGAAAGGATACAAAAATCTACTTTGCCAGCTTACCTGGAGGATATTTTGAGGTTGTGGCTTTTATAACAAAAGGGAACCACTCATGATCCTACCAAGTGAAGGCTTATCACCACTGTGCTGAGCCCGTACGGTTCTCTCTGTGGGACTGAATAAGGGTGTGCCACATTCCTAGTTTTGAGTGCAAAGCTTCATCCTTGTTAATGTAAATGCCGCTCTTCCCCTCTAAGCAATAAACCTGCTAGAGTAGCAGTCAGGCAGAAGACTCAACTTCTGTTGCAGGAGGAGGGGTTCATTGCATGAATAGGAAGAAATTTTCCCAGAGGTCTTCAAAATTTTGAACTCTAAGTATGAGAGCGGTCAGAAGTTGCTGAACTTTTATTGCAGGCATTGAAACAAAAATAGATAAGATTTCCATCTAGCTTCAGTAGACCTGTGGTATGTGTAGGGAATGGAGGTGTCTTTCTTGTAGTAGAACTTCCTCTCTGTTGCCTGCTCTAGATCATAGAAGAAGCATTGGGGTTGGCCTGTGGGCAAATAATCAGGAATGGGGAATTGATATCAACAGCACATCAGAAGAGTGTTTTATCTTAATTATTCAACATGTTCTTTTTGAAATAAGGACAAACTTGCACACTAATCTAAAAATAAATAAATCTCTTGCTGAGGAAGACCAGAGAAGATCCTTCCCTCTACCCTTACAAACCTGCTGTGTGTCGGACTAGACAGTGTTTATATTCACAGACAGTAGAGACTGAGCACCCGAGAAATGTCAGTAAATAGCAAAAACAATCACAAGTGAACTACCTGGGAGAGTCCTTTCTCTTTTATTCTGGATATTTGAAGTGTTTTTCACATGGAGTACCTCTGTTTTAGTAGTCAGACATTTATGCAGTGCCTCAAACAATAGCTGTAGGCTGCTGGAAAAGATTCTGCTGTCTGTGTAGAAGAATAAAGGACATACTTCAGTAAAATATTCGAGAAGTGGCAGATAAATTTTGTTACTGTGTTTTGCAAATGCATAAAATAGATTCCTGCAGAGGTGGAGAATGAGATAAAGCGAAATCCACAAAACTGATTATGCTGAAACCAATGCTGCAAAGGCATGCTTGAAAGGACAAGGGACAGGTACTTGAGAAAATCTGCGTGAATGCACACTTGTATACTAAAAGAGTGGTAGGTCAAACCTCAAGAGATTTGGGTGATTTCAATAGTATTTCTTTTTTATTCTCTCGTGGAGTCCATAATCACATGTGAGAGCGCTTTTTTTTAAGGGTGAAGCTATTCTCAAGTGCTCTGAGGTCCAGACCTGGGCTTGTTTGCTACTGTTTGTCATGGTGCTTACCTTTCTGCACAGATGCGCATGACAGCCAGTACCTGAGAGGTGGAAATACATCTTCTTCCTTGGTATTAAGTGCTGTGCTTAGCTTGTTGCACCTGGCTTGGCTTCTTCCCTAAAGCTTCTCTGGATTCTGTGGATTTAAAATTTGGAATATATTAAATCCCTTAGACTAAACAGATGGTTTTAACCAATCCAGAGTACTGAAGACACTCATTCTTTCAGCATTACAGTGATTTTTTTTTAGACTTGAATTGAACAAACATTTATTTTAGGCAGTGCTTATTTATATCCAGCTTCATAATCCATATGCTTGAACCTCCCAACCAAAAGCCAGAGTAGCTCTTGAGTCCTTCCCTCCTTCTTCTACATGTTAGCAATAAATTTAAAAACTTTTCTATCAGTCTTCTAAGAGCAAAGTTTTGCTGTTAAAGAATTACGTGTAATAATGCATCAGTAGGCCATACTTCCCTGTCTTGACAAACTTAGCATTACAAAAATCAAGACACATTACCTATGCATTGTATGCATATATAAGTGTCACAGTAATTCATTTTGCTCTGAAAAAATGTATATTTTTCTTGGAATATGCTTTTCTAAAGTCTGCATTTCACTCCGAATGTTAGTCTACCACTGCATGCAGACCTGTCCTCTCCTGTTCTTCCTCAGCATAGTTCACTGCTGTTATTCTCTTGTTCCTCATGCCCCTGATGAAAATGCAACACGGCTAAAAAGGGAACTCGCACTTGTTTCATTAGGATCTCTTTAGTTTGCCCCATCAACTGATTAAAGGGGACTTTTGTCCTTCAGCTGACTCCATCTTCCTCTCACAAAAGGCTTGTGCTCCTCTTAGAGGCTTTTTCTTGTCACAGCTGTCTTCTGTGGCCACTAGCTACAGAACCGAAGGGAGGCACTTTGACATCCAGGGTGCCATATTGCTCTCTGCCTTGTGAGATCTCTTTCCTGCCACTGCCATGGACTAGCAGCCCATCTCTCAGAGTACCAGCAGTAAGTATTCCCTTGTTTGGCCCTGTCTTCCCTTGCTCTCTGCTCAGTTAAGTGTTTGATCATTTGAATAAATGCAATTCTTCATTGTCATGAGTTATGTGTTAAGTGAGATAAATTTTATGTTTTGAAGAAAGTGCAAAGAAATAGACCTCAAGCCTTGTACAAATGAAATGTGTCTGACTTGTACATGACGGTCTTGAAAAAATTGTTTAGGGAGGAACAAGTGCTCGCTGACCTGTCAATAATGGTCTTTTGTGGTTTGTTTTTTTTTGTTCTTATCTTTTTACTACTAACCCAGGACTGACTCAGGCTGATGGTATACATGTTGTTCTATGCTGTGTGATTTGACAAATAAATGCGTAATTATTTTGAGTGCTAGGTCAGGTCAGCCGTGACTTTGTGTAACCACGGCAAGTCCTGAAAAGCTCCAAGGATGGATTCCCTAACCTGTGTGGTAGACCTAAGTATGAGTACACTTATGTCTGAAGGAAGCAGAAGAGAACAAATCATTCTGAATAACAGGATTGAAACACTTCAATAAATCTGAGGTTTATCACTGCTACAGCCATTGGTGCTAACAACTGTCATCATAGCAATAGCACAGCACAACTTTGATTCACAAGATTTTACCTGGGAGGAACTAACGAAGTGATACTTCTGCATTGTTTCGTCTCCATTGGTTTTAGGATGTGTGTAATGGCTTTCCCTTTTGAAACATGCAGTTTTGTTTGCTTTTAGTAGTTTGATGATTATAACCCTTTTGTTTGCTTTTGTCAGTGTTGCTCTGTTGCTTGTCCTTCGAATGATGTAATCGTCCTTGTGGGTTTGTACTTCAACCAGTACATCAACATCTGTCTCACTAAACACAGGATTCTATAGTCATCTAGTGAGCTCTGGATAATCCCTGTAGTCAGCATCTTTGGAGAAAAAAAGCAGCATTGTATCTTGTTCATATGAAATAAAGGTTCAGGAATCCAATACCATACCTGACTTCTGCATTTCTTCAAAACTGGAGAGGTTAAGCATTCCTGCTACTGAAAACAAAAGAACAAAACAAAACATCAGCATGGCCAAGGCAGACAGCAGGAGTTGAAACTAGAAAATTTGGGTCCAAAATTGGTATCAAAAAGAACCAAATGTATTGAATTATCATAAATCTGTTTGTCTCACTGCCATAAACAACACAAGGAGAAGTAAGGCAGCCTGATCTTCTCCCTGTATAACAACCAATGCAACTAAGAGAGGGCAACGGGAGATAGTAGTAGACAACTCTTCTGAGAGTTACAGAGGCACCCTTTTGCTCACCTGACGCATTCTCTAGAGAGGTGTGCTGCTTGCCAGGGATGTCACCAAGAGACTACCAAGCCTTGTACAGTCCACCAACTATTATCTGCGGCTGTTTTTTCACATGGGCACCAATGATACAGCTAGGAGCAGTCTGAGCAGTATCAAGAAGGATTACAGAGCCCTGGGAGTGGTGGTGAGGGACTCTGGAGTGCGATTAGTTTTTTCGTCAATCCTTCCAGTCAAAGGGAAGGGGTTTGAAAAGGCCAGTGGAATCTGACAAATCAACAAATGGCTACAGGACTGGTGCCACAGGCAGGGTTTCTGCTACTTAGCTCATGGGAATCACTTTGAGAAAACTGCTCTACTGGGGGCTGATGGGGTCCGTCTGACAGAGAAAGCGAAGAGCATCTTCAGTCATCAGCTTGCCAAGCTGGTGAAGAGTGCTTTAAACTAAAGATGCCAGGGGGAGGGGAACCTCAGTCCATCCCACTGCTACCAGTTTGATGCCAGTGCCAGCAATAGATGCCCAGAGCCTGGAGAAGGATCACAGGTCAGCAGGAGAGCACCTGAAGGGCAGCACAAAACAACTCTAGCCAGTAAGTCATCTTCATCAGGGGCCCAACTTCAATGCCTCTATGCAAACACATGCAGCATGGGGATTAAACAAGAGGAGCTGGAGATGTGCACATGTGTGTAGGGCTATGATCTTACTGACATCATGGACATGTGGTGGGATGGCTTCTATCACTGGGGAGTTGGAATGGAAGGATACATGCTCTTTAGGAAGGACAGGCAGGGGAGATGAAGAGGGACTGTTGCCCTCTATGTCTAAGACCAGCTGGAGTACACGGACCTCCGCCTGGGGATCGATGAGGAGCTGACTGAGAGCTTATGGGTCAGGATTAAAGGCAGGGCAGGGACTACATCAGACACAGACAGTAAGGAGGGATAGTCCAACTGAAAACTCATAGAATGAGAAATCTCATCTTGACCCCAAAAGACATATTTTGCTATTTTGGAGTTTTTTTAGAACTGGTGGATAGAAATCAAATAAAGCTGTTTCATGAGTAGCAGAATTGACATCACCACATTTTCTATGGATTTGTCCCTTATCTCCTAGTTCTTCTTCCTTGTCTCCTCTATACTCCCCTAACCCAGTATGTCTGACTGAGGAGAAACAACAGCACATGTCTATAGCTACAAGCTAACCACAACGTGTTGATTTACTGGCTGTGTGTTGCCACTTGAATACAGAAGGACCTCAGTTATAAATTGTTATTTAATGATCTACTCAGCCACCTGTTTTTTTAATGAAACCTGTAAGAATTTAATTAATATGTTTAAGGCAGCTCTCTTCTGTCAAACTCAATTGAAGGTGGCTATTATATTCAAAAGTTAGAGGACAGTACAGTGTTGCACCGTAAGGTCAGTCTGAATGAGAGAACATCTTACAAAGCATCGTGTAAGCATCACGGTGAAGTGTGCTCTTGTATGCTAAAACTGTGGTGCAAGGTGCCTGGAAAATGACAGGTAATTAGTGACATTCCAGAAGTGCTTGGTAGCCTCACAAAAGCACATGTGCAGACACCAAACGCAAAATTTGAAGTACAGGAAGAGCAGGATGTCACCTCTGAAATGCAAAAAAATACCTTCTCAATTAATAAAAGACTGTAAGCAGAGACAACGGAGGACAAATCTGCCATATAGCAAATGGATTTTTTCATATGTGCAGGTTTGGATTAATGTTCTGTCAGACTGAACAGAATAGTTTGGATTTGGGTAATATTTGAATTTTCTGTAGTAAGCCTTAATGTGTATTTGCTAGCAGTAAAGGGCAGAAGGAGCTCGGAGTTAGAAAAAACAAACTTTGCAGAGACTTACTGTCATCACTGTAAAAAGAAACGGTCAAAGTTTACGGAAAGACGTGACAGGGTTGGAGTAATTTGTGGTATTTGTATTGGTGATAGTTCCTTAAGTCCGCCTGTTTTAATTTAAAATACCCAAGGGGGTTTTCAGTTGTTGAATACATTGTCTGCAATTGGATATTTTCCTTCTCGAAACTTAAACTCATAGTGAAAAACATGTAAAACAAGTATAAAGAAAACTTGCATAAGGCACATATTTTGTATCTAATAAGAAAAATACAGTCATGTTTTTCACTTAAAAATAAGCTAGTGATGTACTTAGCCATGGTCTGTGGTCTGACACAGCATTTCAGAAGTGTGGTGTATTTCTGTAGCCGTTTGTATTTTGAGTAGCCACAAAATACTTGCTAATTCCTGCACGTTCAAAAAGTGACTTAATACAGTGAGACAGATGATTAGATTTTAATGTAAAATGAACAGCAAAGAGTGATCACTATATAAACTCCTCCTTCACTTTGAAGTTGGGACATATGAAGTCTCTTGAGCTTCATGATTAAAATATCTATTCTTGTAGTAGGAGAAAGCCAGAGTAACTTTCAGTAAGTAGTGGTTTGTGCATTCTTTGAAATTGCACAGTTTGATTTCAAGCAAACAAAAAATCCCAATGTTCCCCTCAACCCTCCCCAACTGAAGCGCTTTTCTTTAAGAAGTGAAACGTAAGTCATGGGTTTATTTTCACAACAATTTTGAGTCACACTATTATGTTTATATAACATAAAGTTTATTCAAAGCAGCCATCTGAATAATACTCTGTAGTTCGTTGTGGATGTCAGTCAGGCTGCCTACAAAAATTACGAAGTCTAGCTTTCTTTTGGCATCAATTTTTTGGCTTCTTTTTTCTATTCTTTTATTTTTCTAAATGTATCTTATCCTGATTTCCTTGGCTTAGTTTTTGTTTCTCTGTTTTGTATTGTTACAATTCAAGCATTTTGTACTGTTTTTTTGAAAGCAGTGTAATCAATTCAGTATTGCTTTAAAATAATACAGTGCATAATTAACTTCAGGTCTTTCAATACTTGCTTTTGATATGGTGTACAAAGTTATTTCCCTTTATGAGTTTCAATAAGTTAAAACTCTACAGAGCTTAATGAAACTTTAATGAAATAATGTTTTATCACATTAGAAGTATTTTCTACCATCCTCAGTTTTGAAATGGATGACAAATCAGTGAATGTAACTCTTGCATTTCCTAAATGTCTTTGTGGAATATAAGGGGTAAACACAGGCTCCATCTAGCTGCATTAATGGTTACTGGTTAATGATAGGTCCTTGTATAAACACGTGTGAGCAATATTCTTTTCTGAGTTTCGTTCACATTCATTTAAAATGGCACATTTCACATCCTTCAAAAAAAGCCATAATGTTGGAATTAGAATCACCACTTGCTCAGTGTGTTATTTTTGCTGTTGATATTTTTTCTTTTCTTCTTTCTTAGGTATCCAGTTCCTTGATTAAATTAAAAACAAAATCCAAAACAAAACCAAAAACAAATCCAGTACGAAGTGGATTAAGAGATGGCATATTTGCAGTGGCTGCTGGATTTCACTTGATTTTCTGATATGTGGTATGTAAGGGACCTTTCCCTTCTTTTCATAACCCCACAATAATAGAAATGTGCAGGCGTCTCACAAAGCTATGAAGGGGAGGAAAGAAAAGGAGGGCTGAATAACACAGATTACAAAAAGAAAGGTGACTTATATGAATTGACTGATTTGCTGGAGAGTTTCTGAGTGACCTTACTAGCTGGAATATTTTTTTTTTAATAGAAAATTATTTCTAGCATCTTGGTTTTTCTTCCTGAAGTGTTTTATTCAGTGTTTTCTCACCATTGTATTCATGCATGTTTCTCACGTTCTAAAAAAATTCTGTAAGTTAAAAAAGAAAGATAAAACAAAGGGAAAAATGTGATGAAGAACAGGGCAGGAGGAGAATATTTCCATTTCAAGGTAATATAAAATCCATAATTTCCAAGACAGTTCTTGAAGTTGGCTGGAAAAGCTGGTCTCCCCCATCCCCACCCCCCACCCTTTCTTTATTTTAATAAAAGGAAATCTTGCATTGTCTGTAAATCCAAGCTTCTTCTATACAGCTACATTTGATAAGACAGTAGGTCCATTCTTTTGGCATAGGGGGAGCTTAATTTTTCCATTGCCAAAGGATAGATTCTTGCTTTCAGTTTTAATCCTCCATAATCCCCCCAACACCTCTGTGCAAAAGTGCACAGAGTAATTTAGATATGTTTCCAGGCTCAGAAGGGCTGAAGGTGGATTTGGGATTTAATTTAATTTTTCCTCACAACTTTGTTCTGAAAGCATGAATGATAATTGAGTTGTGTGAGCCTACTCAGTACTGCACTAAGAGAAAACGCAGTCCTTTCTACAGAAGCTACTAGATGAAAAACTATAGGCTACACAACTTGGATTTAAGGCTCACGATTTTTTAACATGATTAGCAATAGCTGAATTTTGATCTATCAAACTGACAATTCACCAGTAATTGAATGGAAGTAAAGTTAGACCAAAACCACGTCTAAGGTACATTGAACTCTTCATGAAAACTTGTTCCTCTGGCATAGGTATCCTTTCTCTAGCCAAAGTTAGATGGTAAGTAACAGCTTGTCCTCCACTTCATCAGTTTTTTATTTAAAGATATGATCTTTGATTTCTTATTAGATGTATTTCAGATAGCTACTTGTGTGTAGAACGTGAAATAACTTGGTCACTGTCATGGAAAGGCACACCATCAAGAACAAAGAAGGGTGATGCATAAAGATGGAGTGAGTTTGCAGAGGAGATAACTAAATATTAAGCAGTATACTTTCAAAAAATGAGGATAAGAAGGCAGTGTGGAGTTCACAGTTCAATAGAACTATTGTAGGAACTCATGAGCGAGCCAGAAGAGGGTGCAACTGGAAGATGGCCTCATAGCACTAGTGTTTTGAATGAGCTGTAAGGAAAAAAGGTTAAAGCAGACAGAGAGCATGCAAGGAAAGAGTAATTTAGTAAGGATGGGTTTAGTCTTGAACAGCTTTCTATCAAGAAGTTTCACATGTAGCTTGGTATTAATTTGCCCAGACTCCCTCAGAGTGCAATGCAACTCTATGGAACAATTCACCCTATGTTTTCTAAACACCTCTCTTAAAATTGAGCAAGTTGTCTTTTGGAGATGCCCATTTCTCTTTCTTCAAGAAGCATGTCTCAACTGGTGGCCTCAGATGAACTTCATAGCATGCAGGCAGCTGGAGCTAGGAGCTTCTCATCCTAAATAACAGTTCAGAACTGGAGAAGTGCCAAAAAAGCGCAGGGACAATGGAGTGTTGGTGAGTTTCCTGACTTTGCCAGAAACCTGAGTTCAGTGGTTCCCAACCCATGCTTGCCTGCAAGTATCTGTCCTTCTGGCCACAGAAAGATCAAGATTAAACTGTAACTCCAAAGACAGAGCCGATTGTGATATAACCCGGAGCATGCTGCTTTCTCAGGAGGCTTCCTCAGCTTCTAATAGGATTAGGTATCTTTGCTTCAGTTAGCCTTAAGAGTCTATCTCTGCATTCATGAACTGGTCTTTACGCATTTTTAAGTAGCTAAGATCTTGCTGCTGTTACTGACAGTTTTTCCAATGGAAAGAAAAAACTATTCATTGATTTCTTGCAAATCACCTGACTCTAAAAGATCCTCTTTCAAAGCAAATCCCTAGAGGCCATAGAAATCTTGAGTAATAGACAGAGTTTTCGAGAAATTCAGTGGACTCCTTTCTATGAATCATGAAAATGGAATTTTATCTAAAACTTGGACAAATATATATTAAGTAAGTTTTCCACATACTGCATTTTCAGTACTGTTCTTTAAAATGTTTGCCTTTTAGGGAGGATTTAATCCCTTGTGTCTTTTTCAGTCTCTAGAGATATCTGTCCTGGAGCTTAAAATGTTGCATACCTTTTTTCCCTTCAAATGGCAATTGTTCTTTCATAATCTTAGGGGTTTTTTCATGTCACTGTCATGTTGAATAACTGAAGATTAGAATATATTGCAACAAATTTGTATTCAATGTGCATAGTTGTATCAATGAGAAAACACACTGAGAAACTTCTCAGAAAATCTCGGTGTTGCAAGGAGGTAAGTTTTTCTTTTGTTCTTGGAGAAACATTACTACTGTAACACTTCTTAAAAATCCAACTGCTTTTGTGCACAGAGACAAAAATTGATCTTTTTATTCTAAGAGTTTTATCCTGGACATTCAGGAAGAAACACATGGGGGCAGGAACATGGCTTGGCTAAGCCTCATTTTTAGCTGTCACCTTGGATAAATGAATGTTAATGCAGAACAGAATGACGTTCTGATTCTTTTCTTGAGCTTTTCTGTTTCTTGAAGGAGACGTCCCTGTTCTTTCTGCTTCAATTAGTTCTCAGCCCTTCACAGGACCTGCTTTTTTTCCCTTCAGGATGCGATGCTTCCCTATGTAAAGATGAGGGAGGTATTTAAAAAAATTGTAATCTGTTCTGGACTTTAGGAGTACTGACTTCCAGTTTTCAAATCCTCTAGGAATTTCCCTTTAAATGCATTACTGTCTATGTTATTGGAAAGTTTTATCCCATGAGCAACTTCTACATGCATATATACTATCTCATGAGTAAGTAAATGACAATTTAATTAAGTCTAGTTGAAGTCAATAGGAATTCTCATGCACATGGCTTTGAAGATGCTCATAGGTCATTTTGTATTTGGGAACAGGGACTAGAAATCAAAACCAAAAATTCATAAAACATGCTTGAGAGTTTGTTCTGGTTTTGTATGAAACACTTGTCAGTTCATACGCTATAGTCTCAGAATAACAGTGGTGTATGAAAAATGGTCATTCACAGACATTCAGAATATTTGCTCTTTAATGCAAAACAGAGTCAACAAATGTAAAACATTCAAAAATGTATTATGAATATTTGGCATTGCACTAGCCAAAAAATATAAAAATATATGTTTAAAGAGACACACTCATTTTCAAGAGTCTAGAAGATTTCACGATGACACATAGTGGGTCTCACAATTCTTCTGAAAGACTGATTTAAAGCTGTTTCCAATTCAAATGTGAGTTAATGCTCTTTGCGCCATTTTTTATAAAAGATTTGCAGCAAAACATGATGCATATGTCCATCCCTGCATTTTTCTAATTTAATACACGTTCTTGTTTATATCATATCTGTTCTTTAGTATTATCCTACTAGGTGTATTAGAAAGCTAACCTTTGAAGAACACTGAGTTTTAAAACGTTCCAAGACTGTTGATTATTTTAACATCAGAAAAAATTTGGTGAGATGCAAATCAGTCTTTCTGTGTTCTTGAATCAAAATTCTGCTAAAAGTAAATGTTTTCTTCACAATATTAGGAAGAATAAAAGCAGACTCACAGACTCCAAAGTAAATAATTGTGCAGTACTTTGAATTTTCTAAACAATAAGTACAAAAGATTTTGCTTCAGGGAAAGCTGGGTCCATTTTGCTGTCAGAAGTATTAGACATGAAGTATTTTTTTTTGCATAAAGCCCCGAGGCTCCACAGATCTTCACTTGTTTCCTTTATCCAGCTGAGCATGTGGACTTGGCTTTTTGTATTAATTATCTGTTTGTACCTTTGCCTCTGATTTTTGATGTTAGCTGGTAAGGTAAATAATGATTTTTGTTGTTGTTGCTCTTTTAAGAAAATGCTGAAGTTCACAAGTTAAAGTTTCAGGTTTCTTGCCATGTATTAAGAGTTGTGTATTTTCCTAAACTTGTATTTAAACTTAAATCTGAAGCACAGCTTTCCACCTCATTGGAAATGTACTTGGACATCCAAATAAAAACGAAACAACACTAAAGCCAGTAGTATTATGTGTTTTAAAAACGCCAAGCCTACTACTGCAGAAACAACATCACAGTCCTCTTGTTCAGACGGCCTAATTATCAGTGCTATGTTAGATAAAAATATTCCTGTACACATTTCCAGAGCACAATTTGTTTAGAGCTGCCTCTGTTTCACCGGTAGGAATAGCTCACACTCTGTGGTACTTTGGCTGTTGTGCTGAGATTCTGTATTGAGACAGAGTGTGTCAGTGTATGTACTCATAGGAGCTGGCTGAACTACTTACGCTGGAAAGAGATCTTGTGTCAGCTCACCCAGAACACTGGCTGCTTATTAAGCAAGAAAGTCTTCAACCAATCAGTCCAGTTAATTAAATGATGAACTATTTTATTAATAGCTAAGACCAAGACTCAAGTGAGAAAAAGTAATAAAACAGCAGTTGGAGGAATTACTTGCTCTTTGGGGCACTTTTTAAAGTTCATCTAACTGGAATATTGAATCAGAAATTGGAGGTGGCAGTTGCAGATTTGATTAAGGGATGGAATGAACAAGGGATAGTTAGAAACTCATAAAAAGAAGCCTCAGGTCATGGATTGCAGGTTTTTGCTGCTGTGCATGGGCACTTTCTGCATTTTAGTAACATTCAGAAATGAAGAAATAGTAGAAAATTAGCAAGCAAGTAATAAAGAATAAAATAAACCAATGTAAGAATTATGAATATCAATGTTTACTAGATATCAATATTGCATAAGTATAAACATTTGTGTATACAGACACATGTATTTGTGTTCCGCGTGTATAAAATAATCAAAGACCCACAGAAGTGTGAATGACTGCCAACAGCTGTTTCATAAAACTATTGACTACTCCAGTTCTCTTAAAAGCTTTGGGTGTCATGAAGATGCACAGAGTATTTTGTTGTATCATCAGTGAAATAGTGAGCAAAATTAGATATTTTCTTTTTCAGCAGAAGTAGACTCTTGAGGTTCTACAGAACCTGCCAGCAACCAGTGAAAAACTGCAAACTGCAAAGAGCAGATCAGATGTGGCAACACCCATCCCCCTTTCTCCCTGTTATTTTGGTGTTTTTCCATATCGCTTCCTTTTTAGTATTAGACTGGGGTTTAAATGTACGTACTTTTATGTTGTTAAATAATGCAAATGAAAATGAATGTGCTTTGAATCTCATTGGAAATCTGCTGATGACAATGAAAGGAATGCTGTTAACTTCAGTAAACATAGAGTCATGCTTTGCTTTAAGAAACACTAAAAATGCAGTTTAAGTCGGCTCATATTTATTGAACAAATTCCTAACGCCATTACTGGTTCATTGAGAAATAAATTCTCGCTCAAGATATTTCCCAGGAAACTTTCAATCTTCAATTAAAGTCTTGTAATTTCCTACCGCATTTCTACACACACACACACATACATAAAAAGAGCTCAAAAAGCAGATTTTATATTCATGACAGTCTGTTATATGTTAGAGTGTATCTCACTGACATGTTATTTCTAACATCTAAATTAACCTAACAATTTTAGATACATTTAAAGTTTGGAATAAGGAAATAATTTTTATCGTGTCATATGTATGCACGCATATGTATGACGCTGTAAATGTCTATTCAATTTTTCTTAGGAAGCTTGAAGATTTAACAGTGTTAGTCTGACTTGGTGCTTAAACACATAATATATATTATGTATCTGTTGAACACTGTTTAGTGAAATATAATTAATATAGTTTTTGGTGACTGGAGATATGTACCTCCTCATCTTCAGTAACAAAAAGCTAGTGAAGTCTAAAAAAAGTATGTGTGTAAATGATCAATAATTGTAAAAGTGAAGTTAGTACATGATGAATTTGAATTTATTCCTCTACCTAATTCCTAGAGATTAGTGTGAGAGGTAGTGGAAATAGTAACTCATTGCCATTCCCCCATCTGTGCATGACGTACACTTCACTTGCTTCTTCGTGGTTCTTCTTTCAGGCTTTTGTGTTGACTGTGTTAAAGGCAAGATGCTTATTTATGCGCACTCCTGATCCAATTCAGTATTTAATTTCTATGCTTCTAAAGGTAATTTTAATTTTGAAAGGTTGTTTAAAATTGCGTGTTAACTGTACCAAGCTGTCAAGAGTTTTGGTGCGAGGGCTCCACGCAGAGATGCATGCAGACATGAAAACTGGGATTGCTGAGGAAGCAGGTTTCAAGAACAGCTCTACAAATGATCTGTTTAGTGTGGTTCAGCCCTAGACAGGCAGAAGCAAGTTCCACATCACCAATGGCACAAATTCTTTTCAGCTGGATGGATGACTCAACAAAAAATTTTCTGGTAGACCTATGTGCATGCATGTAGGATCGCGAGCGATGCTTTGGCTACTGGGCTAGTTCACTGGGCAGGGTTGTGTGAGCAAGCGAGAGAACCTAGTTGGTTCATACGGGCCAGATTTAGTCATTCTTGCAGTACCTGAAATTAGTTTTTATCCAAGATACGTAAAATCTCCAGCACAGCTAAATTGCAACTGTACAACTTAAAAACTGTTTATTAAAGTTGAATTGAGTAAAATTACTTATAAATATGTCTGTGGAAGACAAGTCCTTGGCACCTTGTGAGGTTCATTTTTTAAATCTGTATAACACAGATGAGATTTCAGAATATTGGGCAGCCTTGTCATTGTCACCCATCAGCTATCATGTGCACTATATTGATATCCAAGGCTCCGTTTATTCTGTACTTAAGTGTTACTTTATTTGAAAGATGAATCTGTGGTGAAGCATCATCTCATGTGCAGCATAATACGCATCTAGTTCTGAATACCGTTGAAGCACTCAGATCATGGTGAATTTCTACCCTATGGAAACCTGCACTTGATTAAATTAGCATTTTCTTGACAGCTTTATAACTTTCATAATCTGTGACTGCTACTTCTGATAAATGTTTTCCTCTTGAGAGAATGAGAAGTGCTTTTACAAGCTGTATTGTGGATGCTTCTGTGCCAAATGCAGAACATGGCATGTGTTCAAACCAGTTTTATCCCAGTCTGAAAAGATCTGTTTTACTTACCATTAGATTTAACTCAACCACTGTTGTTGTATTCCTATGGTAATTATATACACAGAGCATGGACTGAATAGGTACAGCAGACCGTTCCTTTTCATTTTGGTGTCCAGCATGCAATCATGTCTTGTACAAGCACACTCTGATGACAGTGAGCAAAAGCAGTAATGAATGGTGAACAGTCCTGAACAAATGTTACATTTTTAAGTGGAAATTAAGTATGTGATTGCTGGTAGCTCCTTGGTTATTGCTGGCCTTTTGTTCTACAACTAAACCACATTACATATAATATTTCCTGTTGAAGTTTTGAGAACAAGCTTACTGTAGATAAGATTAAAAAAAGTAAGCGACTATTAAAAATGTTGGTTTAGCACCTTGTTTTAATCACAGGGCATAAACAAGAGGTGCATACACCCAGGTGATAACTGAGTCACATCATTCTTACTGTTGACAGGGTATAGCCACCAGGGCCCTAGGTTCACCAGCAGGCTCCAGTTGTCCCGGCCAGCCAGTAACCCTCAAGTCTACCTAAGGCACATTGGCCGTTCATCAGCAGTCGCCTGGCTTTCAGGGGTGGTGCAGGAGGACATGGTTGCAGAGGAGGAGGGCTACAGGCTGGCCAGGAGCCTGCTGGTACACATGGGCCCCAACGATGAGATGGAGCCTTTGGAGTTAATCCAGATCACATGGAATTCAGGGCAAAGACTTCCTGTTGACTTCAATGGATTTTGAGGCAGGTTTTAAGGTTGTAAACATGTCTGTGTTTGCTCATCTAGCCCTTTTAAAGAATATGTGATCCCTCTGGCTACCCATCTCTTTGTTAGCTTCAACGGCCAGCATTTCCATAGGTGGAAGAGGCCTTGCTTTTCTCTTTCTACAAACAGATGTGCATACTGCTACTTTTTATATTTTGCTTGTACTTCAGTTCATTTCATTGCTTCACAGAATTTTATCTGTGTTTATTTAAACTTGTATAAAGTCCTAGGCCAGGCTGTTAATAGATTATCAACCTCTTATCTCTTTTTAAAGCAGGCAGTCTTCCCCAAAAGGTTGCTTGCAATACTAGAAATTATATCTGCAAATTAATTTGGTGCTGCAGTTCTGTGGGTTTTTTTTGGTGTTGTATATTTTCTTGTATATAGCCGTCTCATATGCCCTGAACTTTTATAAATGGTAAAGGAGTATATTACAATCTGCCTGCTATTATTGTTGCATCTGAAGAATATTCTGATAGGAGATTTACTTATATTTTCAAAAAGTAATGGGAAAAATTAATTGATGGAAATTTCATGCTGAGTTAATGACTCAATAAGCAATCTGTCATCAGATTTCCTTCATTTCTGAAACTGGGATAAAGAGTTGTTAGAGCGAATTTACAGAGACTAGAAGAGATTATGTACTGTATTTGTAATATCATATATTCACATTATTAGCCTTGTTTTTAAAATGTCTACATTTGAAGAATTAAATCAAGACATGATAAGTCTGCTGTTTATTGCCAATGTAAATTTCAAAATTACAGATTTATGGCTGCTTCCTCCTACAACTGTATTAATTTCAGTAATTTTATGACTTGGGTTAACTAGTATTTTTGAAATGTTCAGGATTGTTCTCTTGTTAAGTATAACATGTTTCTTTTCATCTTTGTAAGCTTATTTGGTTTTACTAGCTATATGCTTAGCGTAGAAGGAGATATTATCTAACCTTTCATAACACAAAGTGTGATCTTGACCTTTGCCATCTTATTTGCAATTTGAATAAGGAAGGGATAAAATGATACTTGAAGGTAACAACTTTGGATTGGTTAAATGACGAATACTGAAATGCAGCTTGATATACTAAAATGTTTTCAGCCACACGCAATGATTGTGATTGTTACTACATTAAGGTTAAAAGAAGTCACAGGATTTCAGAGTGGTTTGTTTTGTTCTTTTTTCCTCCAGGAGAGCAATCTAAATGCAAATTCTATACCTGAATAAAATCCAAGAAGCAGGTATAAATGAGGCTTGAAGGGAAAAAATTCAGTGGTGATGACACTTGGTAAGTTATTCTATTCTGCACTTTGAATGTGAAAGAAAATAATGTTTTTCTTGATACATATTACATTTATAAAGTAATAGAACAAAATCATCTTTTTATTAATTTGTCATCTAAAATTATATAGATGCATACTGGGTGAACTACTCTGAACTAAAATCAGAAAGAGGTCTACTGTTATGTGAGTATGTTAGAGTTCTGAGTCCATGAACCAAGCATTGCATTGTTTTCATTAAAAGTAAAATTGTAAAACACAGTTTCAATGACAAAGTCATAATAAGAAAGTATAAAAATAAGGAAAGAGAATTCTTTGAGTTCTAGAAATTTGGAGAAGATTATAGTATAGTGATACAGTGCTGTTCAAGTCTGTTGTTATTATGTTGAAAAACATACCCTGGGAATTGCCAAAGTCCCCTGTTTCTTCCTGCTTCTCCCAGTCTGATACTAAACTCTAATTGAATAATATATCCTTGGCCTCTGGATCATGACAACAGAAAGAATTCAGTATTTTCAGAAAGATATGGTTCCGGGCCTGTTAGTATGCTTGCCACATTTCGGATGTGAAAAGAACTTCTGCACTTATTGCTGGAAATCTGTATTTTTTTCTTATGATCCCTATTATTGAAACTCTTAAACCCAACCAGTGGAGTTTTGAGCAAAGACCTGTTTTGCTACTTTCTGCACACATTTTTACATAATTTGCTGAGGAGCATGTGGGAATTATAAAGGATCACCATGTGAGAGGGTCTGGAATGCAGTGAGGTGGAACAATTGCAAGGAGACCATTCTTAAATTGAGCCAATTGAATATCAAATAGAAGTTTAAAATAGCTGCTTACAAGATTAGATATGGCATATCACATTTGCTATGAAATGTACAGATGAAGAAATGAGAGTATATTTATCTATTTTACTGGGATCAAACTTAAATGAGTTCCTCTCTTTGCTCAATGTTCAGCTGTGTTGCTGCAGGTATTGGAGAACTACCATGTTTCAACATCTTTTACTACTTAAATCACTTTCTGAAGTGTCACGTTAAAAGGGGTAAAGCAGTCTAACAAGCAGCAAAAGGAAAGCCCTCCCATTGACTCACAAGCGGACCCCCTTGCGTTCTGAACTCTCTCTCAGAGGAGAGTCTAGGTGCGGCTGGATGCACTCCTAGTCCCAGACTCTGTCTATGGTTTATGTCTAAGGTGTTAAGTATGTAGCCACGTATCATATTCAACATTTGCCTATCAGAGCCCTTCCAAGGACATTCACTGAAACAGTTTCACAAAGTTGAAACAATAGGTAATTTATTCAAGTGACAGGTATCACAGATTCAGGATTGCCATTGATAAATGTGCTGTGTACAAAAGTTGAGCTTAAGGTAATAATTTAGAGCTTTAGTTAACGATGTGTTTCCGGGGATACGTCTGACAAAGTCAGAGGCGCAATTCTTACCAAAAAGACGTCCCTTCTAGGGGGGAAGAGAGGTTCAGGCCTGTCAACCCATCTGTCAGGTAAGGTTTTCACTTAGCTCCTCCTCCAAAGAGGGATTTTGAGTGCCAATCTTTATACTTTTGAAAATCTTTTGACAAGGTGGGACTAAGTCATTTATTATGTGTCGATTGGCTCTTGGCATGGAATGTCATGTTGTCAGAAGCAGGACTCAGTGGTTCGATACGCCTTCAAAGGGGGGATCCTCATATGTGCTCAGGGGGGCCATCTGTGTTTTATCTGAAGCAATCTCTGGCTATGCGGCCTCCATCACACCCCACAGATCACAGGATTTACAGTGGTGGGCCATCACCCTTTACTTCTGTCTGACAGATAAGCGCAAGTCACTTGCTCCTTTGTTAACTCTTTGGCTCTTGATACGCGAGTCTGAGCACCTCTTTCTTCTTGCATTGCCAAGCCCAGCAAGGCCATCAACCCACAATAAGGCTGAACAAGTTCCTGGTGAAGTGTGTAGGTTTTACAGCTATTCTTGGAGTTTCCATAAGTTCTGTTTACAGCTGTTTTTTTCTTACTTAAGGATTTTTTTTGCTTCTAAACTTCTCAGGAAGCAGTCTTGCTGATTATCCCCTTGTCTTGTGAACTGCTAATCTTCATTAGAAGTACCAAAGCTGTTTCACCAGATCTGTTGTAATCCCCAAGTCAAGACTGGCTGACTGATGCCTTCACTTGAGGCAAAGTGAAATTTTCTTTCTAGCAACACAAAGTGTGAATATACTGAGCATATTTATTTAGTGTCTCACCTGCTGAACCTGGTGTTTCCTTTTGATATGTGGAGTGTGAAATATTTTGTGTAATCATATAAATTGCACCTTAATCAATGCTTTTTTCCTTGAGATCCGGTGTGATAGTAATAGATTGCTGTAAGCCATAACATTTTTGGGTGTGACTGAACGAAATCTGTAAATGCGATCTATTAAAAAAATCCCCCAAAAACTCTTACAGAAAAGCTTGGGTGATTTGCAACCTTCAGGTCTATTCAGAGGAATTACTTTGCAAATGGCACTGAGAGCCTCTTTTCTTGTTCTTGAAAATCTGTTTGAAGATTAAAAAAAAATTATGCCTGTCTTTTATTTTTTATTCATGTTTGGTGAACTGGATTTAGAAACTTTCACTGGCCACCTTTCACAGAACCCCTGGGAGACCAGGTGATACTGGGCATGTATGCTAATATCCAATGGTTAGGATAAGGATCGGCTACTCAAGCTTTTCCATTTTCAAAGTATTAGATATCCTAGATTTCCATAAACTTATTTTTTAATGTAACAAATTTCAGTGGCTGTATGGTTTGTGAATAAGATATGGCAATCTGTCAGAAATATACTTTTAGAAGAATGGATGTAGAAACAAGCAATGGTTTCTACCCTTTTCCCTCCCACGCATAAATGAAGAAAAAACTCTATCCAAACCAAAAAACTTACCATGCAGGCAATATTATCAGTCCCAGCACTGAACACTGAAGAATGTTTTTGTTCTAGCTGCCAAGGTCTTCTCCTGCCTAAAAGTAAATGAATGATCACTGAGCATACAGAAAAAAGCGCAAGGGAAGGGAAGATGTGCCATCGAATGAGATTATTTTTTGGGATATATGACAGGTGTAACTTAATTAGTCTTTTGTAAAGAGACAATGTATTAATGAGTAAAATTAATGAGTCTTTTTTGTTTCCCGCTAAAGTTAAGCATGTAATTTTTGGTTTTTGATACTTATCTCAAGTTCCTCCATCTTTGCTTGTCTTGTCATATATTCATCTTCCAGACCTAAACTTCACCAGTGTGTTAATCTACATATTTGGCACTGTGAGAAAGAAAGGCTTGATTTTAATTAAATTGTAGATTGTTCTCATTAAATAACGAAAAAAGTTTTTAAACTCAATTGCAAAAATCCCATATAATAACATATAATACAAAAGTTCTAGTAAATTATCATACTGGTATTTATATTTCAGTAGATTGTATAGTGTGATTGAAATATTGTCCTTATTTCAATGGCAGTTTCTATGCACATTTCCATTTTAAATTTATATTTACCTACTAATCTGTTTTACATGCATTAGGATTACAGGAGCTTCCACCATGTAATTGGTTTTGTTTCAAAACTTTTCAAAATTTTCATCTGTTGTAGAGGAATTAAACCTCTTGGTGTCATATGTACCTGAAGCACTGGTGAAAGCAGATCGGTCAAGCTGTAGTCCTGAAAAGTGGCTGGTAGCTGGTTTTGTCATTGCTACCTGTCAAAGTATCCATCTTTGACATGACAAGAGGTAATATTTCAGCTATTGTATATGAACTTTCAACTGTCAAATGTTCTAAAACTTCTAGGTATGGATCTAATGCTGTGAATATATTGCAAAGATGAAAGTGCATCCTGTATCATGCCGACATGTATCTGACTTGACTTGAGGTTTATAGTGGATTTATGAGGGATCCTGAAGGATAGTTCGAGACATAGAGCTAGGATTCCAATGAAGATTACTCATCTCTGGCCCTAGAAGAATGGGTCTTTCATCATTTTATCTGCTCTTCTTGATTGGTTTTTAGCCCTTCCAAATAGACCTCACTTCCAGTTCATCAGCTCACAGTAATGATGTTATCAAGTCAAGAAGCAGCCTAGCTCCTTGGTTAATGGTTTATATAACCCAAAGTGTCAGAATATAGATAATTAAAATTACGTCTTCCACTAGTTTTGTTCTGACTATCATATAGAGAAGTAAGAAAAGTAATTTTACATCTGAATAAACTGAAATCTAAACATTAACAATAAAAGTTCTCACAGTGTACTTAAATAAAAAAAAACATTATGCCTCTGAACCAGTTGGTTATAGCGTTGTCTCACCAGATTCAGAATCTGACTTCTTGCACTGCATAGACGTGGAAAATAGCCATACGTTAAGGTACTTTCAGTCCAGATCAGAGTTAAGAAGACTGACAATCTGAAAAGGACAGAGGTTTAAACCAGTGTTTTTCCTAGTTAAGAAGCATGGATTCCTACTTGGTCCAGAAGTTTTATGATTTCAGTCAGTAAACACACATTGAATTATAATCTTTTAGGCCTTTGTTGGAACAACTAGGTCCAAGCTTATCAATACTACGATGTTTCTTCAAATGTAAAAATGTAAAACTGGAGAATATATAAGGCACTTCGAATTGTCTGGCTTTTATTTTCTCAATCTTAAAAGCGGTGTCAGTAAAAAAAATTTTTAAATGTAATGTTTTACCTAAGTGGTAAATTTATGAATGATTTTAGGGCATGTCTTAGTGGTTGGTAGACAAAAAAAAAAATGAACAGCTGCTGGATATAATATATAGTATCATTTTCTGTTACTAGCAAAGACAAATAACTTCTAGTAGCATATAGCACATCAATGAGTTTTACATTTAATTGTATTGCTTAGAGGGAAAATCATATCCCTCTAAGTCAAGGGCAGGTGGATGAATAGGGAGATGGACAGACAGATGAAAAACTAGATTGCTTCATTTGATGACTGACACACTTGGAATAATAAAAAGAAGAGAAGAAATACACAGAAAAGTATGTAAACTGCATCACTCACAATTTGGGACTCTACATATTTCTGATTTTCTGTCAAAATAAAAAAAAAGGCATATTGTTGTAATATTCTGTGCATGTGCATGGTAAGAAACCAATTTTAATAGAAATAATGGTAAATATTTCTGCAGGACTTTGAAAGGAAAGAATAGAATCCCTTGGACTTTTTATGCCCTGGTTCCTTTTATGTGTTGACAATAATATTGGTATCAGGATTTTATTTCTGATTTTACATCAAGTTTTGGTAAATAATTAAAAGAGAACACATATTTTATCAACTTTTAAGATGTTCTGGACATCTTAAGGGAAAAAGAAAAAACGGACTTCCTGAAAATCAGAACAGTTAAGAGCAGTTAAAATATAATTTAAGGTTTAAAACAAAAATTTAAAGAAATTTTCCAAAAATTAAGAAATGACCCTGGTGTAGAGCTTGTACAAGGAGGAAAGCAAGTAATTTCTGAGAGCCAAAGGATAATGATGTCAAATCTTGTTCCTCACATTTGGATCCCTGACTCAGTGAAGGATTCTGTCCTGATGTCCCAAAGATCCTAAATTTGTACCAATTAATGTTGTTAAATGGCAGATGTTCAAGACAAGTGTTTGAAGCAAAAGAGAAAAGAGGTAGGAAGTAACTTGCAGTCAAGTCAAAAGACAGTGGAAAGGTCCACAGTGTAAGATATTGTAGTGTTTGGTAAGAACGGTGAGAGTGAGGTGGAAGTGGAAAAGGACCATAAAAGATAGAAAAGTTATTTTTTCTGGAGTTTAACATGGGAAGAGAAAATTGCTACACATGCAATTGTATATATGTGAGCAGAGTATCTCTGTATAGTAGAGATACTCTTTCCAGTAGATTAATATGTGTAAAAATCTACTCAATCCCCAAAATTATAACAAAGTGTAGTAAATGGAGAACGATCAGCATTTTTGACTGCTGGCATAAGGTGTAAAGCAATTAGGAGATAAACACTAGAGCAGATCTTCTCTTTCTTATCCTGCAGGTAGGAGAACAACTGTGAAGAGTGGAAGAAACTTTTATTTGCCTCCAAATGAATTAGTTGTATGGTCTCGTTAGTAGTCTGGTCTTACTTGTGATCAGAAGCAGACTGTTTGCCTGTGAAGTAAGAGAGAGATTGATGAGCAGGCCAGAGTCTTATCTCAGCACAGCCTGTAACAAAATGAATTAAGTTAAATGGGATTTGAATAGTGGTTAAATGACCACTGAATGCAGATGAGTTTGTTGGAATTATATTAAATCACATTTGTTCTCCTCTTCCATTATTGATACTTCTGGACACCCAGTTTTACACTGGTACTGATTTGGAATGAAATTGATCCATTTGGACATAATTGGATATCAAGCCATGGGAAAGAAGGGTAAACTGTTTGTCTTTACCAGAAGATAATTTGGAAGAAACAAGAAATGAGAAGGAATTTTCAACTTTGGTTACTTTTAAATTTGGACATTGTATGGATGGGGCAGTTTTAGGAAAGCACCTTTAGCTACCTGGAAAAATGAAGGTAAAATAAACTTGCAGAAGAAACTTTAAAGATAAGAAATATTAAGCCATTTATATCCTGAAACAAACAGATGATATTGAAAGACTGACTAAAATGTCACCATGAAGAAATAAGAAAATAAAAAGAAGTGACAACTGCTTCAATAAACAGGAAGGGTGGAAGCTGAAAGATATGCATTAAGTGTGTAAGAAAGTGACTAAAAATTCTGGAGGCAATTCTAGACTAGTTGAAGACAACTGAAGAATGGAGGAAGATTGAAAATATGAATTTGAGTGTTTTCAAAAGTGATTTCCTGGTGTAGCTGCAGGTGCTTTCCTGAATTCCATAACTGGTGTAGTAATCAAATTTTATTATAATACTTGGATGAAACGAATTATGATATTAAGTAAATATGCAGATGAAGAATACTAATAGCACATCAGGAGTTCATACCATATCAGTAGGGTTCCTGAAAGTAAGAGCACCCTCTGTTGTGAAATTTTTTAATCCTTGGATAAAAGAAATATAGAAGAAATTAAGGTCTGGAATTTGAATGACTTGCTACACTAGTTTAATTCTCAGATAACTCCACTGAAAATGAAGTTTTCAATGGCAAAATTCTGATGGTATCTCCTACTCCACATCCTAACAATAAATGATGTCTCAGAATTTCTTTTTGGAAGAGAATGATCATTTGGTGCAATCGTGCTTGCTACTTATGTAACTATGTAGTCATGATCATGATTATATCTGGGCATCTATTTAGAATCCAGACACCCAGGTTACATTTTGTATACTTTCTTTAACAGCTATAAGTCTGATTAAAATGAAGGTATCTGACTCTTTTAAATATTGAATATAAAACAATTTTGAGAGTATTTCTACGCAATTATCATAATACCTTACTACCTACTGCTAAGTATTCAGAACAGAAATTAAACTTTATGTAGGTTCAATTGAAGAAATATGGAAAAGAAATAGTCATGAAAGACTTAAAGCACACTATGAAAGTTCAAAAATTCCTCTGCCACCAGCCCGAGCCTTGTACATTTCCCATAATTATTTCCTTAACCAGTATTTCAGCATCATCTCTCCCTTACTTGCTTGTTTATTCATTTGATGAAGAAAGGCTTAAGGATGCTTTTCCTTTCAAAAGTTGTGATCTTTGACTTCAAGGCCTGGGAGTTTCTATCTTACACTCTTAGTCCCAATTAATGTGGGACTAAAAGGGTAAGATGCCAGTGCTCCTCCCTCTGTTTGGTCTGGTCAAATATATTTGACTTTGTTGCTGTTCCATCTAATTATGTCCAAACTTCTCCTGGTAGCTGCTTCCCTTCTGCCTCCTTTGGATTCCCCCAGTGCTCTTAGAGGGTGGCTGATACTTAACTCTACTTCCTATTCTTGTTTTCTTCCCTTGGAGCATAATATTCCTCTCTTCTCTCTTCTCTTATCCTAAGACACTGTTTTTAAAACTGATAGGAGTCAACTAGTATGTCTTTTGACAACACCTTAAACCTTCACAGAAGGAGTCCTCTATAGGAAGCCTGTCCTTACAGTTTATTTTTTTCCTGATTTCTATAGAACCTTACGCCGCCTTTGGGAAATGGACACGTGAGATGGACAGTTTCTGGAGTAGAACAAGAAATGCTAGCAGAAAAATGTTGAGGTATCTTTTGTGTGCCAAGGCCTCAGTTTCAGTCTTCATCGTATTAAAAGGTTTGTGAATACACTACTTGTCACAAACGCGTGATTGGAGTAGGTTTAAAACTTTGTGTTTGTGTGTTTGTAACTCAGTTGCTAATACAAGGCAAAGAGGATTCCAGAGGGCACCCTGTTACCTTTTAAAGATGTATCTAGGAAACCGTCTTGCACTTGCTGAATACCCTGAGCTGTGTGGGTTCATTGATACAGCTGTCATAAAACCATTGTGTTTGGTTTTTTAGTTCTGCTTGGATATGCATTTAGCTTTTTTAGACGGAAACTTTTGAAGATTTCTTTTTTTTTTTTTTTTGTGAATTATCACCAATACAGGCTAAACTATATTGTAGTTCTAAATTCTACAGTTTGAATTATTGTTAATGTATTTCTGCTGGAGTACTTCATTTTGATGGCTTATTTTTGTCTGATAACATTTTATATTTTATGCACTACGTAAAGAGGTCCAAATCTGTTCTGATACCATTTATGCAGGGATATCCTGTACAAATTCAACAGGTATTTCAGTAAATACAAAACACAAAAATTCTCACATTATAAGCTTATAAATAATTTAGCATGTGCTACATGGCCATCTAACCTGCAGCCCACTCCTAGCTATTAGAGTGGTGTTGTGTGTTACCTTTTATAGAGAAAACACTTTTGAGACTCTCTGATCTGCACAAAATGACAAAGTTCAGAGAGAATATTGGTGCATACTTCAACAGAAGGTAGTTGGCTGTAAAGACAAATGTCAGTGTTTTTCTGCATCAGTAACGATTCCTAAGATTTCATTGTAAATCAAGCCAGGAAACAAAGAGTAGTTTCAATGCCTGATATGCATCAGGGGTTTGATTAGTCAGATTTGTACATGTCTCTGAGCAAGCAGATTCAGCTGGTGGTGCTGCTGGCACCACTAAATCTGCCTAGAAACATGTTAATATAAATACAGAAAGGTAATTAACCCTTACCAGACAAGTTACCTGAAGCAAATCCTCACATGCTTGTGGTCAAAAATGAAAGACATAATTTATCTTCTCATTTACAGGGGAGCCTGTTTTGTTATATTTCTCTCACTGAAGCTAAATATGCCACTGTTTGATTCTAATAAGGTTGGTTGCTTTCTGCTGTTTTGACGAATGGAAGAGGTAAGACAAAAAACTTGTATTGTATCGTATTCTTATACAGTCTCAGATGTCTCCCACAGTTGTTCTTTTTGTTACTGATCAAGTTCTTTACTTATATTTACTATGATCTTGATTCTAATTAGAAGCTTTTTCCAAAAGAATTTCTCTGGATTCATTTTTCTCTACAGTCATATGGCTCTTTTCTCTTATTGGCTTCTTTGACTACCAGGCTAATAAATTTAAACATAAAAGAATGTATGTTTGTCCTGAGTTCGGCCAGGACAGGGTTAATTTTCACCGGAATCCAGGAAGCGAATCCAGGAAGGGACACAGCTGGGAGGGCTGACCCCACCTGGCCAAACAGAGCAGGGTATTCCATACCATGTGCCGTCATGCTGGGTTCTGGTGGGGGGGGGCAGCGCGGCAGGAACTCACTTGAAGCTAGGAAGCGCAGGCACCAGTCCTGTCCGGGAGAACGGCTCTGTGGGTCGTGCGGTTTGTGTTGTGTTTTCCCCTTATCTGTATTGTTGTTGTTCCTGTTCCATTTGTTTGCTGTTCTGTTAAACTGCCCTTATCCCGACCCACCAGTTTCTGCCTGTTTCTTTCTATTCTCCTCCGCACCGTGGCGGGGGGAGGGGCGGCCGCGTGGCGCTTTTGTTGCCAGCTGCAGCCAAAACCAGAACATTAAATTTGGTACCAAACGTGGGGCGGGGATAATGGCAGGGCTGAGCAGTGGGTGTTAAAACAGCTTTCTTAGATTTTGTTATAATTTGTTGTATGTATTTACTGTGTTACTTAAACAGTCGCCGATAAAAATGTTTCTGTCTTTGATCAGATGGTTGTGGTTTTTGAATCCGTACTTGCTGTACTTGTTCCCTGTGGCGATGTTCATTACCTCGGGGAAAAGGATCAGGATTATGATTTTACTGTACTGTATGATGTCGACTTAAGACATGATAACATCACTGTGCATGAAATTAGGCTTGTGTTTGCATGCGGAACTGCGGTCATTTCCGTACCTCGGATCCTATGTCTTAGAATTTGTTAATAATCGAACCCAGCCTGTGGGGAAAACCGGAGGAGATACCTTCCCCCACTCTTTCACCCCCCCTCTCTTCTTCAGGCTGGTCCTTATTGCTTTTGAGAATTTCGAGTACCCATGGGATGCTCAGGGCAGCACTCTCCTTTTGTTCTGCCTCCTGAATGGGTTTCAGGTTTTGTTTAGGGCTAAACAAGTAGTTAAGAACATCATGCAGAGACCTGCCCCAGGGCTGGATAGCTGTGAGTGGCTGGGTGTGTGGGACAGCATGGGAAAGTACCTAGGGCAGTGGACACTCCCGATGTTTTTTAAACTTACCCCTGAAAAAGTGCAGAATCCGGACAAACTAGTAAAGTACCTGCAAAAAGTGTGCTGCCACCCTGGGGATTCCAGAGAGACACAAATCACAGCAATGTGCTGGGGTCTGGCCCAGCCTACCGAGCTTCCCTGTTCAACACTGTTCAGTGCCCTAAAGGGGAAAGAGGGGGAAAAGAAGCTGCAGGCACTGCGGCTGGTGCTGCCCCCTCAGCCGGCCCTGCAGCCCCTCCAGCCCAGTAGGCAGTCACATCCCCCCAGACCAGCACCACGACTGCTGCAGCCACTGGCGTTGTCCCGGCTCCCCCGGCTGGCACGGCAGTTGCTGCAGCTCCAGCTCCAGCCCCAGCTCCAGCTGCAGGCATCGCAGCTGAGCCCAATGACCAACCTGTGCCAGTAGCGGTCGCCCCTGTAAAACTAAAAAAAGACGCAAAGAGAG
>Ga0065711_1030050_pt1 | contig 33910 bp, 18 predicted proteins | sample Hoacrofraction12_FD_59098 | JGI IMG/M metagenome (GOLD analysis project Ga0065711, IMG submission 59098) | Hoatzin crop microbial communities from Cojedes, Venezuela - Epithelial fraction 12 v2 (version 2) | ecosystem: Host-associated > Birds > Digestive system > Esophagus > Crop | place...
TCTGTCCAAGAGAAAGGAGAGGAGTGGAGAGGAGAGGAGAGGAGAGGAGAGGAGAGCTCTTAGATCCTCTCCCCAGAAAGCAGGAGAAAATGAACGGTTAGATGGATCCCTGTTACCAGAGCTAGCTGGGCACCCAGGAAGGAGACAAGTTTCAGCCTCTGAAGGACTGCCATAAAAAAACTCCTGCGATAAACAGCAGTTATCAGCAGAATTTCCCATCTAGGGCATAGCCTGCAAGGCATCCTTGTCATACTGTCATCACACAACCATACTAAAAACTCGTCTACTGAACAAACCTGGCCCTTTCTGTGTAACCATGGCAGAAACTGACTACTGGAAAGCCCTAGCCCACTGTGCACAACCTGGAGTGGAGCAGCCTCTAAGCGCAATCACAATGGGAGCTGGATGAAGCCACATTCAACCCATTTAGCTTCTGAGACTGAAAACAAACTGTCAATAAGACAGTATTGACCTGCCTACTCACAACTAGTTGTGTCCCCTAGCACATAGCATTAGAAAAATACAACTCTTTAAAACTCCTTAAAACTTATTTCGCAGAGCCTACAAGAGGAGATAAAATCTCACAACACCAAAAAATTCGGAGAAAGGTGAGCACAAGTTATACCCACAGAACTATTTTAAATTCAAGGCTCTAACATTACATGTAACAAACAAATGCTACCAGGCAAAACAGCTGCAGTGGTGTCTGTGACCATTGCCTTACAAGTGGACAGCAAAAAGTGGCAACACCAGTAACTCCTCCAAGACACATGTGTAGGACTAAGCAGCACGGCTCACTTTGAGGATGATGGAGCACTGGAACAGGCTGCCCAGAGGGGTTGTGGAGTCTCCTTCTCTGGAGATACTCAAGACTCGCCTGGACAAGTTCCTGTGCAGCCTGCTGTAGGTGACCCTGCTTTGGCAGGGGGGTTGGACTAGATGACCCACAGAGGTCCCTTCCAACCCCTACCATTCGGTGATTCAGGGGTCCTGGCTGTATTGGTTTGTTCAGCAATCCGAACTGTCTTTGAGTCATACCCAAACTCCTCAAGTCTAGAGTTAAGTCTCATCCATCACAGCTCAAGTTCTTTCTGAAAGCCAAAGCTATGGATGGCAGAGAAGCAGTCCTGTTACAGGAGAGTCTTCAACCCATCCAACAAGAAAAAACAGAACTGAAGCCCACATATTTTGAGTTCCTAAATTTAACCCGATGAAGAAATAGCTCATAGCACTTATTCCTATGTTTTGTTCCAGTGAAGAACTTGCTACCAATTAAAAGTGTCTTCCTGAAGAAGCTGGCAATGATTACATTTTCATGGTTGGATTTATCTCTTATACCACTGTGAATTGCAAACTCTACTCAGCTGCAAAATATAAAAGCAATCCAAGAGAAGGATCTGATCCATGGAAGCCCATGGGCTTGTTGCTCACTTTTTGCTAGGCCCATGCTACCGGGTGATAATTTTCTTAATTGCCATGTGGACAGAGGGAGACACAGCTGCTCACACACTGCTGGCTCTACCAGCCCCTCATTGGGAATCAAGGAAACTCTCCCCAAGTATAGAGTTCAGCCTTTCCAAGAACAGACCACTACTACTAAAAGCTGGCTGTTTATTGTGAGAATGCTCAGAAAAAATATTTTAAATTCTTCTAATATCTTTGGGGACTTCTGATGGACTGAAAATTTTCTTGTCTTTATCTTTTGAAGTTGTCATGAGTAGGAATACCTAATATTTTTACTTATTTTACTAAAAACGTGCAGTTTAGACGGCATATCTTTAGACTATTCAGAGACCCGAGAGGTGCATGTCCTCTTATTAAAAGTAATCCCATTCAGGAAAAGGCATTACAAACACTAAACTTTCTAAGCACAATGGTACCATCTTACCACTATCATCATAAAAATAAAAAGTTAAGTGTTTAATCACTTTAATGGCCAGGAGAAAAGTAACAAAGCACCTCATTTAAGAGCTAGAAAGTTCAAACCATTCCCTTGTAAACTCTATTGCTTCTCCTGGGAAAAAGAAACTTCCATTTCTTTTCTTTAAAGAAGTCGACAGGAAGTTGGCCAAGAGGGAAAGAGTAATTATACCAAACGGCACATTTATAATGAGCATAAATATGAGTAAAAAAAAAAATCCTTAACAGCATAGCAAAAAAAATGTGCTTCACTGGACTCTGAAAAGAGACAGTCTGTATCCATGTTCAGGAATTTAAAATAAGGACTAAATACTTCTGCTTTCGGTACCTAAGTGCAGCTACATATGGTCTTTGCTGATTGTCATTATAATAGGAATTCTTTTACTGATTCAAATGATGGTTACTTTAGACCCTCAGCTGTGGTAAAATTTCTGTTTAGGCCCTTATGGTAGAGGCTTGAGTTTCAGAGATGAATACTTGGATGGGAGTAAAATACCCACAACTACTTTAAAGTCATGGTGGGTTGCAGGCTAAAATACACGGAATATTTCTGTGTGGTTTTCATAGCTATGATTTCACTTTTTTCATCCTCTTTTTAGTTAATCCTCTTTTTTTAGCATGAAGTTCTAGGGTGTCTCATGGTTGCTGAGCTCTGCAGGCTATTACTCTTGCTCAGTAGATTTAGAGGAAAGCCTCTGATTTTAAAAACTGCTGCCTTTAAAAAAAGATGGAGCTCATCAGGTAATCAAATGGCTCTATCTACCTAAGAAATGTTACAGTCAAAGGAAGGATCTGCACACGTAGCTTCAAGTTCATGAATAATTCCAAGTCCAGCAACCAGAAATAGCTCAGAAAATGAGAGTTTAGATGAGAGCTAAGGGAAAAAAAATACTAGAGGGAGCCAAGAAAACAAGATCATTGAAAAAGCTACTTACTGAAATAGTTCCAGCAGCTTTATGCAAGGAAATTATGTTAGCAGAGAGAAACAAGCGAAATCCTGACCATACCAAAGTGAACAGCAAAGGTCACAAGGAGTAGGATTACCTTACCTAACCAGCCAGTGACTGGACAACCATCTTGGGAACTGGGGATATATTTTGTCCTTGGGGCTATCAAAACTTTGCAAATGAAGGTAAAACATAGGCCCTCTGTCCTTCACTCGTGACTAATGAGATGAGCAAGAGGAGTGAGGGGAGATGAACTGCATTATGTGTGGTCCTTCCCACATGGGCTGAGGAGTGCTGGTTGCATACCAAAATGTGCCTCCTTACTGATGTCAGCAGACTTTACTGGCCAAAGCTATAAAAAGGACCTTTCCAGCATGCTAAAATTCACCTACAGAAAAATAAATTGGCAGAGGAGACTTACAGCAAGTGGTCTTAATGAGTGCTTTCCTCTGTATTGATGGGAACGACCCCTTTCTGTGGTGTCTGAGAGAGGACCCAGTGGCACATTGTGAGCTGCGCATGCGAGCGGAGTGCCTCAGCGGTGCGATGGAGTGTGCCTATACGAAGCCACTTGACCATGAAATTGGCAATGAAGTTCATTTCACAACATTGTGAAGGTAACTGTGATGGGCATCTGCACAAGATTTCACTGCAATACAGAGGTACGATAAAACCCAACCAAAACCTGACATTTCTTACAATTAAACTAAAGTAATCTCTTTTCACCCCTTCACTGCTGGCACGAAACAAAGCAACAAACTGATGAAATCTAGTTTCCCTAAATGCTGAAAGTTTCCTCTCAAAGTTATTAAGATTCTGCCACCAAGCAGACAAAAAAACCCAAACACGCTACAGCATAAGACTTTCTGAGCATTTTTGACAATATCAATTGCCTCTGTCCATAAAACCTATGGGGAACAGCATTCTCAATTTTAGGTATGGATCTCTTTAGGACAAAGTATCTGTACAACATCCTACAAGTGTCACAGATCCCCTTCTGTCAAAGTCAAATGTCAGGTTGCAGTGACAGCTCACCAAACTTGTACATCCACTCGTCCAGCTGAACTGGAGTCTTTGCCACACAAACCTGATTTTCAAAAATCTCCTTACCTAAACAGCACTTGCTTTGAATTCACAGTCAGAGGCTGGCCTGAACCACGACATCTGGCTGAGTACCTCAAGTTTTGTAAGGTTTGTGATGGTGCTCACAATGACAAATCTCCCAAGAATTTTGTACAAATGAAGAAGCAAGACACAAAACAGATGTGCTCACAGGTACTTACACACAAACATATTCAAATGGAGCCTGGTATGCAACAACCCCAATAATAATGCAAAAATGTGAAATAAATGAACAATCAGAGCAGGTAAAGAACACCACCTTCATCTGTCTGCTAAATACAGGGAATAGCTGTATTAGCTCAGAGCAGCTGATTCCTAAAATTACCACCAATCTTCATATGAGCTTGCCATTTTTGTTCAGTATTTAGCGTGGAGGGCCCAATGTACACAGAAGGCTGAGGGAAACAAAAACAAATGAAGACAATCCCAGAGAAAAATATCACCAAAAAGCATCTTTCTTGAACCTCTATGCAATGCCAGAAAATGCGTTAGTGAACTGACGCCTGTCTTGCTGCTTAGTGAACTGGCTGTTCTGCCAACTTTCTCTGAATAGGAGAAAGAAGGATCAGTTCACTGGAACTACAGGATCTCTCTATTTTCTTTTAGGTTCATGGGCTTCCATGTGCAGCACAAGCATATTGAGTTCACGATGAAAACAGTGTTTGACTCAGACGACAGAAATGTGTTGAAAGCCAAACCCACATTACTAACTTGAGTACTTTACTAGAGTCAAACAATGCAGGCAAAATGCTGTCGTTATTTTAATGAGACACACAAGAAAAAGAAAATAAAATACCTCCTGAATTCTAGCTTGTTTATACATGCGACCGGGGCAGGGGGTGGTGGTGATGGTGGGGTATGTCTTTAAAGGAAGGGAAGCAAATCCAAATTTAAGTGCCACAGCAGATCGCTGGAAGACAACCCCTCACCCTTACGGCTATAAACCAGCAGACAATTACTTTGGGGCTGTAAATATTAATGAAAGCATTAGTCATCTCCCTCTTCTATTTCTCAACAGGGTACAATTGAGATTCAAACAGCCTAAGTTCCACACAAGTCTCTGCACCTGGCTTTTCCTTCAGGCTGAATCCAAATTTCAAAGCTATTTATTCAATAAAACCCCTGTGCTAGCATAAGGAGAGCACCCCGTTTTGCCGGTTGACCTGGGTTCAGCTGGGATAGAGTTAATTTTCACAAGAAGCTGGTTGGGCTGACCCAACAGCCAGTCAAATGGGATATTCTATACTATGTGATGTCATGCTCAGTATTTAAGCAGGGAGCTGGCTGGAGGAGGGGAATTTGCTACTCAGGAGGAAGCTGAGCATCGGGTGGCGAGAACATTGCATGTTGTATATGCTTTTCATCTATACTATTGACTGTAATTTTCTTCTCCCTTTGCCATTCTGTTAAACTGTGCTCATCCCAACCCACAAGTTTTTTGCCTTTTTCTTTCTGATTCTCCTTCCCATCTCACCGGGGAAGGAGTGAGAGAGTAACTATGTGGTTCTTTGTTGCAAATTGAGGCAAAACCACAACACTGGTGCATAGGAGGAGGAGAGGGAAGACGTTTTTCAATACTGGTTCAGTCCTGGTTCAGATAGCTTTCACTGTTCGTCCATCCGTCCATCCATCCACATGTCTGTGCACTTGCACTGCTGTTCCAACTGTGTATCTAAATTTTTAGCAGTGTTGACATTTTAAGCAGACTGGAAAGCAGAATGAGAAAGATAAGATGCTATAAAGCTCTACAGCAGCATGACACCCATACTCTTTATATCAGTTCAATTTCAGCTGACGTAGAAGAAATAACATTTCTACTGATTTTATTTTTTATTTACTTTACCAAAAGCAAGGTTGACAAAGTCTCCATGTTAAAGAAAAAAAATGGTGCTGTGCACATGCTGCTTCAGATGGTATCTTGATATTGGAAATGTCAAAGCAGCTGCACCCAACAGATGGGTAAAGAGAGATACAGCCAGTGCCATAATCCTTATGATACTGACTGCTGACATTAGGGACCATGGCTATGGTCCATGTGGATGTAAATATATGTCAGAGAAGCTTGCTAATACACAGACTGTGGATGCAGTAGACCACAGTGGCATTTCCAGGCCTTGCTCATTTGTCAGGATGTAGTCAATGAGTATTCTAATTATTTATCTGAAGATCCCCGATGCATTCAAGACTGCTTACCAACATTTCCATCTGTTGATTCTTGAATCTGTGTTAAAAGGACAACTAACACTCAGGACAACAGTGTTTGTGTTGCAGCTGCACATTCCTCAGCCCACTGCTGAAGATAAAGAATTGTTATCAACTATTTCTAACAAAACTTAGGCCTTTCTTGAAATGACTTGACATTCTCAGTGTTACCATCATTACACTTCTGTGCTTCCAGACCTTTAAAGGAAAGATTTAAAATACCATTACTCTATGTTTTTTTCAAACAGATAATGAACTTTTCTTAGGAGGCAAGGTGAAATAAAAATAATTCTCTGCTACCAAAATCTCCCAAGATAAATTAAATAATTGGTTCCATTTTAATTTTATTCCCTGCACTCCTATTGCACAAAGCCATTAGACTAATGGTCTGAAAAATGTCATACAAAAGATGACAGAGGGCAAGATCCTTCTCTTAAGCAGTAACAGGGGAGGGCATTTGCTGAACTATAGCACTAAGCCCGTTGTTCTAGTCTTGGGCTGCACAGCTCGAGGCAGGAAGAAGGAAAGAGAAGACTTGCAGTACACCTTACAACCTTTCAAAAATGTCCCAAGGAAGAGGTATATTGGGCCCTCCCTGCACAAAAGGATGTACACTTTAAATTGCAACCCTTGACTGTGGATATCCAGTAAGGAGTTGAGATCAAATGCCCCTCCTAGTTATGGGCAAAGAAATGGATACCACAGTGATCTCAGTTACACAAACCACGGTCTTGGAGCCTGTGTGTCTCTGATTCCCGGTCCACGTCCTGACTAGCATGCTATAAAGCATACAGATGCAGAAACCTCTTCTTCTCTTTGGACATTTTGGACACAGTTTTACTTTTTGGGGGGTGGGGAAGCTGTGGAAATGTTTGGCTTTTACTCCAGAGTCGTATATTTAAACCTTCAGAATTTCCACTATCTATGCAGAGAAAATCTGCAGAGGCTGTCAGTCAGGTCTGGTCATCTCTTATTTGTGGTTCTTCCTACTTGGGATCAGGGGCTTCCCTTCGAGGAGGAACAGTGCTTGTCCAGGAGATCTCTCTCAACAGCACATCTTCATGGTGGCTGCTGAGCACCATGGTTTTGAGGGTATCTTTTAGATAGGGTGGCCTGGGCGTAACTAAGACAGAATGATAGCGGTTCCAAGAAGCTAGAGCAAGGGTTTCATAACAACTGATTTTATCTTATCTTTGAATTAATACCATGTGTTCATTGTTTTTCAGAGCAACAGAAATAATTAATCTTCTTTTGAATCTAAGAGTCTCATCCAAAGGCAGAGGCTCTGCTAGATCTGCCTCGTCTTCAGTAAGCTGACCCAAAGCCAGGAAAGTCAGGGAGAGACGACAGTGACAAGATCAGACATCACCTTATTCCTTTCTGCCCAGTCCTTCCTAAGACAGGGAGACTAAAAGCAACAGAACAGTGAAAATTCATGTCACTTCACAAGAGCCAAAAACCACCAAGAGGACAGTTTTCCAGCTCATAGGGATGACACGAACATCATTATTTTCCGAGAAGCACGCAAATCAGACTCACAAAGGAAAAACTGGGCCTCCAAGTACGTTCCAGCTTCACCCCTTTGCATCCATCTAGATAATGGCAAACATCACAGTCCCTCCAGTTTCTAAGAAAGCGAGCTGCCACATCTAGCCAGGGCTGCCTGAACCACCGTACGCTCTGGTGCTGCCCTGCAACTGCCCCAGTGCCCTGACGCTGGGTTCTGGCTAATGGATGTGGGAAGATGGGCAAGACCTGCATGATGGGTTTAACAGACTACAAACACATCCAATTAATTTTAGACATCCTGGCAGACTGTTAGCAAGGTGGTACCACACACACTTCTACTGTACCCCTGAAATTATGTTCTGGCTAACTGGGGCTTGAATAAGGTGACAACAACAGGAAGCCAAATTTGTAATCAGACAATACCAAACAAGACAATCTTAGGAGATACAAGGGAATAGCTATACATTTACTACCAGCCACTGAAATAAATTCATACAATACAAAAATTAACGTAGAATGTCTACCTCTTTTGCTGAGGTAGCAGCAATGAAAACGTTATATATAAAACAGTATACTCAAAAGGATAGGTTTTGCTTATCAGTCAAGGAGCCCATAAATGAACTCTGATGCTTTTAATATGATATTAACTCTTGTTTCTAAACAGAGGCAGAAGGTATTATAATAGCACAAACTGATATAAGTAGTACTGATTACAAACTAAAAGAAAGACAAAGTGAAACAAAGAGAGACAAAAAGAAGTGCTGTCACATGGCAGAATACCAAATCAGATATCTCTTCTGATCTCTTCCCTACATACCCAGTATTTTTCTGCTGCTTCGGTCCGACTGGCAGTGATAATACTAATGAATAAAATTCTAATAATTGGTGTAAAGTGAATTACTCCCATATATCTGATTTTCTTCTAAAGAATCTCAAGTTTAAAAAAAGAAACAGGCGAACTATGCCAACCATCCTCTAAGAGAAACATCTCTAAGCAAGTAAGGGAACTACTCAGAAAAGACAATACACAGAAATGGAAACTAATTGCCCACCTGGTCAAGGATCAAAGCTTAAAAAAGGACATAGGGATGATGCAAAAAGGTACAGAAAACCAAGCTTATTCAGCTAGGTCAATATCAGATGGTGCGAAGTACTCTGGTAATAGCAGACTGAGAAGAGAACCTAGTCCTCCATGATCTATGCCATCTTCTGCACCTTGCCCCTTTTTATGCACTGCCTCCCCCTTTATACATGGAAAACTTAGGGCCTTTCATGGTTTATCAACTAGTTCTGTATTGTATATCTGACATATGTAGCTTCATACAGAAGAATCAAAACTAGGCATACTACTCAAGATGACAACAAATAGAGCAGAGTATTATTGTTACATACAGGAAATATACTGTATTGCTTTCATCATATTCGATGGCATTTTCTTTGTTTTTTTGAACTCCCAACAAGGAACTGATTTTTCATTGTGTATTCGGTGTTGCCCCAATCTTTGTATTTAAGAGGCTTACATACCCCAAGACTTTAAACTTTGTTCTCAGAACAGAGAGCAGGATACTAAGATGCTATCAAAAGATGACAACTGAGTTACAGCATTGAAAAGGAGATAAATCAATGAGAGGAGACAGGGCTGAAACAGGATGGCCATCTGCTCTCTAAAGACACGAAGAACTGAGATGTCCTCTTACCCGTGTCCTTTCTGTCAACACTGTGTAATAAAAATGCGAGGAGGGCTGAGCCATTGTAACCAACTCCATCTTTTTTTTGGTTTTGTTCCTAAACCTCCTCAAATCGATGACATGGACATACAGAATTCCCAAAAAAAGCAGCTAACATTTCTCCTGTAGGGACAAAGGAGTTTTCACTGGAAAACAAGGGACTCAGACAAGTGCTTGCATAAGCTTGACCCGATACTATGTATACCTTTTTCCCCCATACTATCTAATTTACGCAAGTGAAGACCCTGCTTATTACCTATATTTTTCCTACAGTTTCAGTCAATAATGTAAATTATATTGCTATTTTGGCCAAGGCATTTTCCAGGGCTCTTCACAGTCAGCCCAGAGCTCTGCTGGGTGGGTGACAGCCTGTGTGAGCCTGGCAGTGAACTTCCCGTTGTCAGCACAGCCTTGCCTGGAATTGTGCACAACTGGCTCATTCTGTGGCCAGCAGTTTTTGCTACAGGCAGTTTAACAGGATCTGAGCCAGTCACTACAGAGACGGAAGTGAGTAGTTAATGATTTGCCCCAGGCTTGGTGGTGTTTCTTCAGTGTTATTCTGGGACATAAAGGTAGAAGATATCCCTCCTCTCTTTCCCCATCCTTTTACAGCAGACTAGCCAACTGAAATAACTGCTGGTGTTTAAGGAAAGCCTCACATATCTCCGGCCAGCCGTTCGCATTTGCTAGTCTTAGCACGTAAGCCAGAGGTACACTCCCTCATAGCCCAAACTGACCTTCTTCTTACTCTCCTCTTCCTCCCCCCCTCTCCTCCCTGCCTGCAGGCCATGCCCAGCCACACCAGCCCAGTGCAGCCCTGTTAGCCGCTGTTAGTCTCTGATCTCGGGACAAAACACAGGTAACCAATAATTTTCTGTTAGTCCTTAACATGCAAGACACACTGATGGTCTCTTGTAAAGGAGAGATAAACGATTGTGTCCTGCCCGCCTTGGGATTTTGCCATCTGGAAGTTACCGTGAGTAGGAATTACACCTTCTTCCCAGAAAGGCTCATTTATTCTCAGCCCGGGCTCTTACATTCCCGAGCAGAAAGCAATGTCGGTGGGAGCCAAGTGTCCCGCCTGGCCCCTCGGCAGTCTGTCAGGATGCAGAGTATCTTTGTTCGACCTCATCAACTGTCTCTGGCATAGCACCGTATTCACCCAAATCAAACACTACAGAGTTCAACCGACAAAAAGAAACCAATTTTATTTTATGATCTGTGCTTTCAAGGAGATGTATTTCACTCTGCAATGTAAGCTCATGCCTTTCTTTCCCTGCTCTTTCTTTAAAGTAACTATCCCTCAGAGACTAAAGACACACACTGAATAATTATATCAGCTGTTGAAACCTCAAACATATTTTTCAGCTCCCACACTTCACAGCAGGACCAGGTACGCTGTTTTTTTGCCTACTTTTCATTCTGTGTAGTCCAATTTTTCTCCTCCAAAATATTTTAGGATTTTTAACAGGTACAATTGTAAGTGACTGCAATGTCTCATACCCACATACTGCGCTCGCTCTAGAGATGGTAATGGAAGAGCAGCTACCGTCTGAAATAATGTGAGAACTAGTGGAGGAAAACTTCTTTTTATACACAGTTCTTGCAGGGCTTATGGCTTGTCTAGAACATAATTATCTCATTTAATAACTACTTTTGTGGGAAGCAAAATAATCACCTCAGAGACAATCTCTTAAGTGATGAGAAAGTAAATGTTCTCAAAGTTCCTCACTGAAAAAAATAACAGTCTTCAATTCCAGGCGGGAATCACACCCACCCACCGCACACAACACCCCCAAGACCCCCCCTTCCATTTGGAAAAGATACTTATCTGGAAGCTCTAGAAAAAGGACTGCAGCAGAAAAACAAGTGCGGGAATTCCTACAGCAACAGTATCTCAGTCCACACTGATCTTCATGCAAATATAAGATAACGAATCATTTCTGCTTAACCAGCAAAACCCTTTAGTGTAGGAACATACAATAGGCAGACTGGGTTTGAGCTTTGAATGAAACCTTTTTGGGTATGTTTATTGTTAATATTATTTATATTTCCACTACAGTTGTACCTAGAGACCCAAAAAACCCAGAGCCCCACAGTCCTTGGCACTAGGAATGCAAACGGCAAGAGACAGCCTCCGACCCGCCTCCCCCTCCCCAGGACTCAGAGTCTATTTACAGACCAGCAGGCAGGTGAAAGGAAATCCCATTATCTCCATTTTACAGACAGGGAACTTCAGTACAGAGACACATATGGATGGACATGTCCAAAGGCACCCAGGGATCCCCTGCAGAGGTGGGAACTGAGCTGAGAACCCTCATCTGCTGCTGATAAAAACCACTTTTCTCTGTGCAGTCCCCCTCTTCCAATGCACTGTTCGGTAACTGCTTCCCACTTAAGTTTTCTTGTCAGATCCCCTGCATAAAAATCAAAAGTATCCCACTTCAATTGCTCCACTCGCTCTTTCTCTTAGGCCATTTCTGGATACCTTTGAAACCTCTATAGTTCTTTCTAGCCACACTAAATCAGAGATATGTCTAAACCATGTTCCAGATCCAGGCTCAGACTTCTGCAGGAGCCTGAGATTTGCAGTCAGTTTTTAGTGCACGAACATGTTAAACAAAAGCCAGCCAAACCTCTTTGCCCTGTATTTGTTCCTCTAGCTACTGTTCCCTTGCTCATCTGTCATGTCATCTGCTATGACCCAGCACCACCACAACCCACCCAGAGGCCACTGAAATCAGTACACTGAGAAGTGCTCTGTACGTACCAGGAGATGTTCAGCACTGCACAGTCCCGGCGCACCGGGATCTCTTGTCGTTCTAGCTCCTTCTGCTCTACAAGCTTATCGACCACTTTCCCACCTTTAAGTTCAGAAAGTATTTTTATTCCTCATCATGCTTCTGGCACTTTCAAAATACCTCCACTTGTGTTGTCTCCTCACTTCTTGTCTGTCTTTTCTGGGGACTTTTCACCACCCTGCTTCTCCCAACATCTCCCTCCCAGCCCTCCTCCGGCAGCATTCAGAGCTCAGCCTCGATTGCTCTTTTATTGCTGGAGGTGACTTGTATCTTTCCACACCTGAGCTCTCCCTCTTGGGTCAGTCTGCCATGTCTGACTGCCTCTTTGGCATCTTGTCCTGGGTGTCCTGTGGCCACCCAAACTTCTCAGGATGAAACCACACACCTCATTCTTCCCTCACACACAGTTCACCACTTCTCCATTTCCAACACCATTTCTGCTATTCTGTCACCCAAACTCTCAGTATCGGTGCTTTATATACCCCTCTCTCTGTTTTCTATCTTCCAGCTAAATTAGCACTAAATATATCCACTCATTTCAGTCCAATGGCTAAAGCATCTCCCACTTCCATCTGCATTACTCTAACCTCCTGCTTCTCTTTGAGCTTCTCACTTCTTATTTTTTACCTCATCAAAATGCTGCATCCATACCAAGTCCCTTTATCCTTACTTCAGCAAGCCCATCTCCATGTCCAAATTCCTCCCCTGACTTCTCTCTGAATTACATGACTTCCCTTTCAAGCTATCACACGACTCGGCACCTGCCTCCATCTCTTCCTTTGGTTTCACAGTTATCTCTTCTGCTATTCTCCTAGTCATGACTTTTGCAAGATTAGTTAGTGGTCTTTGAAGGATTTCCCTCTGTTTCAGTATGAATTTTCCTTCTTCAGTTCTGCCGGTGCAGTAGTACAATGAGAATGCAGAGTACAACGATGACTAGAATCTAGGACTCGTAACTGGATTTGGAGGGTATTTCAGCATTAAATCAATGTAGTCCACTGGCTTGCCTATGTTATAAGGACTGAATCCTAGTCTTTGTATGCAGTTCCAACAACTAGAATAGTTGCTCAGGTCACAGGACCCCACACAGTACTTTTGGGTCCACTAGTGCAGTTTCAGGCCTGCAAGACCATGTATAAACTACATATAGGTTTGAATAGGAGGGTGGGGGTGTCCACATTGCAAAGTTATGCACATTTCCATTATAAAAAGTACTAAGTGGTCATTTTTCTGTGTGCTCTTTAGGCTGTGCAGCTGTGAGGATGCATGGACATCTTGAGATCCCTACAGGTTTCTCCATACCTGGGCTGGTCATAGGTTTTTGCCTGACCTGTCCTGATGATACTATGATCACATCATAATTTCAGTTCATTATATCATCCTTCCCCTCCAAACCCCAAAAGGTCTAGAACAGGTATTAACCAGGGCATTAAAACACTGGCATTTTTAGTCCTGAAAAAGGTATCAGAGTCAAGCCAGTGAGTATATTCAGTCAGCATAGCTAGGACTACAGTTTCTTTACTGTCTGAAAGAAACTCATAGCTGTGCATGCTGGTGGGAAAGAAAGGATTAAGGCTGTACTGGTATTACAGACTTATTATATGATGACCACAAAAGTTATTTGCATGGAGTGGAATGAAATCCTACCCCACAGAAGGATGGGGTGAAAATGGACGGATGAGATGCTCTGGAAGCCTGCTGGCTGGAAGCCTCTCTGCTCTATTCTTTGCCTCTAGGGTTAACTAGATTACCTCCTGTCAAGAGGCATACCCTGCCCTCAGAGTATCTAATGGTTTGAAGCTAAATAACCAAACATAAAAAAGGAAGTAAAGTCCTTAAATACATACCTATTAGTCTGTTAAGAGGTACAAGCAACTGGAGTTACGCATTCAGAAGCATCCATGCACACACGTGTGCATTAAAAAGGGAGGAAAGCAATGTTCTTTTATTGCTATATAAGATTTCAAGTACAAGGTTGCAAAAAAACCCCAGCAAAAGATGTTGATGCAATTGAGTTTTAGGTCAATTCAATTAATCCAGGAAAACATATTTTTACCAAATGGCTTAATTTGCTTTTAAGGATAAATAAACCACACTAACGGCGTAAAGTACCTGCTGCTGCTGCACATAGCCCTTCACTTAACATCTGTGGGGCTTGCTGTCATCAGCAGCACATAAGAGGAAAGAAAACACTCAACATTTTGCATAGCATTCATCAGATTTTTCCCTCTGCTGTAGTGGCATAAGCAGTAAGAGTGCTTAACCCATGGTGGGTTTCCAGGCTTCTTAGGCTATCTTCTCCCTCTCTACTGAAAGCAATTCTCTTCAGCTTTAGCTGCAGTTTAATCAGAGGAAACTATAATCACTCTAGCAGGATGCTCATTCTGAAGAGACATTAGCAAAGCCACAGTTACTTCATTAAACTGCAGACCTATGGTGGACAAAGAACCATCAGATCCCAAATAATATTTTGTTCTTTTGCATACAGCAAACGAAAGCAGCTTTGGTTAATTAAAAAAAAAAAAATCAGCCTCAGCGACAAAAGCTGAAAAAATGAAGTGCCAACAACTACTGAGAACCGCAGCTCAGAAAATGGTAACAATTTCATATTCACATTTATCCCAAAAAAAGCCTTTCCTTGACCTTCAGGAAATGAGATCTGTCTACAACATCAGTTAACAGGGAGTCCCAAGTCAAGTGCCTTCAGCCCCAAGTAACGTGTAAAACCACACAGCAAAATGAAGTAATACAACATTGAACAAGAACGTGGGGTAACATCCGTGAGGCTGTTTTTTGCCTCAATGCTTTTATGCTCCTTCTAGTTCTCAGCTTCTCCTAATTGCTGACTCTGGCAAATTCCAAATCATCTGTCAGTGTTGCCTTCAAACATTTGCTTTCCCAGAAACATAAAAAGCATATACTTACCTGTAGCAACGCCTGTGATTGATTACACCGTCACTCTCTGAATACCCTCTGGAGGTTTTGCTCAGTCCCAAAAGGAGAGGGGGAAGGGATGAGAACAGTTGTCTGATGAAGAGCACTATATTAATTCCGATAAAAATACAATTTCCCCCATGCATTTGATAGCATGGTGAAAATTACACTAGATGGATTCTAGGTAAACCAGTCCTTCCAATACTGAGTTGAGTCAAGCAAACTCTACTGCAGCACGACGAGGAAAAAGTTGATGTATCAAGGCAGAAAACCCTGATCTACAATTCACGGGGACGGTAACAAAACACAGTCGATACACACAGCAATTTCTATAGCAACTGGGGGAAAAAAAAGGAGAAAAAAAAGAGTTGGTTCCTTAACTGTTAGCACAAAGCTTCTGTGGCAAATGAGGGGACCTGTCCCTCTTGGCATCTCTCCGATCGACACGCTGAATCGATGCCCAGCGCATTCCTCCCGTGCTCCCTCTCCTCTTTCCCTGGGATCTGCGGAGGGGCAAGCCGAGCATCCCAGCCTCCGGCGGGAGCGCACACATGTACACACACCCCCATGCAAGCGACCGCGCTCCCCTGCCTCTCCTCTGCACCCACGGGCTCTCGGCACTCACCGTCACGGGCTTCCTCCCCGCGACTGCAGTTGCTGCAAATGTGTTTGATCTCCTTGCCTATGTGACAGTGTATCACAAAAGAGACATTGTTGTTAGTGGTGGCGGTGGGCTCCTTCAGGGGCTTCATCCTCACTAGGTAGAAAGCTTTCTTTTTAGGTTTCTCGCCACTCATGTCTGAAACCGAGCCCTGCCTGCAGCCAGGAGAAGAAAAAGCGAGCATCCCAGGCTGCCGGGCGTGCGAGCAATCCGCCATCCGCTCCGGCTCGCCTCAGCGCTCAGCTGCCACACAGACACACACGACAGGGATGAAGGGGAGGGCTGGGGGAGAGGGGGGAGGCGGGAGGCAGCGCAGGCAGACGCGCTGCCTGAGCTCTGCTGCCCTCCGCGACCCCGCTCCTCAGCCAGCCCACCCGGGCTCGGCCGGAGGATGCTCGGCGTGCCCCCGCTCCCGCCATGCCCGTGGCGAGACTCAGCCTCAGCCGTGTTTGGCCGCAAAGCGGAGCCCAGTACAGTTCTGGCCACCTTGCCGGATGTGTGCACCCCAGAAGCGCAGAGAGTCCCTTCACTTCTCCAATGCCCCCCTCACTGGGGCAAGCCCCCGCTCAGGCCGCAGCGCCCTGGGACGGTGGGCACGGCCGCCGGCACCTGGGCCCCTGGCAGGACGAGCTGCCGTTCGCTAGCCGGGCAAACACAGCGATCTCGCCTTCGTGCTTGGGCGGCATGGCAGCCTGTCCCGCCGCAACGAATGTTTTACAGACACGGGGCGGGCTGCCAGCGGGCTGCCCCCCACCCCGCACCTCCGCAGGCCGCTTCAGCTCTGGGGGTGTGGGGCCCTTCTGCTTCGGGTGCCCCAGGAAAACCAACTCCCTTCCTCCCGATTTTCATTCTTGCTTTTTCTCCCCATTTCCTTCTTTCAGAAGACAAAGAAGGTGCCTGTCCTGGCCCGTGACCATGTCCAGCACTGCCTGGTGACTTCAGCCCGAGCCCCCCGCAGCGGGACAGATCGTCCTCGGCTGAGGCTGACCAGAGTCTGCCGGAGAAGCGCACACAGTCTAAATTCATTTTGACTGCTGCTCTGGGGGATGAATACCCCCTTTCTTTGTCTCCCTTGCCCCCCGCCCAAATTGGAGCTACTCTGGAGAGCAGCCCCGTCAGCCCCGGGTGCCCGCAGCCGGGGAGCGCGCTTCCAAAGCTCCCCCAGCCTGAAGGGGATTATAATCTCTGGCCAGACGCTCTGTCAATCCCTTGCTGCCCAGCTGCCCCCAAAACGTGCCGGCTGTTTTCACGGCACAGTAAACAGCCCAAGCTGCCCAAGCTGCCGAAGCAGCAGCTCAGAACCATGCCTGTGACACAGAGAAACGGGGGGAGCAGGGGCAAGGATTCTTGCTGCTTGCAGGCTTTGAGAAGGAAAGCCCGAGGAAGAGATGACAAACTCGGCTGTTCTGGTCGCGATTACAGGAATGTGAGTGTTGCTCCTTTAAATCTTCAGCAAGCTATCAGTTTGGCAGGCACTAAGCAGAGAGGGAGTGCAATTGGGGCAGACGAAACATGGCAAAGAACAACACCATTCTCCTTATTTTTAGTCAAAGCCCTTGCTCACTGTTAGAAGAAATTCACTCATTCTGCAATTATTTACCATTTCCACATACTGTTGCCACATGTTTTACTGCAACAAGAGGCCAAACCAGCCCTGATTCTCTTCAGCTGCACACGAAACAGTCAGCGAGACTTCTGTGCAAAGACAGAGCAGAAACTTAAGGATTCAGTGCCATGGTTTTCCATTTTCTCAAATGCAGGCAAACACACACGCGCACAGACACACACACAAGATGCATGCAACGAAGCTGCTGACCTACTTGTTCTGCGTCATTCTGATGCAGCTCCGACTTCTCACCTGGCGCTCCTGGGAGTTGAAACCTTGAGATGTCACACACAGCAGAAATTGCAAGGCTTTACTTTTCTTCGCGGCGTTCACAAATCAGACTAGGTGCTATCAGATCTCACGGAAATACGGGCTGAAGCATGCTCTCAGCAGAATCATGCCGTTCACTAAGCCACGCAAAGCACCCTGCACGCTGGGCTATGTATGTAGGTTTATGTTGAATAGAGTCGGTCACCTCAGGTTAAGTATTGCCCCAAAGGACTTGATTTTGCATGTGTTGCTCATCCAAAATTCTCACTTGTTTCATATATATGTTAGGAGAACAGGGAATGCAGAATTATTCACGAACAAGCAGGTGAATTCCCAAAACGTGTGTATCCTGTAACTACGAGTTCATGCACTGAAAAGCCGTCCCTTCGAATGCCTGATGCTGAGACACTGTTTGCTACCTCACATATTTGGAAAGCGAAGCTGAGAACGGTTTGATCCCCCAGCAGTCATCCGGCAGTTCAGACACTCGCACTGCATTTCCCTCTAACTTACTCATTGCCTTTGAGAACACCTTCAGTTTGGTTGTGATTCAGAAAATAATTAGGTAAGTGGAAGACATGACCATAATTCACCTTCTGAACTTGCTTAGAGTTTACTGCTGTCTGTCACTGGTACCTGGCATTGCTGCAGTATAGAAATGGGTCAGGAAAGGAAAGCACATTCAAACATCAACTTCCCCGAATTTGGGAAATACGAGTGTTCACGAAATGCATGGTGAACTCAAAAATGGAATATCGTCTCTGCTGTCTCAGGGCAGTATTGCGGTGTTGTGCCTCACCTGCTTTAGGAAAGGAAACTGGCATGATAAGTTCAGCAGAGCTGAAGACCAGCAGAGGTGGTCTTGTAAGGCAAACAGTCTTGTAGTTTAGGGATTGGGTAGAACTTAGCACATGAAAAACACGGTCAGATCATCAGTCTTCTGCAGTCTCCCTCTGTGACCTTGGACAAATTGCTTACAACATCTTGGTATCTCAGCTCCTTGGCTAAAGAACAGTGATGTCCATGTTTCTGTTTTTCAGACAAATTTTATGAAATGATATTGCAAAGGTGCTCTGAAGGTATTTGGATATGACACTTACACGCACTGTTCAAATGATCTCCTATTTACAGCAAAATGAGAGGGGGAACAGGAAAAACATGTTCCATGAGGCTTAGTCTGAATGGTTCACTCAGTCCAAACCTCAGCTTTTCTTTTTTTTTCATTGGATTTTGTTTCAACAGTGTTTATCCTTCCTCTTCCAACTCTTTCTATTCTAAAACCATGAAATTCAACTCAGATCTGAAAATAGACTTGGTATCCAAACCTCTGCATTTTTTAATGACTCTGTTATCATCTCCCAATCCCAAACAACTTTCAGAGATGGACAGGAGCAACCCCTTTCTCGGGCACAGACTAGCAGGACACTATCCTTATAGCTATTCCTACAGGTCAAGTGTAAAGCTCTTCAGTGACTCCACACAGCTTCACATGTACTCCGTACTACAAAAGAACCACCAACCATTATGGGAACGGACAGAGGTTTTGCAAGCAGATCCCAAGAGACTACAGAAGCTGAGCTGCTCCGACACGTCTGGGGACATTTGGGAATTAAATAACTGGTCCAGTGGGTCACACTGACTCCATGTGGATAAGAACCCCAAATTATTATGGACAAATCCCAGCGCATTTTTGCTTGCAGGTGCTATGTATTTTGAATGCAAACAAGACCTGAAGCCATCTGCTAGTACGTCTCTTGTAACATGCACTTCACTATAACATGCAAATTGCTTTCATTCCTAAGAGCCACCTTACAGAGAATCTGAATTTGCCACAGCTCATAAAACAAAAATATGTTTAATTATGATCTGTGTAATTATGGTGAAAGCTGCCACTGCTAATCAGTTCCAGGACAAATAATGTAAAATGAACATACTACAGTATTCCTGCATAAAATTACTTGCTTTGCTTTGTTTTCAAAGATAAGGAAAAAAATGAAGCGTAATGCTTTCACTACCTCACTATACGGCTGCAAACCCTGGCATAATTTTATTGCACAGTGGACAACAAAATCAATGAAGGGGATGTCAGACAGTTGGTTATTTGACAATGAATCAACAAACTTGCATCCTATTCCCAGCCCACACTGGCTTCTTGTATAAGCTTGAGAAACCAATTGTACCTTCATTTCCTCCCACTGCAGCCTTTGCCATTAAGAGTGCCACTTCCATTGTCCATAAGGAAGAGGCAAAAGCAACGACCCCTTTAAAAAGGTGAGTACTGAGATACAGATTCATTTCTGCATCAAAATCTTTGAGGCTCCACCCTGTCTTTCCATGTTTTTCCCTGGACCATGCCTTCCCCTGTCACAGATCACCTGGCCGAGAGTCTTTTTTGGGACACTGTGCCCTCAAACAATCTCTTGTGAAAGCAAAAAGCGATGCTGGAATGAAGCAGCCAAAAGCAAGCAAGCTTTTGGCTGCATCTTTCACACCACAGAAAAGAAGATTTCCTCTTCTTTCTCCAAGCTGGGGCACTGTGCAAATGCCCAATGCCAGTTGGGACACCCCTGAAGCCTGCCCTAAGCCCCTCAGCTAAACAACGTGGGGGTTTCTGTGTGGGCAGGACAGGTTCCCTCCTGCTTCCAGCACAAATAGGTGGACATCAGAAATTGCGTTGAAGCCTCTCAGCCACGTTTCTTCAATACAAAGGTTGTCTCAGAGAGCTGTAGCATTTCTCTGAAGAAGCTGTGGCTAACAGAATGGCACTGTCCAGGTGAAAATGCTAGACAAATGCAGGTCTAACAAGGCAGCATCACTTCTTGTCAGCAGTTTAGTCCTTCTAACCAAAACACCATGATTCATTTGTTTGATGGTCTATTTAGGCAGTGATGTTTTGTAGGGATGCCCCTCTACTTGGCAATTTTTTCAAAATATTTTCCTTTCCTTCCTATTTCCTCTGCCCACTGTATTCTGAATCCCAGTGAGAATAAAAATGAGACAAAAGATAAATTAACTAATTACCAGCTGCTCTGGTGATTAATGCATACATCAATGTTGTGTTACACACACTGAAACAAACTGATCAACTTGAAGAGGAAAATACGTACAATTTGATGCATGGACTACAACAGAGGGATCAGCCACTAGCACAGTACCCCCTTTGGTAGCAGCTTGTATTCACTGCCAAAAAATGCCCCAAAAGCCACCTCAGGACAGCTGACATTTGTCAAAGGAGTTTGCTGCCAGGTGGAGAATCCTTCTACCTGCAAGCCACAACTCAAACACCGATACCCAAGTATTTTCTGTTTGCCAGGCAATTAGTGCAGCGGGACTCCGGTCGATGGCAGGGGCTCCAGGGTGCTAGGCTGACAGTATTTCTGCGTATTTCTGCTTACTGCATGGCACATCAGCAAAACTGGGAGGGCAAGGAGGAGGGAGAATCAGCCTGAGACTCCTGCAGGCCAAAATAGAAGATGACCTTTTTAGTTTTGCAGCTATAAACACATTCTTAAGCAACAATCCCAGCTACTCCTTTCAGTCATGAGCCCAAGAGAGCCAGGTGATGAGTGCTGCACAAACAAAAGCAAACCGAGGGGAGAAGAAAGGAAAGAAAATGCCCTTTATTGGCCTTCTTATGTTCAGCAACGCTGCTGAAGCATCACACGGCTCATTCTCGCTCAACTTGCAGGGGTTTCTACATCCTATGCACACGCTCTGCCATGATGGAGTTCTCTCCTTATTTAGGAGAAGGCCTGCTTTATTTCAGTGTGATACCATATGGTGTGATAAAAATGAACAGAAAAGGTTACACACAAAAACCACATAAGCTTAGAAACACCTGTTCACTCCAAGTGTGAAGAACTGCTGACAGTAAAGGGCTTCTAAGGATAAAAAGGAAGAGGTCATCCTACCCAGCAGGACAGATGGAAAGTTGCTGAGCTGCCACTGGAATGCACAAACATATATGTAATATTTAATTAATGCACAAAGGCCTGAAGAAGCCAAGGGCAAACACCAGCACCGAACTAATGTGGAGTCTGGATTTGTACAATAGCTGAGCAAGCAACCATTAGCATTAGATGATGCTCAAAGGAAGACACAATCTTTATGATGAAATTACAGATGAAGTTCTAGCTCTAGCAAAGCCACTGAAAGTCCTAGTACCAGAGCCACTAGTCACTACAGTCCTAACAAGGTCATTAGCTCCCACCTTAGAAAACCCACTCTTAATTTTCGTATCTAATGTGGCATGCCCTGGGATTTCAGAGATCTGTTTGTGTCGCGGTGGGCTTAAGGACTCGTCATACAATAGATATGATCAGACAAAGCCAATTTATTGCGCTACAAACCCGTGTTTATATAGTTCCTTGCCACGATAGCTCTAACGTGATTGGATGCATGCACTGTCCACGCGCTGTTCACGCGTACTTCTCAGTCTCTGATTCGTGCTACTATCGATCACGCGCATCAAACTGCTCCTCAAGATCTTGTTTAGTCTGCTAATCGCGGTTAATGCAGGCCTCATTGTTCCTCATTGTGACCTTGATGCCTGCTCCGTTACCGGCTATCAAGGGTCAGGCCCAGTGTATCTGGAGGGCTCACCACATGCCCGTGGTTCCCCAACATGTTTGGAGTACTTTGCAGATCCTGCATAACTGCTTTCCAGAGGAATGGAAGCCTACAGCACTTTTACCTTGATAACAGACACGGGCTAGAGCAGAAGCATGAATTTAGACTCAGTAGCACCCCTGCACCCTCAGTTTAGATATAGCTGCAATCTTGAAGTTAACAAGAAGTAGTTCCAAAAACCTCAGTGCAATTATGAAACTGAAATCAAGGAGGAACCTGAATCAAGTTCTGCACATCGTTACATGTACGAAAACACAATAGCACTGGTGACTTGGAGACTCACAACATGCAGCAGCTTCCTCGCTAGTTACTCCGTGCTTGACATTGAAAGAATAAAGTCCACTACACACTGTGGATTTTCACAGCCCACCCCATCACCTCCCAAATACTTTCTTCCTTCTGCTCGTTAACTGCTCTGTACCTTCTGCTTTCCTCCCACCAAAGCCAGAGTGGTCTTATATATAGGTACAGAAAAATAATAATAAAAAAAACCCCATACAAAACCAAATCCACAGTGAGGTATCTGGCTGCATCTATAAATCCTCACAAGGTTATGTTCCCCCACAACATGCTAGAAAAAGCTCAGTGAGGGGAGAAGTCAGAGAGTGCCTGTGCGTCTAGCAAGCACCTGGGGGAAAAACTGAATGTGACTTATTCTTGTCAGAAATGCTCCTAGACATGAAAAAGAGAGGGAGAAGGTCCAAAGGAGCAGTTCAAACCCTTGGAGTAAATAAAAGTCAAGTACTGGCCACCTCGGGGTGGAAAACAGGCAGAACTCCTACCACATCATAGGTTAGTTTTATACCTCTTCCTACAGATACAGAAACCAGGCACTGGTGGTTTTGTTGGCTCCAAGTAGAACTAAGTGTCTGAAAAGCAAAGCAAAGACTGCCACTGGAGGGTTCCAGAGACGTATATTACAACTGTTTCATACCAAGAATACTAATTTGAACAAAATCAAATGTTTTGACTTAACATGGAAAATACAGCAGAAGCCCTGAATTTGCAACATGCAACAGAGAAACTTGAAACTCTGGAATCCATCAAATTTTCTATGTGACAGCTGATGACTTGGAACAGCCTTTTCTGAAGACTCTTGCATGCAAAGACAGCTCCATAAGGCAGGTCACGGTCATCATCTTTCAGGAAGCCATTATGGTTTTCTCGCTGTTTGCTCAAGAATTGCACATGTCTCAAGATGGGAATAAAAGAAATACTGCTGAGAAAAATGTCTATTTGTAATTGCTAGTGCCTGCAAGTCTTGGGTAATCAACTTGAGACACCTGAGAAAAACTCAGCCTTTCTAGATCTGCCACTTGGGATATCCTGAAACTCTCTACCTTTTACAGTGTGTGGGACAGACATGAATATCACAAAATCCCAGAGGTCTAAGACTTTCCATTCCTTGTCACAGCCACTCAAGGACTGAGCCATGCACAGTGCTCTGTCTGCCCTGTCTCCAGAAAGGTCTGAGTCATCTGGCTTTAAGGAAAATTTAAGAAAATAGGTCAAACTGAACTTTCCATCACAGGCAATAGCAATGAAGTCAATCAGCTTGCACAAGCATTGCTCTCAGCACAAATTGCCCCCGCACTTCTGTCTACATGACTAATCAAATTAATTCCTGATGATATCAAGTAGCATGGCTTCGTTAAGAATATACAGAGACTAACATTTCCTGCAGATAATCTTTACTTTTATTGATGCTTCTCAAGCCGAAATTATGGAGAAGGATCAGACTGTAGGAATCTGGTGAAGTGATACATCCAAAGTAAGACAGACCATGGCTTGAAATTGCTAGACAGACCAAAAGATTAATTTCAAAGCAATTAAATGGATAGTTATTATCTCAGAAGCTCTCTACTGGCTACTGAGATCACCAGCCTACAGCGGACAAAGTTACGCTCGGCACATAATAGGGATGACTGGATTTTTTGCCTTTATAAATGACTCATATTAAGTCTGTTTCTTTGTAGTTCAGAACAGTTTACTTGAAGGTCAGGGATATGACTGTGCATGAAGCACACTCGTTTAGGGAACACTTTCGCGCAAAAGAAGGCAGATGAAGAAGAATAAGTTTTGCAGACTTAGCCCCAAAGAGCTCATTTGCAATAACATAGTTTTACACTCTTACTCAAACTTTCCAGGCCAGTGGCCTGGGACTTGCCACATCTCTTGAGGTCCACAGGGTCTGCCACACAGAACTAACGAGTTTTCCTTTCAGTTTAACAGCTTGCTACAGTTCCTGTGGTTTCCAGCACTGCTGTGCTTGAGACAATCTGAGAAAGCCATAAAAGACAAACGCTTTGGAAGATGGGATGTGTGGGGAAAGCAAGTCCAGTATAGTCAAACCCTGACCAAGCTCAAATAGAGGATGAGAACTGAAGGAGCAAGTTAAATGTTGGCGAGGTCTATAGAGGTACAAATGAATAGGCAGGCAAGCAGAGATTCAGGAGGAAACATCAGGCAAAGGGAAATAACGTTCAGAAGGGTGAGAAAGCAGATACAGGGAATGAGGAGAAAAAGAGAGATTATGAAAGCTATGAATAGATGTTCAAACTTTCAGGGTGCCTTTGAACTGACAGACCCTCCCGATCTTCAGAGGCTTCCCCACCACTGAAAAGCACTTTGTAATTACACACAGGCTGTGCAGGAACCAGGAGTACCGGGGCAGCTGCAAAGGACGATTAAGGTACGGATGCTGGCAAAGCTGTAGGGGAAGCTTTCATAAGCATCTGACTCCACTGGGCCCAACAGCAGCACACACTGTCAATCTCCTCACTTCCACAAGCACTCACGTTCTTCTCAGATTAGAAAAAAAAGACAGCGCAAATCCCTAGGAATCGGCTGCCGTTTCTATACATATCTCCCAGTACTGAACGAAGCAAGAAGCATCTGACAATATAATAAGCATCCTTTCCTCCCTAAGCATAAACACAGGCTCCTCTGAACAGCATGGAAATCTGCACGAGGAGCCTTTCACTTTCTCCAAAGAAAAGCAGCAAAAAAGAACTCTTCCTTTCCTGCTTTTAGCCCTTATTATCTGTACTGCAGCCCAGTCATTTTTCATCGTCAGATTCCTATCTCTTAGTCGCTGCTTGTACTTTCACCGTGGACTGGTATGGGGCATAAAGCACAGCGGGAAAAGTTTGGCTTTGCATCAGTCCTATGTCATCATTCCCCTACTGTCCCCAGAGTTTAACATCACCAGGCTAGTCTTTACAACACCAACAGACAATACATGCACCATCAACAGATCTTGCTAACAAAAGGCCGTATCAAGCATTGTTTGCCTCTTTAAAACCTTGAATAGCAGTCAACAAAAGAAGCTGCAGTGTGCTGAAGTATCCAAGGAAATAGCTGTATAATCAGTTTTTGCTGAAATCCTGGAACATATTTTAATGTGAAATTTGCTGTGTTCTTTAACATCTACCCATTGGATAATTATGCAGCCTCAAGATCCACAATGGATTTTACCAATTTTTCTGGGCCTTTTATAAAAGGAGGAAATATTAACAGCTAAAACCTAATTCAGCTTTCTCAATGATGCATTGTCATAATGTATAACTACACAGCTATACTACTCTTTGAAATCTTAGCCATCATGTTTGTAAGTTATTCATAAGAAATAAGAACTTACTCCTAACTGTTACTTTACGAGGTTTTACCGATCCAACTGCTCCACCTGCATGATCCATAATGGCTATCTGCCAAAACCTAAGTCTCCAGGGGACAAAGATAGCACAAAAAAGCAAGATTTCACTTTTACCAAAGGTTTGAACCAGAGAAGAATGTGTAACTGAAGGCTGAAACAGAAAGTCTGCAGTACAATATGCATCTCATTCACAGTGGAGAAGATGCAGCAAAATAGTGGTAAAATCCACTGCAGATCTTTTTTTATTACTTTGTATTACAGAAATTCCAGGGGGCCCCAGCAGAGCTCAGGACTGCAGTATACAATGCACTCTAACATTTCAACAGATTTTTTGTCCTAATGATCTTCTCCAAGTTTTCTCTAGTGCAGTAGTCCTCTGAGCTTAAAGCATCCCAGATTCAAGACTTCGGTGCTTCAAGACTTTGGTAAGACTCTGAGTGCATCACGAGGCCAACAGCAGATGGAAGCTTTCAATCACTTTATGGGTTATGACTGGAAATCTATCAACAAAATGTATACTAAGCGGCCAAACACATCTATGTTCCTTACACCACCATGAACAACTAAGAACTTACTGTTTGTAATCAGTATTTAAAGACCACGCTGCAGGAAGATTTAGGAGAGAACACAGTTTGCATTCTCTTCTGATGCTTGCACTCAAGTAGACGCTTCTGCATAAAAAGGTTTTTCCCCCTCCCCAACAGGTTAAAGCTTAAAGGTGAGACTACTAATTCCTTATAACCAAGCATAAGACCAATTTGCCCAGGGAGGCTGTAAAATCTCCATCTCTGTTGGTGTTCAAGGCTGGAATGGGGAAGTTCTCAAGCAACCTGAGCTAACTAGACCTGTTTTGAGCTCTAGAGGTCCCAGCCAACCTAAATTAATCTACGATTCTAAACAATTCAGTCAGTAATACCTTCCTCTGACTTGTACACCTTTGTGCTAATAAACAAAGGCAGTCTAGGGCTAATGACTACCTCACAGAGGTGTGTGAGTGTATTTCTGCACTCTGCAACTGCAAAGTGACCCAGCTTGCTTGTCAGGGTAACGGCTTGCAATCACTCAGATCAGGTATTTGAGTGGTATGTGACCATGCTTCAGCCCTTCGGTGAGAAGCTGGCAAGCTGCCCTCCTGGGAATGCTTTTACATTTTCTCCACGGAAGCCTTTTGGCTTTCTTCCTCATGGGACCTGCAGCTTCTCTTCTTGAGAGATCTCATGCACTATAAGCTGCAAATAAGCTTTTCATATCAAGGCACTGCTTTTTTTTGCTGGCCATATTTTGCGATTTTTCTAGCCGCTTTGAGAAATCCTGAACTATGCACATTTTGCACATACGCCTTGTAACCCTTCCTGACGGAGGTTCCTCCATCACTTCCTAATCGCCCTCATCCGAAGGAATGTCACCTCCACACTCTGGTTCCCAGAGGACAAATATCCTGGGAAACACAAGTACCACACAATAAAGAGCTGCTCTGGCTGCCTGAGGCACCACTTCATGTCTGCACAGAAACACACAGAGGGACAAACGGAAAGGCTTCCAGCCCCTGACAATGTAGGACACTAGCTGCGGTTGCCTGCAGGAAAGGAGCAGGAATTTTCTAAGACCAATCTGGCCTCTGAGTGGACATGCAGGGACCAGTAACAGGGAACAAGTGTTTGCTTTGCTCTTTCTCTTGTTCTTCTGACTGAAGCAGGACTTAAAAAGCAAAGAAGGTGACAAAACAAAGAACCTGGGTTGTAGAGGAGGAAGCAGCTTATTATAAAGCTATTATGAATAGTTGGCTTGCTGCTTCACTGGGGGATAACGAAGTTAGCAATTAGAGATGATGAACGGTTGAAGGGGTTTGCTAATGTTATGGAAAGATTTTCATCTTTATATCAGACAGGTTGAATTCAGGTCAAGTCAGTACCAACTGAACATGAATGCCATCTGATTTATTTCATCAGGCTGTGTGGAATGAGTTTGGTCTCTTGTAAGCTCTTTGGGACAAAGGCTTATTCATAAGTAATTATCTGTAATAAGTACCTCAACTTGCATGAGGAGGTGCTTTATACAAGGTACTGTTCAAAAAGCCCTGCCTTGAAAAGGTTAGGATTCAACAAGATACAACTGTAAAAATATCATTTAAATATGACGAAGAGAAAGACAGCAGTTTGTCCAATGTCTTATAGAAAGTATGTGCCAGAGCTTTATTTTAATCTACGCTCAATTACAAGCCAGTCCTTCCTGCCTGGGCCTTTAGAAATGGCATAGTGCATGTTGGGCACAACTGCAGTCTATATAAAGAAGCAAAGAACAGAAGGTGCCCTTTACTAGCCACCATGTTCACCAGCATCTTTCAAGCGTCTGCTTTTGCTCTCACAAACCTCCCCAGTTAGAAAGAGAAGGCGTGTTAGTACCAAGGAACAGCATCAGCTTCTGGATAGCTAGCAAGAGCTATAAACAACATTAACTTCGTACAATGGACAACTGCTTCTTCTACTGGGTTACTGTCAGAGAAGCGCTGGGATTTGCAAGTGGTATTGGTAGCTCAGCTCCTCACCAGAAACGTTCAGTGACTCAGAATTATGAGAATTTTTTACATTTTTGGAACAGTAAATGAAGTGCATGAGAAGAGGAGAGGTTAGAGGTAGTGGAGAATGGAGACTTAGTTAAGGGGCTAAAAAGAGGTCAGAAAGCTAGAGGAGAGAATGAAGCTAGGAAAATAAGCTGAGCATGGGAAAAGAAAAGAAACAAAACAAGGACAAGAAACAGTGACCTGACCCATCGGTGGGGTTGTACTATGCAGTCCCTTGTCATTGCCACCAGCCTAGCACAAATTTAAAATATCACACACCACAGTGCTCCATCTAGCACGCTACTAAGCAACGTTACTCTGCTGCATGTCCTACTTTGAGTCTGTGCAACAGGACCATGTTAGGCATTTGCAGCAGTATAAACATGATTAATACTGGACTTCAGGAACTTTTTAAACATGGGTGTCCTTGGGTCACTAGAATGACTACCACAAAACCAATGGTGTGGAGGGCAGCGGAGGAGAGGTTAGCCCGTCTTCAGTTCCCCACTCTAGGCTGCGCAGTCCATGCAATCAGATTTTGTGTTTTGACAATTCTCCCAAAGTTAAAATAGCTACGATTATAAGAAGTTTGAAGCAGGGAGTTTAGGAGTAGGTCTTCAGGAGTTGTGAATGTCTCCAAGTCGGGAATGGGCTAATTCAAGTACAACCAAATATTAATCAAAGCATCTGAGGGAAGAGGTGGAAGGAGATGTCCCCATGGCTAGAAAGACTCACAGTTTTGTAAGGAGAGACAAAGGGAGTCTAGCTTTGGATGGCACAGGAGAAGATGATCTCTTTTCCTTAATTTATTTCTGTGTCTTCTCCCCATCCTCTGAGAACAGAGAGAAGCAGGCATTTTGCACAACAAAGGAAGGGGGAAGGATTGCAGCATTGATTCATGAGAAAAAATTAGGACCTATGTGAGATGCTAGAGCAGTCATGGAACTTCTTTACTCTCACATATACTTCTGTGCTCTGTCATCTTATCTTTCAGATGTTTTGTTCTGTTGTTAGAAGTCCATGGATTGAATAAAACTATTACCTTTACATTCTGTCTCCTGACACATTTCACTCTGAGCACGTAACAAAGCATTTCTGCCGCACAGTAACGATGACATTGGGACCCTTCTACAAACATCAAGGTTTCTAATGCATGGATATCCAAAGGCTTACAGTTGTCCGGTTTCAGAGCTGGTGATGCTAGGTTTGACAAGATGACGTATCATCCAGGGACAAAAAAATTATCAAGAGAACACTAGCTTTTGGGAAAATAGAAAGGAAGACTCACAGTCCTGAGGATCCCGAGTCATGAAGGACAATGTCCATGACCTTCGTTTTTTTTCACAGGTTTTGAAAATGAGTGTGGTCATTCAGATACAGAACACAGAGCTCAACTGGTTCAAAGAAGCACCTCAGAAAATACACTTTGCCTGTGCATAACAGATACTTGTAAATTTTAGGGTGGTTCTTCCATGCGTCAGTAAACACAGGAGATGCTGCAAGTCTGACTCATCTGCCTCTGCTGACAAGCAGCACAGCACTCTTTGAAATGAGAGACACTGTAATATCAATATCTTTTAGACCTCAGTGTCTAAAAGTGTTTGCCAACATTCTGTAAATGAGTAACATCCAGTTGTCTAGTGGTTGGGAGGATGGGCAATAAAAAAACGTATGTGGAGTGAACACAAACAAAATATTGGCTACAAAGGGGTCTGGATGACAAGTCAGATAAGACACAGACATTTTAAAAACGTGAAAACGCTCTTCAAACACAGTTGTCCTAAAAGATTTTTGACAATGCAAGCTCTGCAAAAATAGGTGTTCAGGAAATAATGGATCTACACACTTGGAATGACTTAGTTAAACCAAAACAGAATAGGGAAAAGTCACAATGCAAAGCTTTGTGTTTGGATGCTTGGTACACCTTTATACTTTTAATCTCTCTAGATTAAACATTCTCTGTAGATCACTGTGCTCACAAAATGAAATACATTGAAATTCAAATTAAAGATCCTGAAACAAACCCAGCCAGAGACATTAATAATGCTCCAGTGAGTACACTGGCACACTTTGATATTCCAGGTCAATGAAGCTTATTCTGAGCAAAACATCTGGAGCACTGTAAATCCAGCTTTCTTTAAAAACTAAATCTATGCTGAGCTTCTCTTCATTTCTTTAAAATGCCATTTAATTACAGTCCTGATCAATGTCATTTTGCAAAACCATCTCCTGCATTACTTCCCCCATTAACAACTGGAATTATTATTTGTTTCTCTCATTCTACCCAAGGTAGTTTCTCAGAGCAGAGCATTAAAATCTTAATTTTTGGTCACTAGCACTGATTCTTGATCCAAATACAGAATTTAAATTTTGGTATCTGGTCAGAAAGTTTTAGAATTTATTCATACCTTCCTCCGCTTTTTTCTTCTCAGAGTTCGATTGAAACAAACACTTGCTTACAGTATTTAAGGCTAGATTCAGATCTAGGCTAAGGAAATTAATTTTGATTGCTTCTTAGGCTTTTAAAAGGGAGTAATTCATATCAGAATTGAAATGGAAATGGGAGGAATACTTCCAACCCACTAAGCTGGTAAAGAATTATTTAAATAAGCGTTAAACAGATTTTGTCTTTTAAATGCATTCAACTAAGTCAAACTAGGCATCTCTGGAGAACACACTTTCTGGGCAAAAACCTGGTATTACAAAATTCTGGCCATAAGATATTACACAAGCAACCCCTGCTTCCCCTTATGGAAAAAAACGCAACCAAAGAACGTTTCTCCTCTGCTCAATATATCTGTCTGCTGCTGCGTTCTCAGCCTCGAGGTTTGAGAATGTCAATGGCTCTGAGGCTACGCCGCAAGTCTATTTGCCCTGAAGAGCAAACAAACAAGCCAGCAGCACTTCATTCCTCAAAAATATGTTCCTTTACCACAGTATTTTGAAGCCTTTCCTAAAGCAGATGTCCCAGACTTTCTGTTTGATAACTCTCCTCCTGTATACACTGAAGTTTCACTTTGGCCTTGTCTTACAGGAAGAACATCCTATTAAATCCGTGTCAAATCTTCAGCAGCTATGCCTTCCCCCATAAAGCTATGAAACAACTACTATAAAGTTAATGCCCAGATTAATGTGGAATTAAACTGTCCTGCCATGTTAAGATGGATGCAAACACATGCAAATATTGCTGAATAATGTCTTTTGCATTGCTTAGTACGGGGCAAGTGATCCCATGACTACAGGTGCAATTTTCAAAGAGAAAAACACAACCTCTCTGGCCACAGTACGGGCAGTTCATTTCAAAATGAATGTATGATTTCCTTGAAGTTTATATCATGTAAAGAAGGCCTCCTATGTTTTGCTTTAGACATTATTATTATTTTATGGATGCACAGTCAGGAAAATATACTACTCAGTTCTAGCAAGCATAGCTGAATTCAGTACTAACTAGCATGAGCCCATTACAGTGGTGATTATTAGGACATCACTGAAATGGCAAAATGTCTCAAGATACACAAATACCTAAAGTGCAGCTAAACTGCATAACCAAACACACAGCCCCTGAAGAAAATATTACTATTTATAATTGTACCACAATATGTCCTGGGAGCCTCAGAAAAGATATGAGGGCTAGTCACTGTAGTAAAGTGTTAGAAGGAGTCTCTGTCCCATTACAGACAGACAAACAGGTACTTATTTTGTGGATAAATAACTGAGATATGGAAGTGGTTTGCACAAACTGATGGGGTGTCTGAGACAGAGCTGCAAGATCAACTCTATCACAAGGGTAGCATGCTTTCTATGGTGGCTCCAGTCAGTCCTCGTGGAGGCATTCATTTAAAAACTCTCCCAAGATCTTCGTAAGAAGTGACTGCAAGTTGCTACTACTCCGAGGCCCAGGACCTGTGTTTGCTTTAAAAGAGACGTATCCACAGAGAGCAATTCATTGCTGCACGGGGATGCATGGAGCATAACATATCAACCTGGAAGAAGCACCGTGCTAACACGTTGTGCCATGCACACATGCTGTTGACCGGCTGTGGGAAGCAGAAGATGGAAGATGATACTTGCCAGCTTCCCCAGGATTTGTGGTAATGGCTAGCAACTGCGTTGCCTATTGAAATGAAATACCAAACATGCGAGGGTTGTGGCAGGCTGCGTACAGGCTCTTGTGCCAAGACGCAGAAGCAGCATCTCAGAGGTGGCTTTCTGGGATATTTGTTTTCTTTATTTCTTGCCTTTTCTAAAAAAGAACAACCGAACCATATTCTGGCGCTTAGAAGAAGCCTCACAAAGATAACATTTCTGGTGGCATATAGACTTTTTTGCTGTTGCACAGACCTTTGTTTTTCACAGCTCTGTAGTAGCCTCCATGCATTACACATAAAAATGAATACGTTGTTTGCCTAGAGTATCCCTCCGGGAGCAGAGTTATTGAGGTCTGAAATATCTCCATTCCCATTTGCTGCCCCAGGGCTGATTGCTAGCCTGCATCTGCCATTCACGGGAACTGAAAGTTAGCTGGCCAGAAATAAAAGCTGCTGCAAAGAAAACAGAAAAAAATATGAAAAGAAAAATCTGTAATTATCCAGTCACATTAGTGACAGTGAGATCCTCCCAGCTTTCCAGCCAGGTACAATTAGGAATTGTTTTAAACAATCAATGAGTTAATTACAGCAGTAACTTTCCATTACATTTCACAGGGAATATATATTATATGGTCAGGGACGTTAGAAACTGTAAAGCAGCCCTTTCATTTAAAAGGCAGGCAGAAACAATACCAGGGTAAGCAGCGTATGCCCGAGTCCTGCACGACTTCCCACCAGCACTCCTCCCCGCAGCGCCCGTGGCTGCTGAGCCCCTCCGGAGCAGGCTTGGCCCTGCAGAACGCCTCCTTTTCCCTTTGGGGGTACACGTTTTGCCCACATAGAGAGACCTGAAGCCCCAATTAGGCTCAAAACGTACCTCTTCCCGCAGGCAGAATCTCACCGAAGCAGCAAAAAAGCACGCTCTGAGGTACAGCAGCTGCAGTTGAGCAATGTAACTGCCATCCGCTGCGCTCTTACTCTAGGTAACACATTTTGAAGTGGCTTAAATAAGACAGGACTCCTGTCAGTAGCCACTTTTCACTTTGAACACTGGATTGTCTTTTACTTTCCTTGTCTTTCTTGTCTCTTTTTTCAAGTTTCTTCCAAGCAAAGATTATTCACTTCACTGTCACAGAATCACAGAATCACAGAATGTTAGGGGTTGGAAGGGACCTCTGTGGGTCATCTAGTCCAACCCCCCTGCCAAAGCAGGGTCACCTACAGTAGGCTGCACAGGACCTTGTCCAGGCGGGTCTTGAATATCTCCAGAGAAGGAGAC
>Ga0065711_1030053_pt1 | contig 33907 bp, 14 predicted proteins | sample Hoacrofraction12_FD_59098 | JGI IMG/M metagenome (GOLD analysis project Ga0065711, IMG submission 59098) | Hoatzin crop microbial communities from Cojedes, Venezuela - Epithelial fraction 12 v2 (version 2) | ecosystem: Host-associated > Birds > Digestive system > Esophagus > Crop | place...
TTTTGGGGGGGGGGGTCCTTTAGTCATAGAGTACATACAATTCTTTTGTTGCAGAGCTGAAGCTAAGTGTCAAATTCACAGAGCTAATAAGTGATTAAAAGGGCCAGATGACAATCTACAAATAAACACAGAACCGAATAATTTATAAAACTTCAGAAGGTCCAGATACCTATCTGATGTCACCTCCAGACATTTCTCAAAGTTGCTTAGGTCTAAAAATCACATTCTTGTTGTCCAAGTTGACTGAAACTGGGGATGAAATATCAGGGATTCAGTATCACTAGAAATGATTGAGAATGCTTACAATGAAAAATAACAAAACTTTTCAGCTGTATTGTGTTCCATCACTTAGGGAGACTCCAAGTAAATCAAACACACACAAGAAGACTGCAGATATTTAAGAAATATACAAGTCTCTTAAACAGTAATTTGAAAAGCTGTTGTCAGTTTAAGTGCAAGTTTCTCCATTAGCAACTAGCATGGTATAGCAGGATCAGATCTGTAGAACAAAATAGTTGATGCTAAAGATCCAATAGCTATGTTTTAAGCATGTGCGACGTTTTCCCTCAATACCCAATATTGTCTGCTCCCGTGCACCCTTCAGCTAAGTTCCACCCGAATACTCCAAGAAAGCTCTATGATGTAAACCAAAGCACAATACATAGGGACAATAGTCAGAAATGCATTCCTAATCCAACCTAGGAACAAAACCACAGAAAGTATAATTCACAACACTATGTCATTAACACTAATTGCTATCATTTCTATAGCAAAGGGAAGACAACAAAGATGACCAGAGTTTTGATCAGAAATAATATTTTCTTAATTGCAAATTATATCTGTCCTAAGACTTCAGAGAAGAGAATACGTACACCTGTGAAGTCTCTTGGAAGACAACACTAAAACACTGTGCCAGGCAGCATTAAACAGAAGCAATATTTGGATAACATCTCCCAAGTCTATGTAGACATGGTTCTCAAGTGTCCAGAAATTTGTCAATAGGAATGTTTTTCCTAAGGGAAATTTGGAATCAACAAAACACAAATAAATAGCCATTCAAGTAGATCTAGTTTACAGATGAGAAGTGGCACCACAAGTACATGGCACGAAGGGATTGTGGCCTCCTCAATCTGAAATACTCACTGATGGTTCTAACAGTATGCCAAGTTCGATTAAGTACTTTATACAATGAATGATAACAAGATAGAAGGAGAAAGAATGAACAACAAGTAACAACTCGTTCTAGTGCATATGAAACTTTCTGCTTCAAACTAAATTAAGAACTGTGAGGAAAGCTAACTCCTCAGTTTAACAGAAGCAGAATCTATATTATCTCCTATGCACTTCATGACTCACACAATGAGTAATACTACTTCTGATCTTTCTGAATATAAAGTTGACCTTGAAATCGAACTTGGATTCAGCAATACATTTTCTTGCAAGTATAAAAGAAAGTGGGAACTTGTGTCCAGAGAAATTGGAATGCATCCAAAAAAATAACAGTTCTGCAAGAAGCAGTCACAGAACTAGCGCTTTTACAAAGGAAAGTTGGAAATATGTAAATGTATACAAAGGAATAAGGTATCACAGACTTTTGCAAAGTTAGGAAGTTGTAAATGCTTTTGATTTTTCACCAACTGGAAGATTCATGAGGACAGCTAAGAGTCCCTAAAAATGTAAAACTAGGTATCAAAGAATTCATTATGAATAATACCAAAAGGAAGACAAAATTGACTGCAACTGTATTCCTCTAGGCAAGGGCTATCTATTATAGCAGTCTACATATAGTATTTCAGGAAAGAATGTGGGTATGACCCCAACAATGTGTCTGCTGCACTTGATCCAATGAATTATTGCTAGATAGCTTTTGCCAAAGAGAATTTGGACATACAGTGCATCACTCATGACCCGCATGCAAAGCTCCCCTTAAGTGCCTGAAATGCAACTGTGCCAATTCCCACCAAAGGAACAAATACATATGCATTAACAAAACTCCCGTGCACATAAATGTGCAAGCTGCAAATCTATGAAAGCAAATCTTCCCCCTACAAAAAATTACAGGATTCTAATTTTATTGCTACAGAACCTGCGCCTACTGTTTCTTAGAAGTAATGTATGTATTTCTAATGTGCTAAACCCAGAAGATTTTGTTTCTGGGTCTTTAGTAATTACTATTTTCTACATTCTTGCATTCTGAAACCATTTTTGGCCAATAAAAAAGAAAAATTCAGTGTTCTAAATAAAACAATACTTAATTACAGATCAAAAGGTACTATCAATAAGAATATTAATACTGTCACAAAACCAGCATTCAGTGAATGCTTGAGCATCCAAAGTCTAGCAGACTAGATGTCTTAACAAAAAAAAAAATCATTACAATCCACTCGTTAAACGTAATTGTAGTATCAGGATTTATATCTCAGATAAAACTACAGTTAGCAATAAAAGACTTCATCGAATAGCTCTTAAAATTGAGGCCTGTTTACTGACTACATTATTTTTCAAAATGTGACACTGTCACAAACAGGTATAGAAGGTGCTTGCAAGTGTAACACCACAAAATGAAATAAAATGCACTGATGTCTAAAAGACAATTATCAACATTATTCTTATTAAAATCAAGAGGATAGGGCCAGACTCTTTTCAGTGGTGCCCAGCGACAGGACAAGGGGCAACAGGCACAAACTGAAGCATGGGAAGTTCCGTCTGAACATGAGGAAGAACGTCTTCCCTCTGAGGGTGACGGAGCACTGGAACAGGCTGTCCAGGGAGGCTGTGGATTCTCCTTCCCTGGAGATACTCAAGACCCGCCTGGACAAGGTCCTGTGCAGCCTGCTGTAGGTGACCCTGCTTTGGCAGAGGGGTTGGACTAGATGACCCACAGAGGTCCCTTCCAACTCCTAACATTCTGGATTCTGTAATTTTGTGATGTACTTGTCAGTGCACACTAGAACTGCATACAATTTGTCATGTCAGCAAATTTTTTCATAAATTCACGTTTACACATTTTTAGGAAAAGCACAATAATGTTGATATCATTTCTGTAAGTGTAGGGAATGGAAAATAAAATTTTAGATAACTAGAACTTCTGAAAATGTAGCAAATAAACTTACTAGAGTATATGACGGCTATCAGCAGTTCATATGCCCTGTGGAGTCAACGCAATCTGTGAAAAGCTTATCTAGATTTCCAGATCTTCTGTGATGTTCCTTAGAAATAAAGGCATATCTCCTTGTACTGCTACTCCACAACACTACATCCTCTGTGTCTGCAGACACGTGCAATAAAATGTTTCATATTTTCAGACTCGCTTATGCTTTTATAGGGCACTTTGCTTTTAATCATTATTGCTGAGAATTGATTTAAGTGTATTTGTCACATACTGAGACTTGAAAAGACTTGTTCAGCGTTTTACTCAGTCCTCTGCATAGCTGAAGTCCTGTGGAGGTCTCCGCATGTGCTGCTGCATGAGAAATAAGTATGCCCTAAAATTTGGACCAAACCTCTGCAAGGCATTACTAATTCAAGTAATCATTTGGATCCAAACAACAAAACAATGCACAAAATGATAAATGCATTAATTTAGAAATACTCAGAGCTCCTATACAAGATGAATTATTCCTCTCTCTGCAACTCTAATAAATTACATTTATTATATATTTTCGGTTTAAGAAATGTCCTTTCTTTGTGTCACACTAGGTCTTCAATTGCCTGTGACAGCCACAGCAATGCACAGATTTGTTCTTTGTAGGCTTGCTCATGCTAACTCTCCTGAAACTGCTGATCCAGAAAAACTCCATTGATTCATTATACCGTGGAAAGAAAGCACAAAGATATAAGCATAGAACAAAATACATATGTTTTCAGATTAACAAATTGAAGTCTGATTGTGATGAAGTAGCATAATATAACATTCAATGGTTTTACAACAGTACCAGTGAGAACCAAATAAAGTCTACAAAATACATCCAAAAAGAATGTACCACAGGTGCCAACTTCCTCCACAGCTTTTAACAACATGCCGCAAAAACATCACAAAGCTTACAGTGGGTAAACTGTGGAAGTGAGAAAAATAATAATGCAAATGCTGGAGTTGCAAGTCTGGGAGCATGTTCCATATTTCTTCAATAACACAAAAAAGTTTTAAACCAACTTGGAGTGCTCAGTGACATGTTCTGAAAAGTGGAATTGTTAAAAGGTGGGCATGAAACCAAGTTGCTGCAACATAAAAGAGGGAGGTTAAAAAGGCTCTCTGACATGGTCTCAAAGATTTCGTGTTGTAATTCTCATTCTCATTTGTATCCTGATAACTACATGGGTATGCCAGGATATTAAGGGATTTCTCAGCTGCATTGTTTTTTCTCTGAGCATGGTGGTTCAAATAACAGTCTAAAAATGCTGTGTGAATAGTTAGAAAGATGTAATCATTCAGATCCAGAAAAGAAGTATAATAATTAACGTTTCCCAAAGGGATTGGCAATAGGTAGGTTTCTTTGGCTTCCCTCCAGTGATCCCTTCCCTCTCCCTCCTTCCTTCCTTCCTTTTTTTAGTCTTCTAATGAATTACACAGTAGAAAAAATTCCTAGCAAAAAGAACTAATTTGAAGAATTGATTTAGCAGCAACCTTTGTCCTCCACCCAGGTAGGGGAAAAGGTAGTCAAGTTAGAGTGATTATTTTTGTGCATGGTATTAAAATTGAAATTAATCTTGGAAGATCTTCAGGACTTTAATAATCCTGTACACAAAGAAACTTTTCCTCTCTTCCTATGCCTCTACTACAATCAACAGAGTTTTACATTCTAAAAGGAAAACAGAGCACACAACAAAATGAATGCACAACTGAAAGCAAGTATGTGAATATCCAAATGGGCAGGTCTGCAATCTGAAAAGAATTTTTGTCTTGCACTTATGGAAGAATCAGCCTAGTTCCTTTGAAATAGGATTTCCTCCTGGGCAACAAATTCAGCCTTGTATCAAATACTTCAGGATACTTACAGCATCTTCACTACCATAATATTTGAGTACAAATAATATGGGTATACTACACTACACACTGTTCATTAATAATACTCTTGGTACATTTTGCAGTACAGGCTTATTTTAAACAGTCTTACTCTATTCATAAATTTATTAATATCTCCTTTTTTCACCTCGTATAAAGTTTAGTTTTAGAACACTAATTAATGTAGGATGTTTCTTTTCATAAAGCCTAGCAAAACACAGTGCTAATATGTATTTAGCATCTTTTTTTTCAATCCACTCTCCAGTTCTTTGTATCATTATGTATGTACACTAAGTCTTTTTGATACACCTGGTAACCACACACTAGTGACAGGAACAGTCAAGATGTGAAATCAAAACAAAAATCCTTTGGCCATAATTTATTTTTAAATCCACTAGATAAGGGGTAAGATAAACTAGGTTTCAAGAAGTGGTGCCTACTTTAAATTCATTTCTTATAAAAATAGTTTGATTTTTGTTTTACGTCTCCTAGAACGGGATATTCACATGCATGTTGTTAGCAAACTTCATTATTCTATCAGCACAATATGTGCTTTCTTCTGAAAACAGAAACCAAAAACTGAATGAGGAACTGGCTTTTGGTGTCTAGTTCTCTCAAAAACAGACTGAAACTTTTCAACAATTAAAGAAGCCTAAAGAAAGACAAACAGAAAAATCATGGCTAGGCAACAGCAAAGTACATAGGCAGATAATATTGTGTCGTTTCAGTAGATACAATACTCACATGAAGCTATCAGCACTAAGAAATCCTATGGCATTTCTCACCAGTGTCTTTCAAAATTTCTACGTAAGTTAACATATTCAGCCTGTGCAAAATTCCCCTACAGTTCAGTGCACTGGTCCTCCATATTTGATGTGATATACTGTTGTGTAATACCACTCAGTTGGTCACAGAGATAACCATCAAGGCATCAATGTTTAAATATTTACCCGCTGCCTATAGTGACTAGGTATAAGGGTTGAATAATGTGCTGCATTTCAAATTCAAAAATTCACACCTTACTGAAGCAATGAAACTTCTGTTATTATTTAATGAGTTTGTCAGCCTACCTGGGATGCCCCCAGACTTTGATAGCAGCTAGAAGCAAACAGTCCCTTCTGCAGATGCTATAAAGCACATCTTCCCACACCTGCTGCAGAAAAGAGCAGCAGAAGCAAGGACTGAAGAACTAGCTACACCAGTTTCATGCAAAGGCAATTCCCATACATGTCTTCCGTTCACTTTCCCACATCCTTTCTACTGGCAGAATACAACAATTTGGAAAGAAATGGGGATCAAGATGTAGTTCAGTCATTAAAATACCTATGTTACAAAACATTTGTTGCCAAATATACAAACAATATTCAACTTAGACACAACACTTGTTTGATGCAAATATGCATAAACTACCCATTTATTTTTATGCCTTCGTATTAAAACTGAAACATAATAAGAATATAATTTCAGATTTAAGTACAGGACAGATTTACTAGAGTGTATTTCTTCACGAGATAAGAATGAAATTTATTAACTGTCTTTTTCCTTCGCATTCCTCACTTCTTAGTTGGCACTGAGCATTCAGATCTGTTGAAAAAGGAAAGCTAATTAATACTGGGAGGGAAAAAAAACCCAACAAAAAGAATCCAACAATAAGAGCTACAGAACAGAGTCAAATACATTTTCTAAAAGCCTAAAGAAAGAAAGCAAACCCAAGAGACACACATCAGATAGCAAAGTACATCATAATAACCTAAAAACAATCCAGTATTGCTTCATTTGGTCTTACGTTGCAGTGTTTTTCTTATTGTACTGAGGTTTAAGACTGCACCTCACTTATTAAGCCCACTCTTTTGGTATTCTTGCCAGATGCTGATGCAAAGCAGGTGGTAAAAGCAACTCTAGAACTGCAGTGATGTTTGTTCAGCACTCTCAGATCCATTCCAGGATATTTTTCTGTCCTGAACAGAACACTGGTTTGGCTGAATCACTATCCACAACAGGAGAAAGGAATTGATAACAGTTGGCTACTCCTTTTGTCATTGGGAAATCACCATTACACAGGTATGACATCAGCAATCAACAGCTGATCAACAGGAGAGCAACGGGGGAGCTGACTCTGCTACAGATAAAGATACATATATGCAAGGAATAAATGTCTCTGACGTGAACGGAGGGTCTTGGTACAGAAAGACTTTGTATCTGCTTGTCTGATCCTTTTGTTCTTACTCAAGCAAGCATTTTTAATTCACGTAACTGCTCCAGTATAATTCTGCAGGGTCCTGTCATTTGAAGTAATAAGAACTCTCCCACTAAAACCAGTAAGGCCAAAAGTTCACAACAATGTGTAAAGGGGGTTTTTTTTGTTTGTTCTGGCTTGGGTTTTTTGTTTTGTTTTTTCTTATTGTAAACAAATCACCAATCTGGAGGAAAGCTTCTACCATACTGTCTAAAATCATAAAATGAAACTGAGAACACTCTGGCATTGGCACTTTGGTGGTATGTGCTCTAGAACACAGAGACTGAAAGAGGATTAAATGGGCATTCAAGAATTATCCACCTATTGTAGTCTAATATGGCAGCTGGCAACTAGGACCTGACAGCTGCTCGCTCACCCCTCCCTTTCCCCTCCAGCGGGATGGGGAGGAGAAATGGACAAAAGGGGAAACTTGGTTGAGATAAAGACAGTTTAATAAGACAACAAAGGAAAAATACTAATAATGACAATAATACTAATAATATTAATGATAATAATGAATATGCAAAATATGCTATACACAATACAACTTTTCTCACCACCCGACAACTGATCCAAAGCCAGTCCCCAAGCAGCAATCACGGAAACTCAGAAATCACGAATTCACTAAATTCGTGAAAAAGCTTGAACTCCCAGATAAAAGAGGATTCAAATTCACAGAACAAAGACGAGCCGAGAGCTCCAGTTAACTATTTCCTTAATATTTTTTGTATAGGTACACGTATATTGTGTAGAGAAAAAACATTAATGGTTTTTAGTCATATTTACTACATCCTTAAGTCAAAGATAACTGACTTAATATTGATTATTAGATATCACATTTCACCAAAAAACTTTTGCACATTAGGTTATTTGAATTCTTTGATGTTTGAGAAAGCTGGAAAGAATAAACCTAATGACACAAAGACCTCAAAGCAGCAGTCAAATACTTATTTTTCAGGTCTTCATCAGGCAAGAACTAAAATATGGTAGTTACCAGAGCATCACAGATCGCCCTGACTCAGTATCTGACTCAGAACTGACTTCCATGAGAAGCACTGAGAAGGGAGGTGGAGCGGTAAAAAAAAATGATGATCCTTGTCAAATAGCCATGAACTGTATTTTATTATATTTTTCGAATTTCTACTGCTCACAAGAGTTTCCAGTCAACAGGTCACAGAAAAGACACAATAATTTTTGTCCTCCAGAATTCTGAAGGAGGTGCCACAGATCCATGTTTGCCACCCCTGAATTCCAGTCTGCAGGACTGCAGTTATGAATTCATGAATATTGCTTCCAGTTCCCCCCACTGGCAGAGAAAGAGTTGGGAAGAGAGTAGTAAAGATCAGCCGGAGAATTATGTAGCAGAAAAGCCTCAAGTCCTCTGGAATCAAGGGACACACACATGCTAATCAGCGTAACAAATTACTGCAGTGCTTCATGCAGTGATGCATTTGAACAATACTGAAATGATTAAAAGAAAATCTTTGATTTTTAGGAATAGTAACTTTCTTTCTAACTCTTATAAAATACCTTATTTCACACATGCCCAACATCAGATAATGCCTTCAGGGTGAGATCTGATAATCCTTGTCAAATCAGCTTGCAAAGCAAGAATTGTCTTGAAAGGATTTAACTCTTTCCTAAGTTAACTTCATTATTTCACTCTTACATCCCCCTGCTTTTTGTTTTCCCATATACACTGTAATGCCCAAGGAAGCTTACCCACATTACCCTTTTGGTTTATTCAGGGAGGACATACAATGGTTTCCTTGGATGGCATGGAGCTGAACATTTTAAGAATATTCTATTATATGATAGCAAATGGCATTACATCTAGCTTCTCTGTTATAAACATTCTATTATCTCACATCCTTAACAAATGCTAAATATATACCATACGCTAGAATTGAAGCTAATCCAGAATGGTGAATTGGCATAAACTATTGCCTGTCAATTAACAGTAAGAAGAGAATAAATTTAGAACAAAAATCTCCTTTGTTATAAATAGAAATGCAATGACCTAAACAAAGAATTATTGGGTGAAAAAAGTCCACTGATTTTCACAGACATGAATAACAAAAACTCAGATGCTACAGCCCTCAATCCACCTCAGTGCATGCAGCATTCATACACCTGTGGCTACCAAAGTCATGTCATATGCATTACTGAATGGTCTGGCCTAAAATAATTTATACCTTTTTTTAATTGTGTCTTGTTTTGGAGGGTGATAAGTATGCAACATGTGGGAGGGTGCATGGTTTTTTGTGTTTTGCTGTTGTTTTTTTTTGATAGGTAGGTATTTTAGAGGTAAGCAATAACAGAACAGAACCACATGACCAGCATTAAAAACCAAATCATTAGATTTCAGGAATAGATAAATTTCTAATATTAATCAGTGTATGATTAATACAGCAGTTCTTGGTGTGAAATTTTCTCATTTTTACATGTACATAACTGTCTTACATTTTTAAAAGGAGCATATAACTTTCCATTTGTATTTTAGACAGAATAACTGTATAACCTTTATAATCTTTTAAAAACTAGTGACAAAAACCTTATAAATTTGATGTGTTTTAGTGAAATAATCCAGAGACAACAAATGCAACTTGCTTAATTTAAACCTGTCTCAAAACATCTAAGAAAGTGAAAAAAAGCTGTTAAGGAATTTTAAAACCCCCACACATATAGCTTTTATCTTCTTCTAAATATTTCAAAATATTGTGGTGAGGCTTGAGATCAGAGGGAAAAGAGAACTCACAGTACTTGTGTTGCCAAGTTGTCTTTTTAATTTTTACGAAAAGCAGGTTTGTATCAAAAAATACCTGATAGCTATCTGCCTGGGGATATTAGATCAGATACCTCCATTCACCAAACTACAAGAAAACTAACTGGGATACCTCTAGCCTTTTAGCCAGACGTGTTTCAGGTCAAGGTGTTCCAGGCAAAAGGCACAGTTCCAGGAAGCATGACTGTACAATATGCTATTGAGCCTTTTGCTGCTTTCCTCAATGCTTTGTCAGACACCTAAAAAGAATCATAATTAAACTTTTTTGCAAAAGATTTTGCTCCTCCTTTCCTCTTTTTTAGAGTACTTCCCTTAGAATCTCTTCTGATTCTTGCCTCCTTGTAACTCATCTTCTGTCTCAGAGCAAAAGCACCTCTTTTTGAATGGCCTTTGCCCACTACGGGCAGCTGCAGCAGCCAGGAGGATTTTGACACTTTGCTATCATCGGGCAACCCTCCCTAAAGACGCCTCCAACAGACATCCCCCTCAAGCTACTCTTGCCAAATCTTTCCTCGCCTTTATGCAAGCACTTCAGGCAGGCACGAACAGTTTTGCAGGTACCAAGCAATACAGTGACAATTCCTGTTCTCACCAAAAGCCATTCATTTCTAGGATCATACTGATGGATAGGTGCAACTCATTGATACTGCCCACCTAGTCTGAAAAATGCATTGACATTGGCATCTTTTAGATTATTGAAAGGCTTAATTTACACAAATATAGGTATGTATGAAGACTTTGCAAGTATCTCCTCAAGCATATTTAATCACATATTTATATAATCTGCAGTAAGCAAATAAGACACACACAGAGCCTTACATATGTCAATAAACAGCAATAGAAATATCGTGGTTTACCTTATCCAAAAGTCTTCTCTCAGCTACATTTTTCCAGGTTTTTAGCAATTTTTCTCCCCACAATCAGCAGAGGGCATTGTTCACTCAATGTGCAAGCAAGAAGGTTCATACTTTCGAATGAGACTGCTTCCAAGCTTTCTCTGTCCCGTGTTAGGTACTGATTTTCATTATTTTATTATGATCATATTTAATAGTAAGCACCTATATAGCAGGTTTTTACAAAAAGGTCTCAATAGCATATCTTAATATGTACATTTATATCACAACTTTCATACCCATTTTACGGGCAGGAGGCATTCATATTGGGCCAATTATTCAAAATCACAGTTAGTTAGTGATATAATGATGTTATGAGTCCTTCCTCATATAAGCTCACAATATAAGGACTTGGCAGTTCCCCTAATAGACAGACACCATATCTGTGCAAGATATGCTATATTAACAATGGGTTGCATAAGCATAAGTGGTAAAATGAAAATATTTCTTTCACAGTGTTAGTAAGAAAAGAAAAGCAGCTTTCTTCCACAGCCTGAATATGTTTGCTTGGTAAACCATTTTCAGTCCCTCACAACATTCATTTTCACTGTACAGCAGCAGCAAAATGTGCTGCCTGCACCACTGTAAGACACAGCTGTTCCTATGGTCTGTCCCACAGGGCTCTTTCTGTCTTTGTTCAATGTTTGCATTGCATTAGGTGCCCTTAGTTATTCAGCAAGCACCATCATCTGCTTTTCACCAGCAGCCCCAAGCCTAAATCACATTTTCTGTACAGTACTCAGTTTCACAGCTTCAATGAACAATCGCTTTCAAGCAAGCTGCACAGTTCCATCAAAATTTTAAACCGTCTTGTGAAATGTTCTCCAATACTGAGGACCCGACTTGGTAGGAATTGTATCTAAGTAGCGCTTCCTCTGATGAGATGCAAAGCAAAACTGAGATTTTAAAACCACCCCTCTCCCTCATAAGTAAAGTCCATTTTCAGAAAGAACAGAAAGCCCATTATTCAACCATCCGTCTTTAAAAGGTGGTTAGTAAACACCCTGTCTTTCCTCAGAAATATTCTGACCAATAAGGATGTCAATGGAATGAAAGGCAATGTTTTCAGAAAGTACCTTAACATATAACTGAAGGCTCCAAACAAAAATAAAAGGATTTATGTGAAACAAGATCAGCAGAATGCTACAATATTCCATGAGATAGTTGGCTTTTTCCCCTCACCTTGTTAGACAATTTTAAACAATTTACTATTTAAAAATATTGTTTCCCTTTTTTGTATTGAACACTGGGAAAAATATCCGTGATATTTTCTTCAGAATATATAACAAGAATATAAAGTCTGCTCCTCTGAAAGACATTCTATCAGGGAAAAGGCAATTGAAGGAAATCCCATGAGTACAGAGAAGATCAGGAGGTGCAGTTTGGGTGACTGGGCCTCTAGTAGTTTTCACACGAATGTAATTTCATGATAGCTATCATTTGTGATTGAAGCTGGGTACATTTGCTATCGTAACCACATCCTGATGACTACTCCTATGCGAGTTCTGGGGAAATAAATATTAATCACTACAGTAGACAATTAAGGTGGAGATATTAACCACTTCTCAAAATCTTCCTGAAAGCAAGAAGTCAAACAGCCCCCACAAACTGAGAACATGGGAGAGCACAGGGCTACCTCTCACTACATGTTGCCACCACCAGTTCCTAAAACTCAACAGAATTTGCTGACTTTCTGAAGTAGGTTATAAGGGCAATAGCTGCCTTTGTTTCTAGACGGCACAACCACATACTTCACACTATAAACTTCAAAACTTTCAAGGCCACTGGGGTCTTTTTGTTTGCTGCTTTACTCCTCCCTCCTTTATGCCATTCCAGTGAGAATTCACAACATGGAACGACCTGTTCTCCTAAACTAATTGTTTTAAATTAATGGCTGAAATGATACTGTAAGTATTTTAGCAGAAGTGATGACACATATAACACAGGTTAATTTTACTACTACGTTTTCAGTCATATTTCTGCTCTGAAGTACTGCTGACTCTTAGATTAAGCTTTTTTGGACCAAGCTGAGGTATAACACACTGATTTTGGTTGCTGGAGGACATGTCAGTAGCTGTTAAACACATTTAGAAACAGGTACATTAAATCTCTTCTATTTAGTTGCATAAATGCCAGGACAGAAAGAAGGCGGCTAAATGCTATTCATTGTTATCTGTCTGAACTAACGGACAGAGACTACATGAGTTCTCGGCACTTGTCTTCCCTCCATTTTACACCTGTCCTTCCAAGTACTACGTTTGTAAGGAGATTCCAGGACACTAAGCAACGTCACTAAGCTAAACTGTTCTCCAGACCTAGCTTTCAGGAGCACAGAATCATAACAGATCCGCTTCCCAGGCAACACCATGCTGGCACCTTTTGTATAACACACATGCTCCACTGCTTGCAGAGTTGGACAATGGATGGCTTTATTACAAAAATTATGGGAAACAACTGAGCAGTACAAATAGTTGTGTTCCATCTAGCACTTGTTTTAGAGCCTTGGACTGCACCACCATCAACCAGATCATTTGCTCAGTAGCTGATTAGTGCCTGTGTATTTGAGGATTGTCATACACAAAGAAAAAAGCAGATCAGTAAGGAAATAGCTGAAACTGCATGAAGAGAAGCAACTGGTGGTAGTGGCATGTGAAAGAACACTCAGAGAACACCAAGATGGCACAGGTCTGCACAGAATATTCAAGATTTTGAAACAGTTTATTCAGAAACATCAAACTACACATGCTGAAAGTTACACAGTGTGCTCATACCACCAAAGCTCTCATTTTCATTCCCTAGCAGTTCTTGTGTATCACTTATGTTTAGACAAAATCTTCAGAGCATACAGTGTCTTTTTATTTTATATTATTGGTAATACAATGGATTCTAGTTTTGGCAGCAACCCCTAAATGCTCTTACAGGTCAAATAATGATTTTTTTTTTTTTTTAAGCAAAAACCACTCACTTTCCTGTTTCCCTCCTACCTGTGTATATTGACCTTAAATATGTTATAAATAAAATGAAATTGAAATGAACTATTAGTTCTGCCAAAATAAAATATGTTAATATGCTTTAATTGACATGCTTAACTATTTTTTAATGTTGATCTACTTTAAAGTGACTCTGATAAGAAAAATGTATTATGAGGTTTAACATCAATCATTTCAGCAACCACAAATCAAGTATGCTCAGCTTCAGTGGAGGATTTTTTATTGCTGTCTTAGCCAGTAACTCAGCTCAAACCTTAAAACTGAACTTTACATTCTTGTCAAATTACTATCACTGATAGAAACGCTGTAATTTAGCTGGCTATTTTTCTGATGATGAAGAAATTGAAGTGGAATGAAGATTGCTCTTCTACAGATGTGTTGGGCCTACAGAAATAAAATTTTATCCCTGGCACCAAAGTCATCAGATATTTTTCAAAACCATAGGCATGGAAATTAAACTGAACAATAAAATTCTGTTTTTTAAATGATTTGTGTTTTAATCTTGACAATTTCTACTCCCTGAGCACACTGTCTACACTGAGTCCTGGTGATACAAATGATTGATAAATTAACAGATTGAAATCTATCACTACTTTTTAAAATAGAAAATACGATTTCTTACAGAGCCAAAATTATCATTAGCTACTGTCTGCTAGAATGCATATCGTCATGCAGTATGAACAGGAATATCAAAACATGCCCTAGTTGAACTGGAACAATTACTTATGAGGATTAATATCCCTGTCACTTTAGATAAGTTAGATAAGTTATAAGTTTGAAAATACAATACCTGTCTTTTGAAGGATGCAAATTTGTTTGAACTTGTATCAGATAATTAACTGGAAAAAATCATGTATTTGCATACCATCACACTTACACTGGAAATACGGCCAAGAATACCATATGAACACCTATTACAAAGAAAGACAATAGTTATCAGACAGGAAGAAAAAACTACTACCACTTGGTCCACCTGGTCACAGATTTGGTTCTCTTTTTCCCAGCCCTCTCAGTCACACTGGCTCATACCAGTTTCATCAGGTACCCAGGAAGACCGAATCTATTCTCTGTCTGTCAGTTATACTTCCATTGTAAGATAACATACTGTTTGGGTGTTTACTTTTGTGCCACATCTTGTGTCATTATTTTGCTTTTTTTGTTATTGCTGTGTTTTGCTTTGTGTACTATAGCTAGATCAGCACTGTTCCATACACATATTCCAGTAACCCATTCCCACACACACTCGTGGACTGAGCAGATGAACATCTTTCACAGATATTCTCATGTCTCAGACACCTGAAACTTTTAAAAGTAACTCTAAGTAAATTCAGCATTATCACACAAGGCTTAAGAGTATCTTTTTCCCTCAGTGTCTTCTAAGCCCCAGCTATGAAGTAATTATGATCTCCAAAGCTGCTAATTGTGCTGTCCACAAACAAAGGATTATGCTTTCCGGTGGAGAATAAGCAGCAGGAGCAGATGAACAACTTCCTTTTCGTGCAATTATCACTAGTAATGAATAGCTACGCAGAAGGGCTAGATGACTTTGAGGGTTTTAAATTACAATTATGTTACTAAGAGGACTGACTTTGTGTCTGTAGTGACCAAACTCATTAATATCTCAGAACTCAAGAAGAATGTGAAGTTATTTTTTCTTCTACTTCTTGGTAGACAAATGTCAATATTTAACAAATTAACCAACACCCCCAGCAAAAAATATAGAAGTTGCCCTTTTCAGCATCTTTGAAACCTTGACATGACCTATACTTGCTAAAAATATCCCTTTAGGCAAGGATAAGTATAAAGTATTTTGTAGAAATTCATCTTGCTCTACTCGAGTCATTCTTATTTTCGGAAAGAACTGTATTTTAATATCAGCAACAGAAAAAAGAAAATTAAATTCTTCAGTACCTAAGAAGAATTGTTTTTCAAAATAACAGCTAAAAGATTATGACTAAAAGTTGCCAGTTTCTCTTGTAAAAGTAAATATTGCTTTATTTGAAAATGCTTTTTCCAAAAAATTCTCAACCATTTATAAAAACAAAAGAAACTCAAAGATATGAGACACAATCTCTTAGACATACAGTCTAAGTAAAATGTTAAACATTTAAACATCCATGAAAAAGAGCAGCAGGCTTCCAACACTGCTGTGAAAGCAGTTATGTCCCATATAATTTAGTCCATTTCAGATGCATTCTGAAAAAGGAACATTGCAGTTACGCAAAATGTGGATGACAGCATCTCAAGAAACCTAAGCTGTTATTCAGCTGAGTACTGAATATACATAAGGCAGACAAAGAACGGCAATGGAAAAGAAAATTCATGAAAAGTAAAGCTACAATTTGATGAAATTTTACAGAAATAAAATCTTCTGTGAAAAGTTTGAAACATTTTCCAAATGTCCTTTGCAGTTAGCCTTTTCTTTTCTGCTTTTTTAAGGGTACTAACTCTGGCGTTCATATCTGACCACAGAAAGCTGCTGTCTTCTCACTTAAAATAAGAACTGAAGGTAATAGCATACCTGCTTCAACATTAGACCCAGGTTCCTGAAAACCACAGCTCTTCTGATTCAAGGAAAAAAAGAGTCAAAATAGTCTTGACACACATACCATGAAAAGTAGCTGATAAGACAGACTCACTAACTGCTGGATCTTAGTCGGGAGATACAGTTTCTAATCTTGTTTGGCCTCTGACTTGACTAAGGACTTAATTTTCTTTGCTAAAATTTTCCTAAGAATGCTGTGGAGATGGCATTTACTACAACAGAGATGTTGCAAGACTGTCTATGCACTAAGCCCTTGAGATTCTGTATTTAGAAGTGCTAGAGAAATACAGGGCATTCATATATACCATTTATGTAATTAAATCAAATAGGCTTGTGGTGTTAATATTAATAGCATAGCAGCAGACAAGATACTTTATCAAGTAATCCCATAATCCAGTCAGTTGTGCAGGCCACTTGCCATACAGATCCATATAAACACTTTGAGTTACATTACAGTATTTATTATATCGTGTAAGTCTGGAGAATGTCTTTTACATCACAAGGCTGTTCAACAAACTGTACCTGCCCTGAAGGCTGATAATTTACACACTGATTCACTCAGCTTTACTATTTTAACACACTGAACATAAAGACTCTTAACGCAAAGACTTAGCTGAGTATAATTTGAGTTGCCCGGTGAGCTTCTTGCGGACAGAACTCAGAGCCCCACAGATGGCAGGGGACCACCCAGGCAGAAACGCAGATTATCTTGGTCAAACTATATTGAGTTACCAATTAATGCAGGTTTCCTGCTCAGTGTAATTTTGTTTCTCTAATTGCAAGGATTTCATAAGGAACTCTAAGGGAATAAAGCTCCCAACTCCCACTAGAAATCAATACCAGCAGAAATACTATTAGCAAGGAGACTGTCAAAAAAAAAAAAAAAAAACAACACACAACTCAGTTAAGCTTCAAGGACTACATTCTCTGATAAATTAGTCTCATCACGATGCACTACTGTCAGAAAGCTATCAGTGAAAGTTTCACCTTCTTATATCGCAGAATAATGTGGCCTGTGAGATTAACATTCAGCATCCACCCAAACTTCTCTTAATCACTCCTTAATTTAGACAGCTTTTAACTTGGTTGTTATCCCTTCAGTGCATCTGCACGGGATAGAAATGACGGGTACGGAGTGGAGAATGCCTGGCAAATCCATGCACATTCAGCAAGTCAATGAATATGTAATACAGTTTGTAATACCCAAGTAATTCTTCCATTCTGAACTCAATCCAATTGTAGTATTTGATTTCACAAATGGATTTTGAACACAGGCCTGTTTGACTAATCGGATCCTCATTTTTCTGTTCTTTTCTATTCAAATGCTGAGTGACATAGTTGTGTTTGGGAAAGCAGTGATTTCACTACACCAACAGAGGGAACTGCCATTCCAGCAAAGTGACAAGAGCCAAATTGGCCAGAGGAAAGTATTCCTTCCTAGACTGAAGAGATCCACATGGGAAATTCAAGCAAAATGTCACCTCTCAAACAACGACAACAGGATTACAAAAATCTAATTAGCTGTTTCATTAGCCGAATCCTATCTGTGGTGACAGCAAACAATGGTTATTCGGAAGCTGTCCATCCATTTTTAATACAGGTGCTGTCATGGAGATACCGGGTCTAATACATTCTCAGTATTACCTCTGTTTGTAGAGTGACTTCAAGGAGACATTTCATCTGGTTTGTAAGAAATGGCAAAGATTTAAAGGTGCAATGCATCTCCAGGATCATTGCCTACGTCCTGCTGAAACAGTCTCCATTTCCTACTTCCCTACCTCATTTAATTGATTGCACTTCTTTTTCAGTCTGTTTGGACAGGAGCACCCGAAAAGCTTCAGTGCTAAACAAACATACTTATATCTCCTAATAAACAAGTCTAATTAAGATTAATTGAACTGTTTGAGGTAAATGAAGATAGCATCCACAAGAGACTATTCACTTTTGAATGAACAGGGTAGAGCAGGTGCCCCCTTCCTTCCCCTTATTAACTTCATTAATTTAATTTCCATCATAACAATCTTCATTAACCCATTATCAAAATATTACTGCTGGAAACAAGCACTGAACTTGCAGGCTGAAATAGCAGGGTATGTCATACAAACATATACGTGTATAGGCCTCTCCTCACTTTGGACTGTGCCTATTTACCTCCCTTATTCAAAGCTCCTGGATACTCCAGACATTGCTGCATCTCATGCAATTTGTGGTTGTAGTAGCTTTTCAGATCGACAGTGTAGGCTCCAGTATTTCAGGCCAACATCTACTGCTGTATCAGTCAATGTTATTTTCTGTTCAAAGCACTTAGTGATACTACTATAATCTTTGTAAAATGCACTTTTGTACGTGAGTAAGCCCTTCTATTACACAATTTAAAGCATATTATAACATCACATAATCAGGTATCTTCTCAGCTGAATACCTCTGAACATAATTTACCTAGCAGTGGAGACTATCTGACTTGTCTGTTCTCTTCTTACTTCGACAATAATCAAGGCTGACTTTTTTTTTACCTTTTTTCTTTTTTAAAGAGATAAAAGAAAGTCAGGTATGCAAAACTGAAGATAACTAGCCCAAGTTGCAGGGGCACTAATGCTACTAAGGAATTTTAAACAAATCCCAGCAGAAAAAGCAGCTACTAATCTAAAAGGAGTACTGTGAACTGAAGCTAAATGCCTAACCTTGCAGTAATAACAATATTTCACCAAACAATAGCAACACATAAAAGGTTCGACAACATTCATATTGGTGAATTTCATTTTTATTGTTTCCTTCCTCCATGAAAGTCTATGAGCTTATCGGAAATAAACATTTTCAGTGAAGAGACATCATAGCAAACAGTCCTACAGCAACAGCAAGATTTTAGAAGTGATGTGGCTGTCTACACTTCTGTAATTTCAATATTATTTTCTCAAAAGCACAGAGTAACTTGGTATTCAAGAATAAATTCAGTCTTTCTCAAGGAACAGACATACAATAAACCAGTAGCTGAAGGAAGAAAATGTGTAGTTTCTACTTTGGGTGAAAACAGAAGCCTGCCGTCATAAACATTTTTGTTGTATTTTTCTTATCAATATTCTGAGGAAATTAAGGTAAAACTAAAACTGATCCTGGGAAAGAGAAGGAGGGCATTTAGACAATATGTTAACAAAGGCTTCTCAAATGGATCCAGTTACAAGGAAAAAGCAACAAAAATACCCCAGAAATGTTATCTCTGTCATCAAATGAAAGAAGTATCTCAGGAAAGTAGTTTAACTCTTAATAAACTCAAGTGTGGTAGACGCTCAGTGCCATACATACAGGAGAGAATTTCATCTGCCCTAAAAGGTAAGATAATATGGTGCATCTGTGCTAGGTTTAGCGATCTACGGAAAACTTTCCTTCTGCCCCTTGATCCCAACCTAAGATACAAAACTGCATTCTGTGAAGGTTAAAGACAATTACTGTCTCCTAACAGACAGGATGAAAACAAACAGACCAGAAAGAAATCAGAATCAGACTGAACTGAAGTTGGCTTTGTCTTCATTTCCTAGAAAACCTCCTTCTACCACAGTCCAAAAAGAACTGAGCAATTAAGAAAGTCGGTCCCATGTAATTCCTTACAGGAGGTCCCACCATGCCTCAATTTAAAGGGACAGTCACTCCTGCCTTGCCAAACAACACAAATTGGATGGTCTAGTAATAACCAGTGAAAGACAAGAATAACTGAATGGAGGTGTGTAACACAGTATGTGTGTGTTTGTGAAATGGCAACAACCCTCTTTCGGAAAAACAGAGGTGTCTAAAGGAAAAGCCTATGCATTTATTCTGGAATAGACTGCTCAGATTCACACAACTTCTGGTCTGAAAAAGAACTGCAACTAACAAATTTTAGAGAAGGAATCAATATTTTAAGTACTGCTGCTACTGCGTAAGTTAAAACTGGCAATGAAGGGGAAGACAGTGTAGCCATGGGTATGTAAAGACGGAGAGAGCAAATTAAAAAGTAATTATGGTTTCATAGTGTATTTTATTGGAGACAAAACTGTCTCGCCTGGCTGTTCTGATGAATTGTCATCATGATGTTTATGCTGTGTTTGAACAACGTTTCTACCAGCTTTCCTCTGTACAGATTTAGCAATTATTCAGGAAATAGTTCCTGACAGTCACACAAATTTTCAGCCATTTTCTTTGCCATTAGGGGCTTTTTAATGCAAGGCAGTAACTCTTTTTTACTTTGCCCTTTGAATGTAATTTCAAATTACATTGATTGTGGAATCCGTTTTCCTAGTTTAGCAAATGTAATTTAGAAAACAGTTTTAGACCACAAGCATGCTGCCACTGGAGGTCTTCTGCTATCTTTGCTTTGAAGTTGCTTGATTTTTTTTTCCCATTTAAGTGGGAGCTGTGGGTTTTGAGTAGAACAAAAATTTCTAGGATCCGAGACTCAAACATATAGTCTTAAGCATTCTCAACATCTAGTACTTGTAATTCACATAGGGACATCAAAATCTAACCAAATTGTTTATTAATGCCTTTAATATAATTCCCTCAAAATGATTCTGAAAATGAGAATTTAGCTGTTAATTCTGTAGGTACTGAGACAGAACAGAATCCAGCTCATTAACTTCTCTAGCTCTACAGTGCAAACAGAAGTGAAAACTCTGTTTTGGAAAGAAAAATAAAGCTTGCAGAAAGACCTGCTATTGGAAATGCATTAACTCTGAGTCTACTTCTTCCACAAAAAACTGTACTGTGAAACTTTACCATGCCTAAATCATAGGCAGAGTGCTTAACAGAAACCAGTTCAAGATAGATGTATAAACATAGATTCAGCAGTGACTTACATGCCCAGGAGTGAAATGCCATATCCAGTTTTTAGCTTTTTGGCTCTCAGAACCAAGTCTAAAGATAAAGGTTTTCTCTAAAGATTTGGGGAGAGTTATATCTTCGAATGATGATTCAAAATAGAGGACACATTAAGCAATGGATTGCCTGGGGGCTAAACATACTGCAAGATTCATGGAGCCAAGCAGACAGCAAGCAAAGTTTAGGGCACAGTTTAGGGCACCGATGTGGCATCCTCCATTTTGGTTGTTTACTACAAAGTTGTTCATCTTTTTTGTGCAATAACGACCGTCACAAGTACAGACTGGGAAAGGGAACCTGAACAGATTTGAATCCCTGAAAGCATTTTAGTGGCACTTGTGGAGAATTTTCCCTGAACTATGAAAAGTCATCTTTCTGTTAATCAGCAGGGCTTATTAACAATAGAGCAGTGCCGCAGAACTACAGTCTGAGAAAGCTGGTGCTGAGTAATGCAGTCTTTTCACCAGGGATCTCCTTACAGCTTGATCCAAGATACAGCCTTAGTACCTTCTGTTGTGAAAGTCTCTTCTGCTTACAAAGCACTTATATAAAAAAAAAATAATTAATTAAATTGATGGAGGAAGAAACAAGAACACAGGTCTCAATAACCAACAGGAAACCACACCTGACTACGTCATTGAATAGACTACAGATTCTTCCTTCTCCCCTCAATACCCTGAGAAAGCAGAAATTGGCTGGATTTGCGTAATGTGCTTCATAGTAAAAAACAGCCACAGAGAGAAGGGACAAACCCATCATATAGATGACACAAATTAGAGGTCATAAACAAATGCCTTATCCAAAACATCACTACCTACTCTATTTTTCTTCAAACAAACATTCAAAACCTACTGTTTTCATTTGGACAGATTTACAGTGTCAACATGCCCCAAAGAGTTCCTCTTGTTTACGACATTACCAGTTCTTTTCCTTGGATATTCTTTAAGTGACATGGTTTTGTTATCTTATGAGTCAAAATAGCCAGCATATAAAGAGTTCCCAAGAACACAGTAATGCCTGTCAGCTCTACATCCCCACAGAAAAATCCAGTAACTTTTCCATGTATCCACAGAATACAATCAATGCTGTGCAATAGAACAATCATACAGGAAAAATGAGCCTGTTCTACTGTAGGCAGAGTCTGCAGCACTAAAAGATTGCATGTTTACTTGCCATGTTGAGCCATTTGTACATCCTTTGTAAAATGTCATTACAGGTGCCATGTGTATCAAGCAGATATGACAGTAAAGTATTCTAACTTTTGCAGAAGGTTCTTAGTAATACAAGGCTCTTAAACCGATGAACCTGAAATGGAGAGCTGAGCAACATCTTCCAATTATAAGCACCTATCAGTATTTTTATCTGCATTAATTCAAAATTTTCAACTATGATCTAGGGTTTGAGTAGCCAGCACAAATGCATATTCTCTCTTAGTGTGTAACTCTTGAATATTTCCATCCCAGTATTTTACTCAGTTGGCAGTCATTTTAAAGCAGAGTAGGAGAGAGGGGTTTAAAAAACATGTGGAATATAGAATATTGATCTACCAGGGGAAATAAAAAACGAAAAAAAAATCACTCCTTCAAATTCAGTCGTTAAACCAAGCTGCAAAGTTCCAAAGCATTTATAGACAGAAGCAGAATTAATTTAATTTTGGGTGCTCAGAAGCACATACAAATGATCCAGCTAATAATATGATTCCCTTTCTGCCTGTAATAGCGTTTCCCTGGCTCTGTACCCAACTAAAATGAAGAAATTCACCCAGTAGAAGGAAATGAAGCCACAGTTGTGATTTCAGCATTCTCATCTGCTGTCTTGTTAACTGCAGACTTGAGGTCAGCAAGTACTCTTCTCTTTGTTAAAAAGAAAAGTACAAAAAAAAATCCCAAAGGAATCCGATACACTTTGCAAAAGGTTATCAGAGAAGTAGGGCCATCAGTCAGGGTATCTGAAATCAAGATTGCAATGGAATTAGTAGTCCCTACAAATGTTTCAATTCATAATCAAATTAGCAGCTCAGGGTTTAGGGAGTGAATTCAAATAGATATACTCAGTCTGTGAGGACTTCATAATTTTTAATTCCTTCCTTTTATTTAGGAGATAATAATTAAATGTGATTTGAAACTGAATGTAATAAAGTACAGCTCAGAAGTATTTCACAATTCTTAACAAGAATAATTAGATCCTCTGATATCATCTGAAACCACACTACTATAACCTCTATTAAACTTTAAAAAAAGGGAAAAAGAAGACGAGAAAGATGAATTTGTCTGGTTTATTGGAATCCAGAATGAAACTCTCTTTAAAGAGATACATTCTATTTTTATTGCCTTAGCTTAGCTGTCCAGGGAAATCTCTTTCCATGCCTCTTCTACTTTTCACTAAACTAAGATTTGCTAAAGAAATAGCTTCCAATGGCATTTGTTCAGTGACAAAAATGTAATGTGAAACTTAAATCTCAGGGAACTGAAGGAAATTGTCAGTGCCCTCAAGTAACATGGAATGGAAATGTAAGATTAGTTAGTAGGACATCTGGATCACTTCTAACACAACAGTACAACCAAACAATTAAAACTATCCCAAAACTATCTTAAGTGCATTGCTCTTTGGGTGCTGGAGTTCACTGACAGAGAGGAGTGAAGGAGAAAGGACATGCAGGCAGCAGTCGCATGCCTGCCAGCCATAACCCTCTGAATTCAACGGCTGGCCACAGGCACAGCAGCAGCAGATTTGTAAGCTGCCTGATATTTTATGAAATATAACAAGCAAGAAAGTTAAAAGGAAGACATGGAACTATATTTACGTATAAATATATAATTTCAAAACAACTCTAAATAGACCAATTCTCTAGGTTAATTAGGCCTGATACAAGCAATAGCTCATAGCCACTGTTAAAATTCTGATTTCTTCATAGACAGATTTGTATGAAGAGATCTTTTTCTTCTCATTTGTATGAGAACAGTATGCTCTTTGATGACTTTATTGAAGCTCCTATATCTGTTTCTTTTTCTTAAAAAAACACTCTCCTTTATTCAATGATAACAAGGGTCACACTGGGGAAGAGATGCTGCTATTCAGATCTTCAGAATGAAAAGTAGCAGGCCTTGAAAGTGATCACTTTAATTCACGCTGGTAAACTGAGGATTAGCCTTCATTCTTTTTTCTGTTTCTAATTCTTTCTTTCAGCTGCCATATATTTTCAGGAACATAAAGCCAAAGTTAGAGTTGGTCTTTTTAATAAAAAGAACAACTCTCTTTACTAAGTTCTTCTGTCCTTAGAGAAAGAGTGACTACTCATATCTGTTTCTCCATCATAAGCGAACAAGGCAGACTGACAAAGAGGTGTGTAATGCATCTGTTTTTGGTGGGGCAGATTTGGTACCTGGTTAAAGTGTAATGCTATTTCAGCCTTTTTGAAAGTTCCTTTTATTTTTCATCTGTATTTTACTTTATGTGAAACATGAGAACTCATTTTCATTAAAAATGTTGTGAATAAAATCTTCAAGTACTTTGACCTTTAAAAGTACCACACTTAGAAGTGACAACTGTTTAAAAATAATTAAAAAGCACAAAGTCCTCAGTTGACTTCTGCTAAGTGCTAGTTGGCCATCATAACTGTACTTTTGCTTGTGTACAACCAGGTGAACAGAAACAAACATGGTAAGAGACAGGGTAAAATCTTCAGCTGCATAAGTTTTCCTTACTGGAAATTGGGGGGGTGGGGGGCAGATATGGATATGTTGTAAAAATAGAGAAGTCTTAAAACATAAATGCTTAAAAGCAACATGAGACTAACGTATCTACAGGATACATTGCTCTGTTTCACTCCAGAAAGAAGCAAAACAAGGGACACTGACGTACACTACTCTCGCACTGCTCCATCAGAAGAAGCAGCCTGTGGATTTTGTTTCCTGTTATACAAGCATGAGAACAGACCTGCTTGCTAGTACAAATGCACTCTAATACAAATTCTGAGTCTGCTTCATTAATTAAGTTTTCCTCTTCATATATTTCCTCTAATAGATTCAGAAAATGCACCATTTACAATTTTTACCTTACATTTTTTTACCTCTGTTCCCAATATTTCCACTAGTAATTTGCTAGTTAAGCTTACAGTTATTAGAAGTTCTCCTTTTTCTTAAAATTGATAAAAAACAAAACCAGCGAAGAGGCCCTTTAATCTGACAGATAAAACCATAACAAGATCCAGTGCTTGGAAGGTAAAGTTAGAAATATTTAAACTAGAAACAAAGAAATATTTCATTTGGAAACAGTAACTTCTTAACATTGTGAAGAATTAAAAAGTATTAGAGCTTCATATGGGAAGGGTATTCCATCATGACTTGAAGTCATTTATCAGAGACTTGATACATTTCTAAAAGATAGCCTGTAGTTCAGCCTCGAGTTGTTGAACTCTGTCCTTTTCACATATTAAGTAGTGAAGACTAACGCCCTTTCTTCAAGAATTACCAAATAAAATACTAAGGCTTGCAAAATCATCATATTATCAAATCCGCACCTTTCAATTATCCATGGACAGGTTATCCAGGCTGTGGGTTAACAGTGCTAGAGATTTAGAAACACCTGAACTGGCTGCCCAGTAGAGTCAGACTGGATCTGACAAGGTTTAATACCTCAGTTGTAGTCTATGGCAGAACAACTATGGTTCTCCTAAGGTGTGAAGAACAATCTGAGTTAGAGAATCTTATTTTATCTGTGCTGACTTCCTGCTGGACCAGCTTGGCTATCTATGTATCATGTGGCTAGGACTCTGCAAAGTGATGCAGAGACATGCCACTTATGAACTTCAGGTCTAGTAACTACCAACCCAGTGGCTCAGCTACGTGGCTCCAAGCTCCAGTTGGGATATAGCACAGCTGCAAATTCTTGACTCAAACTTCCAGGAAAATCACTGAATTGTAAGAAAGAACTGCGAGAAGGTACATAGTATATCCCTCTTCCCCACCTGACCAATGACCATCTGGTCAAAGATTCGTTAGGTATCCTACAGGGCTGGTGAACATTTAATGCCTAGCAGCTTGCTAGTTGTAGCTACATGATGTGTTGTATAATCCAGTAACTGTTTCGTATTTTTAAATTACGTACATCTTGTACATGGTTTTGTACATGTCTAAAAGTAACCCAAAGAGGGAAGGTTGCAGTCTGGCTGTTTAGGTCATTCAGGTGTTCACATGAAATTTGGTACTGCAGGTTCAAAGAGAACTAAACAGTTTGATAGGAACACGTGGAAACAATGTAGCTGAACTAAGCCAATACAACCACCTGGTAACTAGGCCTGGAGAACTCAGTGTAGGAAAGTACAGGTAGCTCTTCCAAAGTCAGATCAAAGTCAGAAGAGCCAATCAATAGCTCAAATGATCTTGAATCAATAAATCTTGTTGTATCATATCAAGTTAGACTAAAAAAATATCTTATACAAAGACACTCCCAGTCATATCTGTGTTCACCATATTGTTTGGCTTCTCAGGTAGCCCAGACTCCAATAAACCTGGTTTGTCAAATAAACCCCCAGCACAGTCTGTACTGGAGAAAGGATAATGAAGTGGCTCTAAAATAAAGGTAACTAAAGAGGGCAATGTGAACACCATTCTTCAGAATATCCCATGGAAGCCATGTCTCAGGTAGAGAGCTTGACGCAAAGAAAATAAGCAGGCAGATACCCACCAGTGTGTGGTCTTGTCATTGATGAGCTTTGTAGAAGTGCGTCTGTTTCCTTTGCTGTCTCTTTGTGGCAGGTTAGTCTCATTTCTTAATGATACAAGCAGGGTACATGACTAATCTTTCAGTTCATCAAGGAAAGGGTTCAAGGAAAGGACATTCAATCAGCTTGTTTTTCAAAAGGTAGTGTATATTTTAAAAACCTGCTCTTACAGGTCTTAAACATGACACATGAGCAATATGCTCTAAGGACAAAGCCTCACTCTTTCCTCTGAGCCCTTCGACTTCAGCCAATGAAGACTGATTTTGACATTATTTAGGGAGAGTTCTTTAGTAAATATGTGATTTGTAATATCCAGTGGAAGAATAAATGCAGACAGATCAGTAAATATGTTTTTAGGCAGTACTTGAATTACATATTTATTATGTTCCTGAGAGATTGAAATGGCTTGCTTGGAGCTGTTCCAGTCTGTTACGCAGATCTATTCTTAATGTGTTTTATGAAATAGCAGAACCATAGGACTAAGAGATGGAAAAGACCTTTTAGGTCATCCTGTCTGTCTCTCTGGCCACGCAGGATTGTTTCTACACGTTACTAGTCAAAGGCAAAGCAAATCAAAATATATTCAAATGATTCCTTTTCTGAATGTACCTGCAGTTTCTGACCATAATCTCTCTGCTTAAGGTCAGAAAATAGTTAAGTTTCCAAAAATTATTTAAAACTTTGTCATTTGTATCCAAATGAAAAGGAATCTTGTAAGATTTAAAAACAAAGTTCAAAGGCACAGCAGCGAATAAAACAGGAGTCCAACACACTGTACTTTTATAACCCTTTCATACCACTATCTTCTAGCTGTTAACCTTTAATTACACTGAATGCATAGACAGATAGAGCCTGCTGAACTGCCCATATACCAGCTCCTCTTTTTCCAGCATTACACAGGTCTAAAGTATTGGTGAAGTACTATGGCAGAGCACTAGGTAAACTAATTTGGGTGTAACTGCAGCTTAGGATAGTTTAGAGCAACCCTCTGGCTGCTCTAAATTGTACCAGAAGATGAACTGGAACTTGCAGACCTACAGAAACCCAGCCTGGCCCCACCCTCATGGCCCACCCCAGCAGTCCTGGGGCTGTGTCTGACCCCGGTTCCCCTCACCGGGCCTGATCCTGTGCCCCACTCGCAGGCTGGCATCCCAGCCTGGCCTCACCGTCCCTGTCCCCACAGAGGTGCCTGGTGTCCTGGGCTGAGGCTGCCCTCGAATGCCCCCCTAGTCCTGCTCCCTAACTGAGGGTGGTGGGACAGGCCCCGGACCCCAGGGAACCCCCAGTCCCTGCAGCACCCTGGCAGTTTCCATTTGACCAAGCTTGAAAAGATGAACGATCTGTAATTTAATCCATATCATTTTTATGAATTGAACTATGTTGTATTACCAAGTTTATGAAGAACTTTACAAGAAATAATTTGTACTAAAAATCCATGTAAAAAAGAAAAATAAGTAAAAGCTGGACTTAATCCTTTTGCATTTTCAGTCAAGTAAAGTTAGGGATAAATAGTGTAGATTAGGACTACTGACTTCCTCATTTATTTTTAGTTTATTTGATTTAAAGAATCTTAGCCAATGCTGATGATTACCGATGATATTTATAACGCCACTAAGTATGCACACATTTGAAAATCATGACTGATTTCTATTTTAATTCTATTCAATTTCATGGTTAGGTTTTCATGGCATAGAATAATGTAGTTTCTAGTTCTTCCCACAATTATTGTATGTCACAACAGAATGAGTAAAATCAGGATGACAATGACATTTATCTATAAAAACAAAAATGGCAGAGATTATGTAGTTGGATGCACTTACGAGTTCAAGCTGAGTAATATGTAACATAAGGCAAACTTTTTTAGACTATGAACAAATCCAGAAAGGATTATTTTTAATGTATTAAAAAATGAATTCAAATCTTTACATGTTTGAACCTTAAACTTTTTATGATCAAACTTTGGTTTTCCCTTAAATCATTCAGGACATGAGTTTGGACTAGAAAATGGCCACCAGTGAGATATCTTTTGCTATAAAGTGGGTAACTGAAAAATATGAGTGCTTCACTGCCACTGACTCTGGCCACTCCAAACAATTCATGGTACTTAATTCAGAGTGATGAGGACAGTTGTAGCCATTACTTCATAGACAGTTTGTGGTGAGTTGACCTTGGCTGGCCGCCAGGTGCCCACCAAGCCACTTCCATCACTCACCCTCCTCAACTGGACAGGGGAGAGAAAATATAACAAAAGGCTTGTGGGTTGAGGTAAGGATAGGGATATTACTCACCAATTACCGTCACGGGCAAAACAGACTCAACTCAGGGAAATCAATTTAATTTATTGCCAATCAAAAGTCAAAGTAGGGTAATGAGAAATAAAAACAAATTTTAAAACACCTTCCCTCCACCCCTCCCTTCTTCTTGGGCTCACCTTCACTCCTGGCTTCTCTACCTCCTACTGCCGAGGGATGCAGGGGTAGAGAGAACAGGGGTTGCAGTCAGTTTGTCACACATTGTCTTTCCCACTCCTTCCTCCTCACGGTCTTCCCCTGCTCCAGTGTGGTGTCCTTCCCACAGGAGACAGTCCTCCATGAACTTCTCCAACATGGATCCTGCCCATGGGCTGCAATTCTTCACAATCCAGTATGGATCCCCAATGGGATCAAAAGTCCTACCAGAAGACCTACCCCAGCATGGGCTCCTCAGGGGTCACAACCTCCTTTGGGCACATCCACTTGCTCCAGCATAGGGTCCTACCTGGGCTGCAGGTGGATATCTACTCTATTGTGGACCTCCATGGGCTGCAGGGGGACAGACTGCCTCACCATGGTCTTCTCCACAGGCTGCAGGGGAATCTCTGCTCCAGCGCCTGGAGTACCTCCTTCCCCTCCTTCTTCACTGACCTTGGTGTCTGCAGAGTTGTTTCTCTCACATAGCCTCGCTCTTCTCTTCCAGCTGTTGTTGCACAGCTGTTTTTACCTCTTCTTAACTATGTTATCCCAGAGGCTCTTCCACCTTTGCTGATGGGCTCGGCCTTGGCCACCAGAGGGTCTGTCTTGGAGCCGGCTGGCATGGGTTCTATCAGATATGGGGGAAGCTTCTGGCAGCTTCTCACAGACACCAGGCCAGCAGCCTCCCCGCTACCAAAACCTTGCCACACAAACCCAATACACAACTAAATCAAAGGTTTTTTTTCCCTGAAATGTTTAACTTACATAGCCTATTTCTGCAGGTCTCTTTTTCCAAAGGCTTCTCCTTCCCTCTTCAGAATCACTTTCTGAATGGAAGCTGAGCTTTTTTTTAAATATTTACCCCTACGGTATGAAATATTTTGAATGCATTTTCGCTCTGATTGCTTTATTTTACTCAATATACCTAGATTCAGCTGCATCTATTTATGGTACTTGATGACTTAGCAAAACATTTAGGGCAATAAAACTCGAAGCCAGACAAGACATTTTACATTTTAATGTTACAAGATTATTATTTTGTAAATTTTAAAAATTCTATTCAGGTAAAACTATCCTGGAGGTCAACTAGCTTCATCGGGAGGTTTAATGCAAGAAAGTATTGCCATCATGCTTAAAAAAAAAAAATCTCCAGTTTAGTTTTGACTCTTGTAGCTGTCTTCCAAGGTCATTCATTCTTTTTCAGTGAAAACAGGAAAATGTTGTCATTTTCAAGCAGTTTTATTTGGGCTTCATTATAGATCTATCACTAAAAGGTAATGAAAATACTATAAAACCAAAATAACATTCAAATTAAGAAAAAATTATTTTTTGCAGAATAGAGTAGCTCTTATTAACAGGAAAACTAGAGTACCAAAGCAAAAGCATAAACTATCTACAGAACAGGCTCTAAGTAGACCATAAAACTACACAGGTAGACAAGCTTTCTCTGCAGATTTCCATATAATTAAGAGCATAATTTTAATTACTTAGATTCTTTATTCCCTGTTGTACAAAGAAAAGCATACATAAGTGCATATATAAATTGTAAGATTCTCTTCTCCAAGTTTTCATAGTGAATAAGATGGTGACTAGTATAAAATACTCATAAAAGGATTTTTGTCCCCCAAGTACAAGCACTGGTAGCCAATTGTATGAACACTCCTTAGAACCCACTCAGCTTTACTCTGCAGAGAAAAATGGAACTAAATGGTTTGTCGTGAAAGCCCTTGGCCTACAGAATAGTGTGTTAGTGTTACTTGGCTATCTGGCAGCCCAGGGAGTTTGTAAAAATGTTTCAAAGCTTCAGAGCGTAAGGGCTAAACCAAGTTTGATTACACGTAACTGGACTAACTTGCCTACCTGAATACCTCAGCTGTGTATCTGTGCCAGTGTTTAATTCAGTCTGTAAAATTTGCCTAATATGCTGAATAAGTCCTCAGGTGTTCATGCCTCACTGAGTGTCATGTTACCCTAAGTAAACTTTCAGGAATATCTGAGCTAGCAGATACAATACTCTACATTATAGTCAGAAATGTGACTTCATTTTTACATCCTTCAGGGCATGTATGCGATCTGGTGTCCAGTGTGAACTGGTTTATTCTAGGGTGAATAAGTACTGCTGGATGTTTAAACCTAGGGCCAGAACTAGGAAGCCAGCCTTTTAACACTTTTTTTCCCACTTCCATCCTCTTCTCCCAGCTTCTGGCTTTGCAATGCTTACTAAAAATGCTGCAGAGAGTAATACCTACAGTCTAGGACTTTATTATGTGAATAAAATAGATTTTTTTCTTTTTAATAAAGATAAAAGAAAATTAACTATACTTTGTGCTACGTTCCAGACTAGCTATTTCCACTTCTCTTTTTTTTTTTTTTTAAATAATTATCTCATCCTAATAGGAATTTTCTAATGTATTTCTATTCTGTCAGACAACATGAATGTGTATGCACAAGTACAATCACATACACAAAACCCATGTGACACACACAACCCTCCTTTCTTTATGATGCTTGGTATGAGAGGTGGTGGAGATACGAAGAGCATAAGCGTGTGTAACGATGAAGGAAAAGTAAACGAACTCCAAAAAAAGCCCATGACCTGACTTTGATCTTTGAAATGAAAAATAATCATGGTGAGCATCTGCCACCCTTGTTATTTTTTCCTCTTCTGTAGTCTGTTCTTTATCTGAGACTACCTGTGGACCAGCTTGATCAAGAAAGGGTAAGTTTAGACTTAGTTGGACAGGTATTTGAGCACTCTGGTCTAGTGGAAGGTGTTCCTGCTTCCCCTCCTCCTGTGGCAAGGGAATTGGAACTGGATGATCTTTAAGGTCCCTTCCAACTCAAACCATTCTATGATTCTATGACTGTAAATCAGTAAAAAATTTAATGTGTAAAGGAAGCAGGAGCATAGGAAGGAACAAAATCTATTTGTTTCCCAATTGCTATACACATTGAGTTTTAACTCATTTCAGACTTAGTTCCTTAGGTAAATAAACCGGAATTTAGCCTGCTGCACCTGTGCCAGCACTTGCTGCATATTACTACTTGCTCATGCATTTTCAGTGCAAGTATGTAATATAAAGGAGTGCCGAGTCAGGTTCTGAGGGTTTCCCATCAGCAGAGTCACTTTTTTTAAAGCAAGAGAGGATGGAAAATGAATATTGTAATGACTCAGTAAGCTCAAATGCAGCATTTTATCGTGATATAAAGTTCTTCAGTTGTACTAAGGCACCGCAGAAACCAAAGAAATAGTCCTTTAACAACAGACTGTCTAGCACCCTTCCATTAGCTCTAAATGATCTATGTATCGGGGAAATTAAAGAATCACAGAATCATGGAACCACGGAATCACAAAATGGTAGGGGTTGGAAGGGAACTCTGTGGATCACCTCATCCAATCCCCCCTGCCGAAGCAGGGTCACCTACAGAAGGCTGCACAGGACTGTATCCAGGCAGGTTTTGAATATCTCCAGGGAAGGAAAATCCACAACCCCTCTGGGGAGCCTGTGCCAGTGCTCTGTCACCCTCAGAGGGAAGAAGTTCCTCCTCCTGTTCAAATGGAACTTCCTATGTTTCAGTTTGTACCTGTTGCCCCTTGTCCTGTCACTGGGCACCACTGAAAACAGTTTGACCCCATCCTCTTGACACCCACCCTTAAGATATTTATAGGCATTTATTAGGTCCCCTCTCAGCCTTCTCTTCCTTAGGCTATGGAAGCCCAGCTCCCTCAGCTTCCCTCATAAGAGATACGCTATGGTCCGCTAATCATCCTCATAGCCCTCCACTGGACTCTCTCCATTACCTCTTCATCTTTCTTGAAGTGGGGAGCCCAGAACTGGACACAGTACTCTAGATGGGGCCTCATTAGGGGAGGCTAGAGGGGGAGGAGAACCTCCCTCGTCCTGCTGGCCACACTCCTCTTAATGCACCCCAGGATCCCATTGGCCTTCTTGGCAACAAGGGCACACTGCTGGCTTGTCGTCCACAAGCACTCCCAGATCCCTCTCCGCACAGCTACTTTCCAGCAGGTCCACCCCAAGCCTGTACTGGTGCATGGGGTTGTTCCTCCCCAGGTGCAGGACCCTGCACTAGCCCTTGTCGAACTTCATCAGGTTCCTCTCTGCCCAACTTTCCAGCCTGTCCAGGTCACGCTGAATGGCAGCACAGCCTTCCTGTGAATCAGCCATTCCTCCCAGTTTTGTGTCATCAGCAAACTTGCTGAGGGTATACTCTAACTCTTCATCCAGGTCTCCATCCTTTGATGAAGAAGTTGAACAAGACGGCCAAGTACTGACCTCTGGGGGACACCACTAGTTACAGGCCTCCAACTAGACTCAGCGCCGCTGATGACAACCCTCTGAGTTCTGCCATTCAGCCAGTTCTCTATCCACCTCACTGACCACTCATCCAGCCCATACTTCCTGAGCTTCCCTAGG
>Ga0065711_1030054_pt1 | contig 33907 bp, 24 predicted proteins | sample Hoacrofraction12_FD_59098 | JGI IMG/M metagenome (GOLD analysis project Ga0065711, IMG submission 59098) | Hoatzin crop microbial communities from Cojedes, Venezuela - Epithelial fraction 12 v2 (version 2) | ecosystem: Host-associated > Birds > Digestive system > Esophagus > Crop | place...
GGGGCGGTGCCGGTTGGCGTTTCACAGCGTGGAGCTGTGTCTCTACCCGCCGCCGTCGGTGTAGCAGGCCCTCAAAACTGCGGCCCTGCTTTTTGTGGCGATGACTCTGGGCGTAAGGGGTGATGAAGAGTACGGGTCTTGGATTTGGAGGTCACGTGCCAAGCCTGTTTCTAGTCTCAAAGCTTCAAATCTTGAAGTTACAACATAAAAGATAGGAAAGCTTTTACGCTACTCAGGTTTTCTGCTGGTTTTGACCTTTAAAGAGTGATTGCTTTCTCTCAGGTTGAGGAAATTTGATGTTGGAGGTTTTCTGTTCATTTTTTGAAGCCTTAAGCTCTCCTCTTCTGTGTATTAGCTATGCTATGGACTTGCCTACCTTTCAGGCATCAGTCTCATCCCGAGTACTTCAGGATCTCTCAGCTGACAAAATGAAGGCTGTTTTATGTTAGGAGAGGGGTAATTTTGGTTTGTGCAAGGCCTTGGTTCGCAGGGGAAATTGAATTCTGTTTAATTGCAATCTGAGTGCCTTTTTCCACCTTCTGTGATGGCCGTGAGCAAGAGGACATCAAGTATATTTAATTCAGAGAGTGAAGGAAACTGTTAAAATACATTTTACTGCCTGCTGAATGCCATCTTTACTGCCTGGGGCACTCAACATATTATTTTGTCAAAATTTGCATAGAGCACCTTTAATTTTATTTTACAAAAACTTTTAACTCCGTGCATACCTGCATAATTAGTAACAAAAGGAGACAGCATGTGTTGGGAATTGTATGTGCAATCATAGACTATTGTAAAGGCTGTAGAGCTCACTATGTGGGATACAGCTCTAATGTTTCATCATGTTTTGGTTTATTACATGAAGATTGAATTTTTTGTGTCCAAAACCACATAACATAATGTGCTATGACTGTACATATCTCTGCATGCAAAGTATTACAAGATCAAGCAGTTAGAAGTAAAAGATAGTAGAGACTGCGCACACACACACAAAAAACAAGCACAGGTGCAATTTTTGGTTGCAATTCCAGTCAGTAGTCTTGCATTTGTCATCTGGGGCCAGGTTCTCTGCCATGTACTTGCCCACACAGTTTGAGCCCTGCACTGAATCTTTTATGCTTGTGGACCTGCCTGCTCCCTGAAATGATGGCAGGTGATGATGCAAGTTAATGTACTTCATATTGGCGTTGAATAAAAGGGAGGCAGTAGTGTGACTTCAGAAATAGAGTACTGAGGTGCAAAGATCAAGATAATTTTATCAGATGTATTTCTTCAGTTTTAGCTATTAAGGCTAAACTGGTTCCTGATGTGAACTTTGAAACATTCTGAATGGTCATGAACTGTAGTGGCAAATGTTCAGTGCTCCTAGAGTTGCTTATTGTGTCATGCGCTTAAGAATTTAACACCAGTGCTCTCTAGGAACATCTGGATTTGAAAGGTTGCCTAAGGGGAGATGTTCAGCTGTGCTCTCTGAACAATATTCTGCTTTGTAAACAGAAAACTCCTGCCTCTTCCCACAGTCATCTTCCTCACTGGATGCAGAATTTCTGGGATAAATAGTGAGGGAGGCAGAATTACTTCACAGAATCACAGAATGATAGGGGTTGGAAGGGACCTCTGTGGATCACCTAGTCCAACCCCCATGCTAAAGCAGGGTCACCTAGAGCAGGCTGCACAGGACCACATCCAGGCGGGTTTTGAATATCTCCAGAGAAGGAGAATCCACAACCTCTCTGAAGAAGTTCTTACGCATGTTCGGATAGAACTTCTTGTGCTTCAGTTTGTGCCTGCTGACCCTTGTCCTGTCGCTGAGCACCACTGAAGAGTTGGGCCCCATCCTCTTGACACCCACCCTTAAGATATTTATAGGCATTTATAAGGTCCCTTCTCAGCCTTCTGTTCTTCAGGCTGAACAAGCCCAGCTCCCTCAGCCTTTCCTCGTAGGACAGATGCTCCAGTCCCCTAATCATCCTCGTAGCCTTCCATTGGACTCTCTCCAGTAACTCCTCATCTTTCTTGAAGTGGGGAGCCCAGAACTGGACAGAGTATTCCAGATGGAGCCTCATTAGGGCAGAGTAGAGGGGGAGAAGAACCTCCCTCGACCTGCTGGCCACACTCTTCTTGATGCACCCCAGGAGACCATTGGCCTTCTTGGCAACCAGGGCATGCTGCTGGTTCATGGTCAGCTTGTCATCCACCAGGACACCCAGGTCCCTCTCTGCAGAGCTGCTCTCCAGCAGATAGAAAACAGCTTCAGACACTGCTGATCTATAATTAATATATAATTTATATTGGAGAAGGTTAGGGACCCAGCAGCATCCTATAGTTAGTTATGCATATCCATAAGTGACTAAATTAAGGTTACCTGGAAAAGTGTCAGTTCTGGCTGTTTTCTGATGTTTTGATTATACAGTTGCCTGTGTAACTGATGTGTGGGGTATCTATCTTCTCTCTTACAGCTATGACTCCAGTGCCTGTTAAATAAGATTATCAAGGGGCTGGATAAATAGCTAATTTTACTTAAGCATTCTGCTGCAGCCCTGAGTTTCTCTTAAGCAAGTGAGAGTTCGGGTTCCTCCCCCTCTTAGTGTACATCTTTGCCAAGTTGAGAATTAGTGGAAGGAAGCTAGAAGCCGCATCATGTTCAGAAGGGAGCATTTTTTCTAGCATGGAAGAGTAATGTTACATCTTGATTAACAGTTGTGTTCCCTTTTTAACACAGAAAAAAACATGTTGTCTTTTAAATATGGTTCATTTACATGTTAGAAGTGTTTCTATTTAAATGTTATCTTCAGAAGAACAAGTGTTCAGAATCACAAGGAACCTTTTTCTGAAAAAAATGGCAAATTTCAAGTTAAATTCAGAGGTTAAATTTTTGCATTTATAGGATACTGTTTTCAACTGCTTCTACAACAGCAAGTCCTACTTAGGCTTGTCTCAACTAAACTAATAAATATTGTACTATGAAAGTAAAACTGAAGAGAAAATATCATACATATATGGAAGTGGTGTCTGATGCCACACAAAATACATTTTTCTGCTAAAAAAAGTGCTTGGTGACTGCTATTCAGGTGCCTGGTTAATAATAGGTGCATACTATTATATTGTTCCCTTAATGCATTCCTTTTTTTAGGAGCTGTTGTATCCTAATATACATTTCTGTGCTCCTGTTTTCCTGTGTTTTCTGATAGAGCAAACTTTCTAGTTTGGCAAATCAATGCCTAGGAATGTGTTATGCTCTGGTGTGCAAAAAAGTAACCTTTAATAAACCCGTATTAACTGGCTACTTTCCGGTTTGGGGGAAAAAAAAAAATCAACCCATAACCTATTTGTTTCATACAGGGATCAGCTTTTCCTGTCAGTTATGCAAGCAGAATTACGCAAAAGCAGTGCTTTCTTCCGTAAGTATAAAAAGCCTTCCTTCTTTCCAATTCTTTTCCACACTCCTTAACAACTTATTTTATGCTTTCACTATTACCGCATTTCTAGACACTCTGACTTGATGGGAGCACGGCTGGCTGGATCCCATGTTGATACACAGGAGCCTAAGACTAATCCTTTGGTAAGTGTTTCATAGAATGGTATTTTGTATATCGTCTTAGTAACAAAGAGAGTGTGCAGAAGAATTTGAATTCCTTTATTGCAGCTTTTTAAAGTTTTGTCTTAATGATGTCAAATTTGCTGTAGAGAAAGAAACAGATTATTTGGATTTCAGTTTCGGGTTTTTTTTAGCAAGATTTCTGTAGCTTACAGTTGTCTCTTAGTTACTTTCCTCCTCTCTGTGCAGCTGTAAGTCTATGAAATACCAGCTTTTTGGCCACATTCAGTTCAGCACCTGCAGCAGCAGCTTAGCCACCCTAAGGCCTTTGTCTCTGGCTTGGAAGCTGAGAGCCCAGGGCTGATGAGGTGGGAAGTTCACGAAGGCGTGGAGTGGATATCTTGCCTTTAGAATCACAATGCCTTGAATTTGACTAGGACTTCAGAAACACGTGTTCAGTCTGTATAATACACGCAAGCAAGACAGTCTTACAGGCAGTATTAGATCCACAGTGCAGACCCAGCGTTCCTGCCATGTCTGGTACATACTGGATTTACTGTGCTAAACTGCCTGGGAGTAACCCTGTGGGAAATTAGAGCTTCCTGGACACATGAAAGCTTTTCAGATGATCAGTGAGCCCAGGCCTTCAGAAATTGAAGCTGTAACTGAAAGTCATGGAGTTGTATCTGGACAAAGAGAAAAGAACAATATGCTTGGGGAAGCTTGCTATGTTTAAAGTAGCCTTATAACTGACTTAGTAAAGTAGGAATTCTGGTTACTGTCCATAATGTTTTAGTTATTGTCCATACCCAAGTGAAGTCTGAGAATTTCAGGTATTCTCACACCATTATTTAAAATACAGGTATTGCTGCTCCAGAGTCGCTCTAACAGTGAGTTTCATTCTTGCCTGTGCTAGTGTTGTCATCCTTATAATTATCTGGCATTCCCTTCCCTTTTCTGGTCAAGAAATTTAACCTAAATGTTCAGAAGTTAGGTATCTTTTCACACTTCTGCCTTTCCTGATAAGAGTGAGAACTGTCAGTCAAGATAATACGGTCAGTCTTTTGCAGTTAAACTAAAAAAAGCAACTAACTGGGGTTTTTTCCTCTTTTACAAATGGGATGCATAGGCTAAGAAAATATGCAATGCATGCATTAATTAAGGAGAATTTGGAGTGGTAACTGTTGTCCTTTCTTCAAAAATGCAGATATCAATTTCAGATGAGCCAGAAACACTGTACAAGAGATTGTCACTTTTAGTTAAAGGCCACGATAAAGCTGTGCTGGACAGCTATGAATATTTTGCAGTGCTTGCAGCTAAAGAACTTGGCATCTCTGTTGAAAAAGTGTAAGTAACTGATCTTTGGAGTGATGTAGTGTCATATGCTTCTTATGTCATCTATTGTAATTCAGGTTCTGTGCTTAGAAGTATTTTCTCTTTTTTGGAAGAACCAGGTGTAATCTGACTTGTCAGATTGTAAATCTAACCCTTCTTAGATGGCAGCACAGTGATGAGAAAGCAGCAGCAGTTCTACAGTCAGCACTGCCAAAGTAGAAGTGCATTTTAACTACATGAAGGATTTTAACAGTACTCTTAACTACAGTTGTCAGTGTCAGTTTACTTGAACTAATGCTGGTTCATACCTGAGTATTAACCATGCCTGTGTGGGTTAATACTAAACTGTACCAGTGTTTAATACTTCCTTGTAGATCTTCTAAAAGTCAAATAAGATCAAGGATTTCAGCATAATCTTTCAGATAATTTATATTAGCATCCTTTCTATAAAATGAAATTTTCTTTTTGTGCTTTGTTCAGACATAAACCTCCAAAGAAGATAGAACGATTGACACTTTTAAAGTCTGTACACATTTACAAGAAGCACAGAGTTCAATATGAAATGAGAACACATTACCTGTGTTTGGAGGTAAGAAAAATGGGGGGGAAGTATGTTCTAGGTGCGCAATTCAAAGATGTTAATAGATGTTAGTTCATGAGTGAACCCATGCTTCCTATTTTCTCAGGTTGGGGAGGAGAGTGCAGGACAGAGCAGAAAATACCTGACCTAGGTACATCAAATGTAACACAAGTTATTCTGAACTTACAGCCTACATAATTTTTGGATTAAAAGGCTGATCTTGACCATCATCTTAACAGCTGAAAGAATGATTAAAAAATAAGGTCGAATTGAGGGTTGTCTTTGTATGTTTTATGTTCTTGGTTTCTGAGAATCAGTGGGATAGGAGCTTTCTCAGGAAGGGAAGAAGATGCAGCTAAACCATTGTTGTTACCAGTCACTAAGGGTTCTGTGCTTTGTGAGTTTGTTTGATGTTTTTGAACATGCATACTTTTGTCTCATGCAGCATCATGTGGCAAAGTAAAACTGCGTGGGGGAAATACAAGAAAGGAAGCATATACAAACCACTAGCTCTGTGGCTGGTGACACAGACTTCTGTATGGTTTAGAATGCAGCTGTGGTTGACTTTCTTAGAAGAAAGGTTTACTGCCAGCATTTTGTGGCTCCTGGGTGTCTTACTGTGTATTTGCACAGTGCTTAGCAAAATGGGACTTTGCTTTAAGTCCCTAGACGTTAGTGTAGTACAAATGGCTGCCCACAGACCATAAGCGCTATTTTTGCCATCCGGGAGAATCTAGAAAAATTAGAAAATTAAGAACTCAGTGGAATTCTGGAGTTGCAGGATTTATAACAAGCTTGAACTTTGAGAGTATACAAAAGCTGCTAATACCCTGTAATTGATTTCATCTGATACTTGCAGCATTAAGATCTGCCACTTCCATCATAAGGAATGTATGTGATCACAGGCAGTACGCACAATTCTGTGGAGTGAAATAACTGCTTTATACTTGTGTAGGAGTTGTGTGCGGCTCAGCTGACTCTCTGCAATGTTATGGAAGCTGCCCTTCTGTAAGATGTTTGGTCCCATAGCAAGAACTACAGAAGCCAGGGCAAACTCATTTTTTTTTTATTCTGTTTGAAGTATTAATAGTAGTAGTTCATTTAAAAAACATTACTTCTGTTTTAGTTAAAATACCTAACAAGCAGTACTGCTGCAGTTTACTTGGAGTACGTTCAACGAAATTTACCTGAAGGTGTTGCCATGGAAGTAAAAAAGGTAAGTTTCCACCTCAGATTATTAAGTGTTACGAGACTGAGTCCTGTTGCAAGTACCAATAACTACTGAAGTCTTTGGAAAATCAGCAGAGGAAGTGTGTGTGGTTTGGAAGGAACGTTTTCCCAAGTATTGAACGGTAGAGGCTCTATTGCTTGAAAACGCCACTAGGTGGCATTTTTAATCTGGTAAATATGGCAAACTAGACTACAGCAGAGCAGTTAGATGTTAATTAGTTGGTATAATAAATGGTTTCTTTGCTTTCCTTTTAGACTAAGATAGAGAAAATACCTGAACACATTCGGGAACCAGTTTGGGATACACTACCTCAAGTAGAAGAAACTGAAGTCAAGTTATAAACTCACCAGGTACTTGGCTGCATTAGTGCTGAAATTAGTTTCTCCTGTCAACCTAATTTACTGAGACAGTCTACTGTTAAATAAAGGTTCTCTTATGAAGTAATTCTATAAACTCTTGTTTCATCAAGTTATTCTTGATCATAACTCCAGTGTATGTAGACTGTACAGCTCTAAAGTGAAGAAGTTTGTACTCTCTGTGATAAAGAACTATGGTCATCTGTAATATATTTGTAGAAAGGTACATTTTTTTTATTTATTTGTGCGTGTGTATGTAGATATATAAAATCTATATAAAAATCTCCTTTTGATACTAAATGGCTTCTGAATTCTGAAATACTTGTCAAATCCACTTCATGTTTGTGTAATGTTTAATGTCATGGATGCCAGATCGTTACATGTTTTTTGCTATAGCTTTTTTGAAGTAACTGAATCCCAGGTGTACATACAGCTTGCATATTAACTTGTAGTAAGCCATAAACCACAATCTTAGAGGACACTGAGGCACAGTGAGACTTTCCTAGGCTCCTGCAGTTCAAATAGTCTCATTTTCAGTCTCAGTAACTGCTTGCTGACAGAAGAACACAGCGGTCACAGTACAAAGCTGAGACTTCCACAGGCCTATGTCTCCAACTTAATTGAAGTCCTTGTAGAACGGGAAACAGCTGAAAGACAAGAAACCAAGCTTGTGCTTGAAGATTGTCTGCATTTTCTAGCTGTAGAGACGCCCAAAGCTGTTTTAGGAGAGATATTTCAAGATGGTCAATATAGCTGGTACTATTCGTGATGGAGAGGAAGCTGTCTGTGCATCTTGTACAATATGCTTCAAAAAAAAGGAGTTAATAAAAGCTGTTATGGGAAAGATACACTGCTTACTTCTCCCTTCAAGGTGTTTGTTTTCCTAAGTTTCAAGCTATTCTTCCTCTCTCTCATTCCTAGTATTCAGTCGTAATAGTGTTTCTTAAAGGCATGTCAGACACCATATAACAGGAAGGAAGAAACTATGAGCTGACCTGGTTAAATAAAGCTGGTGCTTCAGAGGAGCAGCCTATTTCAAGGCTGTATTATGTTTTCTTCAAATTTTCCATGTTTCCATGCTTTAGTTTTGCGTAAGCCACCTGCCAAGTACAAGCTTTATACTGTATCAAAATGTGACTGTGCTCAATACTAACTCTTTCCACATCTCGATTTGATGCATGGTAAGATTAAGGGGTTGTCTTTGACTGCCTCTGGTGTTCTGCTCTCAGCCTGCAGTTTTTGCAGCCAGTCAGCATGGCATTTCAGTTGTCTCAGAGTTTTAGTTATCAGACCTAAATAGGAACAGACTTTGGAGACAGCTACAGAAAGTATTAACGCGTGTAAGCAATCCCCTGGCAGAAGGGGTACTTCATCTTGGGAAAGGTAGGTGATTACAGAATTTCTTGCTTCTAGCCTCATTGTATGTTGGGGAAAGCCAGTGTGCATTTAAAGTGATCTCTGGACCTTAACTGTGTTGACAGAGCCATAGCTAACTGCCATCACAGATCATATCCACCCCAAAAAAAGCAGAATTACCTATGCAGAGTCTGACTTACAGACCAGTATTTACTAGCACTGCCGTCTGCTAAACTCAGTAAGCCACACTTCTCATCTTTGTTTTTTCCTGTATGAAACTTCCTCCCTTTTAGGACTGTCATCCTTCCCTGCTTCCTCTATCCTCCTCTCCACATTTAGGGGTTTCCTAAAGCGTAACAGCATCTTTGTCTATATCTATAGTTATGCATCTGCAATAGTGCAATAGACTGATCATCTTTTTCCATCTACTAATGTGGCTTCTGACTTTCACAGCATGTTCCTCATCCTCGCTTATAAAACCTCAGATAAACTATTTTATTGGATAAATTATTTCCATTCTTCTTTTCCCATTCTTTTACTATATGTTTCTCCAGTTTTGATTTCTGCCACCTTTCCTAGCAAGCGCCAACTCAACACTCCAATCAGTGCTTTAGGTCTTGTCTCAAGTCATCGTTCTGCCTACTGACCATCTCATCTCATTTTCAATCTGAAAATTTTTAGTTGAATTTTAGAGGAAGTTAATAAAAATGCCATGCTTCATACCATTTATAAACATCAGTATTTGAGCATGCTGTATTGTGTTCTTATGAGGAAGACATCCAAAGCTTAAATGATACCTAGACAGACTTGTAATCTGAAGTGCCCACTTTTGCATTCACACAGCAAAATTGCCAGAATCACTAATTTCATGCCCTGAAATAACAGCAGCATACGCCACATGAGATGTTCTGTGCATCACAGCAAAGCATTCTCACCTTCCTAGAACTCCAGTTTGAAAGAGTCACACCACTGCCAGTATCACTGTACGTGTAAACTAGCAGTTTCCCCTTCAGGAGAGAGGGAGAGGTTTTTTCAGAAATGGAACTGAATCAAATCCCTAGGATCGGTTCAATATCACTGCCTTTTTTATAAAGGAAAGATGAGATGAAAAGACTTGATAGCATTCAGCAGCAAAGCTTGACTTTCAAAATCTAGCAGCCTGCAGTCTCACCCTATAATCAAGCCACAGATTCTTCATCCTGCTGCTCTCATGCCTGGCTGATACTTCCTTAGTCCCACGACAGAGAAGTTTAACCCAAGTCAGAGGAGATTTTAAAAAATTTGGTTAAGCTATGCTCTGTCTTTCTAGATGGAGTTTTACTACATATGAACTTAGGCAACAATAAACCTTCAACCCAATTACCTTTGCTTTCCCTCCCCCAATTCAGGTTTCCCTGTAATACGTGTGTAACATTCAAGGATAGAGACCTCTAGTCTGAGATCCAGTCAAGTTCCTTCTTCCCCTTTGCACATAGCTGTATTCAGTTCTAGCCTGCTGATATACTCTCGTTGAGCACTTCAGAACATCTTTAATAGAAAAGAACTGAAAATACTCAAGAACACAGACAGACCAATGAGCAAATATTTTATAAAGTTTTCCCTTATTCAAAGACAAAGGCAGACAACTCAAAGTATTTGCATTAACAGAAGGAAAATGGTGCTTTGGTGGGTACAGTTTCTCTCTGTTAGAGGACTGCTTTATGACCATCCTCTAGCTTGTATGGGTAGATGTCTAACGTTAGCTGCGAGTATGAGAAAATACTTTCCCAAGGGTTATAGAAAATAGATACCAGTACAAAGCTGTTACAGAAACCCACAGAGTGGTAGCAAATACTAAGAAAAGCATCAAGAAAGCAGTTGCCAGATATGACAGTGAAACTTCTTCATTCCATCAGTGGTTAGACTGTCTCAATCAAAATAGGAACTGTGCTAAACACTGGCAATGAAGATAGACAAGTTTTCAAGTCCATTCAATCTTGAAAATCCTTGGTCACTGCCAGTAAGCTGGAGGTGGATTTCCTTCCACAAATACTTTGTGACTAACAGCTGCCAGCCTACTTTAGGTGTCAAAAAATATACAGACCAGTATATTACGTAAATAATATATGAGCTGTTTATAAAATTCTCAGGTTTGTAGAATAAACTAAAACTAAAACATTCACTTACATTATTTTTCTTTGAGCCATTTAACCACTTAAAAATTGTCAGGAAGGCTCTCCTCAAAGGCAGTTGTGGCAGAATCCTGTTACTTATGGATTACAGATATTTTAAAATAACAGTCTAAATTACCCCACATTTCCAGGATACCCAGGGTTCATTTGCCATATGACCGTATCTTTCAGTACAAAACTGTTTTGTGAACAGTAATTTCATTGTCATTCAGTGAGCTATTTAAAGATGCAGTCCGATTTTATTCTCGGCATTTCATCAAAGTGCTCTAGGGCATGTATTTCCCTTTCTTACACATGCCAGGGGTCATCAGTCATGCCTGGAATGTGACTTCAATTTTGGTTTCTACAGTTAGTCTTAATCATACCACCACCACAACTTAATTGTCATGTTAGCTTTAATATCACTGTACAGCAAGCTTCTTGCTTTAGAAGCCTTGCCTGCCAGTCTCTGCATTTCATGTGCCAGGAAATTAATTACTATCTCTCTGTTATTCAAGGGAGCACTGGAAATACAGCAGGTCCAAGGGAAAATCATTTACCCAGAAGTTGTGACATGAGAAGGTTTTGCTCTTTATGTAATATAAAGCTGTAGTTCAAACTGCTTGAAGGCTGCTATTGTCTTAGATTAAACTGCATTAGAACAGGCAGCGTCTAGTATTTGTCCCCTCAAATTAGAAGTTTGGGAATAGAACCTCACATGCTGATCATGGCTTTTCCTAGCAAACACCATTAGGAAATGCCACCTTTCCTCTAATTTCCACACTTTTGCAGGCACAACTGGCTTTCTGAAATATCTTTGCTGTCGTAAAAGCTGGGGAGGTTTCTTGCTTCTATTTAAACAGTTCATCCTCAGGTTTCCCTCTGACTAGTTAGCTGTGATCTTCTCAGGTTCATGGGGTTTTTTTCCCCAAAAAAACAGTATTCATCCTTGTCCACTTCTGTGGTGAAAAGTGGAAGTTAACATTTCTGACAGTTGTTCGTAAGCCAAGCATGATAAATCATTAAGGCCCTCAAAGGATCTGCGTGCATGACAGCACATCAGTGCACCAGGGAATGGGCATACCACTGTATGCCTCTATATACTCAGTATCTTAACTGACCCAGTTTCTTTATGATACAGGAATCGGAGAGGTATTCCATTTACAGTAAGAATAAGGAAAAAAACCCTCTTAATACAAGCAATTTATTTGTTCAGGTAGGTGCACGCAGTGCATGTAACGTTTCTCTTTTGTAACATTTTTCTACATACTTTTGTATGGTAAGAGGACAGCACTGTGGGATTTGGTGGTTTGCATCCCTCTGAAAAAGAAGTTACTGTCTCACTGTTCAATCCAAAATTCCTAGTTCTGTTAACAAAAAGTACCTTTCTTTGGAAATGCTATTTATTGAATTACAAGAAACATGATTGATAAAAAGTACACATTTTCTTCTTTCTACTTAAGTACAATGCCGCTTGATAGTATCAAAAAGCATGTGTCAGATGGTATCACATCTGCTGATGCAAGGTCTTTCGTACATCAGCACATTATTATCACTCATCTTTCATTCCCTCCTGCTGTGTAAATATTAACTCTTCTTTGCTTCAGCATTAGAATGGGTTTCCAGTTAAAAATAATAGAGGTTTTTTATGTGAGTTACTGAAAATATTCATAGGGCTTTTTCCCTAAGCCATGAGAGTACAAAAGTTTCACCTTTTGCTCAGAGAAAGTTAAAGTATCTGTATTATGGAGACACAGTAACAACATCATAACTGAGTAACACCAGCAAGACTCCAGATATACAGCAACTTCAGATACCTAGAACTGATCAGAGCCGCTTTAGCCTGTGGTGGTCACGCTGCTAAGACATTGAAGAGCAGAATCATAGAATCATAGTTTGGAAAAGACCTCTAAGACCATCGAGTCCAACCATCAACCCAACACCACCATTCCTACTAAACCATATCCCAAAGTGCCACATCTACACATGTTTTGAACACCTCCAGGGATGGTGACTCCACCACCTCCCTGGGCAGCCTGTTCCAGTGCCTGACCACTCTTTCCATAGAGAAATTTTTCCTAATATCCATCTAAACCTCCCCTCAAACAACTTGAGGCCATTGCCTCTCATCCTATTGCTAGTTACTTGGGAGAAGAGACCAACACCCACCTCACCACAACCTCCTTTCAGGTAGTTGCAGAGAGCAATAAGGTCCCCCCTCAGCCTCCTCTTCTCCAGACTAAACAGCCCCAGTTCCCTCAGTGGCTCCTCATAACACTTGTTCTCTAGGCCCTTCACCAGCCTTGTTGCCCTTCTCTGGACATGCTCCAGCAACTCAGTGTCCTTTGTGTAGTGAGGGGCCCAAAACTGAACACAGTACTCCAGGTGCGGCCTCACCAGTGCCGAGTACAGGGGCATGATCGCTTCCCTAAGAAGGTTTAGTCTGCCATCAAAAATGAAATGCAGTGATGAAACTTTCAGACCAAAACAATCATTCTGTATTATCCAATAAAGAATGTTAAAAAAAATCAAAACATAGATTAGTTCAGTAACTACTTGGGGGAAAAAAGAATTGTAGTATTTTAAGTGGGATCAATTTTAAACTCACCAGTTCTTCCCTAACGTTGGCACCTACCCAAAAGCAGAGAAAGTCATAATACAGATTTCTGTCCTCTTTCCTCTCACATCTCATTCAAATCTATACCTTTACTTCACTTTCAAACATTTAATAGTCTGTCCCAATGCACGGTGTCAAGGGCCGGAAAACCTGGCCTTATATACTCTCTCCAAACCATTTTCAAGAAACTGGGCGTGGATGTACTGCAGAGCTACTCTGAAACACTGAAAAGAATGTACCCATTTTTCTGGGTGTCCACAGAAGATTTAGAACTAATTCTTCATCCCCTTCTTTCACTCTCAGTTTTCCATTTCTGGCATATAAGCTGGAATGCACGTGTCTGCCAAGCTGTCGGTTAAGCTATCTACTGTATTATATATGCTTCTACATAAATGTTTGTGGGTTTGGGGTTTTTTAAGCTAATGTTGCTGTAGATAACACACGGATTCAGGCAGCTTATGTACCTTGGATCTTTCTAAAAAGCGTGCCCCCCCCAGACTAAAATTTTAAGAGACATTACATTTAAGGTGCTATCTTATTATCCATATTCCATATTTTTTCAGTGTGTAAGCGTGGTAGTTTTTAAAGAATACTAAGTTCATTGTAGTGGTTTTTACATTAACAATACATTTTAGTTACCACAGTGTAAGGAGTTACAGTGTCGGTAAACATATCAGCCATTTTATTGTCAAAAGAATTGCATCTTGATTTTCAACACCATCACTCAAAATACAGCTGACACTGGCTTAAAAAAGAAACACAACACAGTGGAAAAGCAGTTTCTAAACTTAGTTTCCATCAGCAAAACAAGAATATTAGGCTAAATATGGCTATTTGAGAACAGATGTTTAATACAAAAGCACCCAGCAGTTCTATTCTTAACTCAGTTAGTTTTGCTTAAGAGTAAAGAAACAAGCAACTTGCATACGTAAGTACAAAATATTTGCCCAAATAAGTTTTGTTGATTATTAATGCTAGAGGAAGAGGAATAAAGAAGTTTTTTAAATCTATTACCATGTTATGGCCATGCTCTGCTCTTTCAGTAGGTCAGCATAGCACGTCCAATTAGCTTCAAAGGGTGATTGTGTTACCCTTTAGAAGATAATGGAATCACTCTTTCACCAAAAAGTCATGCCACACCCTGAAAGTCCTGCAGCTGAACTGCGTGGCTGAAATGGCCACCTTCAGGGGTACTCGTGTGCTGGTGCAGGGAACTTTCACTTTTATTAAGTAGCCTGTGAGTTAGTAGAAAGTTTGGGGCGGTTTTTGTGATTAAAATTTCATTTTATATTTTAAGTCAGCAGCTGCCAACCACTGTGTTTGTTCATGGCTCTGCTTTTTTTTATTTTCAGTGGTATTTATTTTCTTGTTATTCTCTACATTTATGCAAATAGCACATCAAGGCAACAGCAAGGTTGAAGTGATATACAGAAAGAGGCAACGGAGAAGATTAAGCAGGGATAGACTGAGAAGAAGGAAGAAATTAACTGCTCTCTTACCCTTCACATTGCTTCAAGCCAGTATCTTAAGAGTTAGGCATCTTTCTTTTTATTATATGCCACAAAACAGTGTATAGTAAATAAATCAGCATTCAGCTTCGTAAGCTATGGTGTAACTTACACTGCCAAAGTAACTTACGGCAAAATGATTTAAAGTTTAGCTCTCCATGTGTGCATTCGGATAGGAAAAGAGTGTGATCAATGCATTTATTCCAATTAAAACCATGCCGTTTTTTCATTTCAGCGTGTCTCACAAGGGAAAAGGCAAAAGTAGAAGGGGAAAAGCAGGGATGAAGAAGAACATAAAAGTGAGTTGCTGCACTGATCAGTGAAATGTGACAGAATAATGGAGGTGCTAAGCTAGCAACAAGGAATCTGGTATGTTCAGATTACCAGAGTTCTCTAAAATAAAGGAAGCGGCTTTTATAAACCATGTGTCTCTGGAACATGTCACGCAGATGAAAGTGCTGAAGATACACAGGTAGCAGCAGCAGACTTCTGCCGGCGGGGTTTAATTGTGGCTGCTGACAGAATTAGGTCAGCAGAATGGATTACAAATAATTCAAGCTTTTTGCCTTGGTTTTCTTTGCAATAGTATTGCCTGAATCAAAGACGCTGATGCATAGGATATCTGTAAAAATAACATTGCTGGTGATATGTTATCATGCTAGCAACTAGAAGTTTCAGTGTAAGTTATGTGATTTCACTTCAGGAATGCAAGTTCAGTTAGCAAGTTGGTTTAAAATTTGTAAGTCGAGCGAGTGATTAGCAATTCCGTTTCATTTAGAAGAGGTTTGTGGAAAAGCTGTGGAGAGAGCCTCCGGGGAGCCAGGTTCGGCGCTCCCCACTGCATTTCCCTTTCCCCGCTGCTTGCTCGCGCTGTAAAGCCCTGGGCACCACTGCCGAGGGCTCCATCACTGGCAGAGGCGAGGGCCCCTCCGCCTGCCAACCTGCTGCTCCCTGCTGCCGGGAGGGCTTCAGCGCACACCCACCCGATGGCCTGCTGCCAGCCTGGTCCGGGTACTGCTCTTGTCATGGCCGAGGAGGGCTCGGGGCACCGCTATGGGCTGGGCCCGCCAACCGGAGCCAGCTCTGCTGGTGCCCCTCAGATGGCGTCCTGCCGCTCCCGCTCACCGGGGAAAACGCTGCCCTAACACAGGCCCATCTGTACAGGCCTGTGTCGCGGCATTAAGCACTGCCCGAGCCTGCCAGGTGCGGTACCGAGCCCCTCCGTTAGCACGCCTGCAGTTGTCTGACATCGAAGAAACGCTTCAACACATTGCAGAGGTTGACCGGCAGCCACTACTCATATGGTCCCTGGCACCAAGCGGAACAGGCTTTGATTGCATCCTCTTCCTCTTGACTGCCTGGGGAAAAATGTGTTGCATCCAGCCTGTAAGTTGGAAACACTAAAAAACTATTTTTTTGTTGTTGGTGCATGTTCTCCGAGGAAGAGAGGTCTAATGCAAGAAAAGGATTATCATACCACACCCAGTGGCTACACACTCTCCGGTCCCGTGGGGTGTCAAGGTCGGTGCTGCTTTGCTGCCTCTGCCTCGCCACGGACAAGCCGAGGTGTTCATCTCCTAGGGAACACATCTCCCAAGACACGTTTGTGAAGGGCAGCACAGTTTAATCCTAAACACCAAATGCCACCCCAGCGGGGTTCCCGCACAAGGTGCGGGGAGGAGAGGGGCAGGAGCCGAGCAGAAAGTGGGCAGCAGTCCTGGAGTGTAATTGGTTTTGAGGGCGAAACTGCAGTCAGGATGGAGGAAAATGGGGGACAGTAGGTACTGAGCTACAGGCCCAAATCCTGCAAGCAGGTAGATCTTCCCTGTTATTGTCAAAAGATGTGGGAATAAATGATCACAGAAGCAAGTGCTGGCACTCAGAGCACCACAGAAGAACAAGATTAATTCATTTTCGATTCATAAGGCAGCATTGAAAAGCAGAACGAAACTCAACTAAGTAGTGTGAAATGTTGTCACAGCCAGAATTTTTGAAAGAGCGTAAAACCAACGCTTAAATCCGAGCTGTATCCTTATTACAGGAACTTGGTGGTAGTGGTGGTTTCCCTTTTGTTTTAACACACAGATGAAGGCACAGGCTGCCAGCTGTTCGCTGCCTGAGCGGCTGTGCCCAAGTGCAGTCCCCAGAACGCTCCCGAGCCCTCGTGGCTCAGCTCTGAACAGACCCCTGCCCCTCCTGCTGTCTCCCAGGGCCAAATGGCAGAAGTCAATAAACAATAATTATTGCAGCACACCAATAAACGCCATCTTCCACACTTCTGACGGAGGCAGCATTGATTGGCAATACTTTTGCAGAGCACGGCTGCCAACTCCACGGAAGACCTGGTGGGGGGAAATAGTTCCATTCGGTCAGTGTTGTTACACGGTGCGTTGGCGCTGAGCGAGCCTGCGAAGGGGATTTCTGCTGCTGGGCCGCAGCTGACGGCTGCTCCCGTGTGCCGGCTGCGTGGCAAGCCGGGTCCGTAGGGCCGTCTGGATTCCGGAGCTTTACTGGTTTTACGGAGCGGGCAGCTGGCGGGATGAACAACGCGCAGGAGGAACCTGGAGGCTTCTGCGTAACGAAGCGCAGCCAAATCCGTGAATGCCCTCCAGCTGCTAAACTGTTGTCCCCCAGAATGTTCCGCGACTCCATCCTGTTGGGAATCACCCTGCTTTCCCTTAGCTCTGGCACTCTTCTCCCCAGGAGGCAAACTGATGCCCGCTGCGCCTAACTCCCGGGAGGGGAAGCGGCAGCAGCTGCAGGGCCCTGTGCCATGACCCCATTCACAGCCCGCCCCCCCCAAAGACGGGGGGAGCTCTGCTAGGCCGTGCAGAGACGCGGGGGTGCAAGGCACAGACACAGCCACCAAGAGCGATGTTCGAAGCGAGCGCCTCGTGGCACCACGGTGAGTGCTTCCTGGGGAAGAGGTACCCGCGTACTCTGCCCTCACAGCGGCGTTCAGCAAGACTCGGCAGTCACAAGCCCCACCGTTTAGTGTGATTTCGCTTGGATCCACTCAGTTGGAGTTTGCCTTTTGGACACCCGAGCGCTGGGAACGCCAACAAGAGCAAAGACGGCAGCGGCCGCTCCGCCCTCACCGCGCCCGGCCCGGCCCCGCCGTACGGCAGCGCGACAGCGGCGCGCGCCGAACGTGCCGTAAAGCGCGGCGGGGCCTCTGCCGGTGGCGGCATGGGGAAGCGGCGCGTCGGGCGGGAGCTGCTGCGCAGCCTGAGCAAGAGGCAGAAGAAGCACCTGAGGGAGTTCGGGGAGGAGCACCCCTTCTACGACAAGTGAGCGCCGGCGGCCGGGGCTTCCCGCGGGGCGGGCAGGGGAAGGCCCGGCTGCGAAGGCCGCGGCTCCCTCGGGAGGAGGCCCCTCTCTCGGGGGGTGCCCCGCCGCTGGGCCCCCGCCGAGACTGGCGAGGAGCGGGCTGCTTGGCCCGGGGGCTTCGGCAGCCGGCGGGGAAGGGCCTGCCAGGACGGCTGGCCGGTTTGACGCTGAGCGCCTGCGGCAGCGGGCGGGTGGTGCTGAGGGCTGGGGGTGCGCGGGGCCCGGAGCCCACCCGGGGCGGTCAGGCGGGGTCCCGGCCGCGGGGGCCGTGCCTCGTCCCGACACCCGCTAATTAATACTGGTTTTGCTGTAGTATGTGCCCTTTCCCCGCTGCAGAGTTCCAGAGTTTCTAGTGCTACAGGTAGGCTCTTGCTGTGGTGAGCTTTGTTGTACAAACCCCCCCTTGTAGTTAGATTCCTGAGATTCCTTCCAATAGCTCATCTTCCCGTTAAAGCCAGATTCTGCTGTAAACCATTTTGTTTCTTGATCAGTTGTTATGCCCGAGCGCTTAGGTTTCACATACGGGCTGTCACATCGGCTGAGAGGGTAATTTCCAGGGTGAGTGCCAAGTCTGTTCTCTTAGGGAGAACTGTGTGATGCTTTGGTTTTAAGCTTTCTTTTAACTTCTCTAAGACTTGTGTAACTCATCGATTCGTTCTCCCCCTTGTCTCTGTCGTGCTGTGTACGTCCATCACTGACAGAATAAGATATTTCAATGCTTTCTTTTCAGGGTTTCTGGAAGACCAGAAGCAACTCAAGTCTGTGAACTGGTAATATATTTTTTATTTCTTCCTTACCTTCATTTTTGTGTAGTTCAGTGAAGAGAAACACTTAGCATTTCACATTACCAAGTTAATGAGGCTGATTAAGTTGTTCTGTTTAGAAAACCTGCATGTAGGAGGAAAAACCGAATGTGGTTTTTATGTGGCTCTGAATTGGTCTTTACAGTGTCTGACTCAAAACCATAATACCATGAGAGGGCAGAAGCAACAGGAAATAACATAGCTCTTCTTGGGTTTTTTGCATATTACGTAGTCACAGTGAAAAGTAATTCATGCTTTAAGTTGTTTTAATAAACTTTGTGTTGCATGCATTGGGAGATATTTTGTTCTCTGTTGAATGGAAAATGTGTTAATGCTCATCCCTCTTCTTCAGATTGCCAGTGCTTTACTTTTCCTTTAGTCAGAATTCATTAACCTCCTTTATCATCAGATTAATGAAAGTTTCACTGTAGAAAAATTAATTATTCTGGTTTGTTTGTTTCCTTTAGCACTTGTGTGTTAATATCGTATTTACCATTTTTTTCCTCATTGGGCTGAAAGGAGCTAAAAAAGTAGTAAATGGTGCTGTGCTTATACTCCTGGTTTCACTGTCATTTTGGCTGTAACCTGGCACACTGTCGCTGCTTTGTGTGAGCCTGGGCAGAACTGGCTCTGAGTCTGGCCTATTTGAAGCTTGGAGCTTTACAGCTGAGCCAAACCTAACCCACTCCCTGGTGGACTGTTGTCGACTGACGGCTGCTTCCCTTGCCTTCCTGGAAGCCAGAAGCATTTCCAGTGAGCTCTGTCCCTTGTATGTGGGCCCTTCTACAATTTTTTGCTCCGTGTGTGGTTGTCTTAAAATCCAGTGCCGCTTCAGTAAATGCCTTGTCTGTGGAGATCAAGTGTCCTCGCTCAGCTGAGTGTAAAAGAACCGAATTTTGCAATGCTATAAGTCAAATCAGTGCGGCACGAGGCACTTTGGCCTAAGTCTACCAGGATGCTTTCAGAATCTAGACAGAGGTGTCCAGCATAACTATTTGCATAAAGTGGCGATTTTTGAACAATTCCATTGCATCTGATACGGGTGGGATGAGAGAGGGAAAACGTAACGTGGGAGATAGAAGTGAGGTATTTGCTTGTTGCCTGATAGAGTGTTACTGTTGTTGCTGTTACACTCGTGTTTTCCAGTCTGAGAATTCTGACAAATCGAGTGCAGAAAGCGATTCGGAGACTGAAGTGGAACAGGTCTCTGTATATCATAAGCTCCTGGCTACCCTGAAGACCTCACCTGAGTCTGAGAGTGAGGAAGAGGAAGATGACAGTGAATCAGAAGAAGGTGGAGAAAGTGAGACAGAAATGGACAGCGAAGGGTCCCAGGAGACCAGAGAAGCAGATGAAGGTGAAGAAGATAAGAATGATGTACCACGCCAGGAGGAAGGTACTTTGTCTTTTCCCATGCTTTGGTAAATGTTGTTTCAGTTAGAAAGTTCGAATCATGTATATTTTTAGCCAGGATCCTGGTGTAGACTGGGCACTCTTCTGGCTTCGAGACTCCGTTGCTCTGTTACCTCTGTGGGTGGGAGCAGCAGCTGCTGAAGGATTTAGCAGGGGAGAGGTTAGCTGTGCTCGTTTCCCGGCAGACAGCCCGCTGCTGCTTCCTCAGATGTTGTTTGTGCGGCAGCACAGAGGAAATCCACATGGAGCAGCATACCAGGGGTTCTCACCCACTCATGGGAGACGCAAGCTGTTCTCTCACACAGCATCTGGCTTGGCTGCTGCCACCGAGAGGAGGGAAAGGTTTGCCTCCTAGCAGAGGAAAGAATATGTAAACTGGAAGGAAACCTCCTCTCCCTTGTGATGAGGCATCGTCATTCATGAGGTCTGCAAAGAAATTCTGGGAGACAGGAGTCAACTTTTTATTATTTTCAGTTATTTGGGGTCTTTGGAAATGAAAACTGGGTTATTTCTGTAATTTTCTCTGGGGAAACACGCTTTGTGTGTTATATAACTTTTGGCACGCTAGCCAGAAGTCTTCCTTACTGTAGAATACAAAGCCCGCAATTATCTTTTTGGACAGAGTATTGAAAGAAAAAGAATTGATAACTCGAAGGGAGCAACCTGGGCAGCAAGAGGTAGTTGTAGACAGTAGCTTTTCCAGGGGAATATAACCTTTTTTCTCTCTAACAAGTTACAGCTACAGACGCAGCAGAGCAGACACTTGGCCAGGAGCAGGCTGATGGCGCAGATACCTCTTGCGACCCAAGTCATGGAGTAATTGAGGAGTTTACTGATGTGAAACATGAATCTGAATTTAGCTTGGAAACCAATTTCATGGAAGAGGAGAGTGGAGATTGCAATGCAGATCAGAGAGACAGCAGTTCTTCACACGCCTTTTCAGAAGGTAAGACACAGTATGTTTGTGTTTAGTGATCTGCCTCTAGAGGAGTGTGTAAATTATGCAATTATTAATTGTGTAAATTATCCACCGCCCTAATGATACGCTATATAGTTTCTGAGTTCTTCCGCTGCGTTATTCATTGTATTGCCCACGTGTGAGCGGGTTACATCAGGGACACTGAACACTAGTGCAGACCTGCAGCATTTGTTTTCTGTAGCCGCCGTGGATTGGGACGTGTTCGTAGTTTCTGTTACGACTGATAGAGCTTGAAATGTCAGGAATTAGAAACGTGCGTGGAGGGGGTTATCTTGTTGTGTTGCTTTAATGGTAGCTTAAAAAGCTGGTGTAGTCTGAAGGGCCCTGCAAGCCTGCGCTTGACTGTGGAAGATATTCCTGGCACAGACAGCACAGGAGATAATCACAAAGCTGACCCGTGAGGGCATCCTTCACAACTCAGTGGAGTTAGAGAAGCTTGGGGCAGGTGCAGTAATTTGGACAAATGCTCAGGGCTCTCTGGATTTTGAAGGTTATGCAGAGGAGTCTGACGGCACCAAGATCGGGAAGGCATGAGGCATCAGCGGAGCATCTGTGTGGTATCTTTTAAGGGTGTAGCCCAGAATCTCAGCGCCGTAGTGGGCTGATGGGTGCAACCTGAGCTTCGGTGTCGGAGTCGTCCCACCATGTGTAATACAAATAACTGTGTGCACGGGTGTGAGATCGTTCAGTGATATGCCACACATTGGCACATGCAGAGCTGCTATCCGTATTTCATGCTCTGTGGTTTTAATATCAGATGGCATAGTTTGAGCGAGAGAAATATGTTTGTAGCATCCCTGGTGATGCTGGCTTGTCATCTTGGAGCAGCAGCTGACATTAGATCTGGGAGGCAGCCTAGCTGATACACGAAATGTGTGGAAGCATCAAAGGGCCGTGTGATAGAAAAAACAGCTCACTCTTGTTACCGTGAGAATATTACTGAGGCTGTTGGTGTTGTGATGAGAACCGTAGCTCTCCAACTGCATGCTAAGTATCCAAATAGCTTTGTCCAACCGATAAATGATGCACTGCTTTTCAGTGGATTCCTGTAGCTTGGAAATGGGTTTATAATCTGTTACGGAAAATGAGTCACCTCATACAGCAGAAAGGGAATGGATTTCTACTCCGGTCCTGGGTCACTAGAATTGCTGCAAAATGCTTCACTTTATTGTCTCCATTTTATATGACAAATGCTGGGATCACTAAAACTCAACTGAAGAGAGAACCTGTACTACAGTTAAATGCTATCCTGTTAACTTGCATTGCTGGGAAGATATTCTGAACAGTGTCATAATTAGCAAATGTCTTGACTTTTGCCTGGATAACTTGTACGTGGGCTAGATATCCTTTGGCAAGCGCTAGTGTTCTCTAATTAGTTTTCTTTATGCAGTGAGTGCTGCTGTGCTGCAAGCAGTGTATAGAGCTTGGCTTTCAAAATAAGCTTTGCATGTGACTTGTGCATGCCAGTGTCTTTGAAAATAATATGATTTTACAGTTCCTTGCCTCTCCTTTCCTTTCCAAAAAAAAATGCTGGTTAGATAAATCAGACTTTTGCTCACTTCAGGCAGTTTTTGCCTCACTTCCCCGAAAACCTGCCTAATCTTTCTCTACTTTGTTGCAAATCATATTCGTATGACTTGTCAAAGATGCAGTGCCCTGGGCAGAACTGTTTATAAATTAAGAAGGGGAGTAAGTTCACTTATTTCACCTGCAAGCGATGAATGTGTCAGAGCTTAAGGCAGAAAATTGCCACAGTGTTTTCTACTACATATTGCTTTTCTGTCCAACATTTGTTTTGTGATTGAAAGTTCTAGTACTTCCATAAGTGCTGCTTTTTTTTTTTTTTAAAGCAATTTGTCAAATCTGTTCTCTCTGTTCTTGTGGAGAGAATTTGACATCTTTTCTCTCATTTCCAAGTGCTTTGAAATAACTAGTTTCAACTGTGGAGTTGGCTGGCATGGAAACTGTTGGTACCATTTGCAAATCCATTTTGAAAATTGATTCCAGTATTAGCTACAATAGTTCTCAGGATATTTTATTGTTGTTGTTATAAATAGATCCATTTAAACAGCACATGGACAAAGAACTTGAAGAAAAAGAAGTAGAAAAAATGCCTACGCTTCCTAAAACTTCAAGTCAAAGCAAGGTAATGGTGTTCTGTAGCCATCCAGAGTTCCTTAAGATGCCTGCATTAAAATAACTCTTTATTTGTACAAGTGGAGTAGATTCGTAATTGTTATTATTAGCTGTCGGCCCTGGAATTGTCAAGATTTTGTCACTGTGTTGTAGCTGTAGTGTTTTCTTCACTTAGTGCTAAGCGAGAGTTGAAATCTGAAGTCTGCTGTTATGTAGGGATATGGCAGCACATCTGAAAAACATAGCTTCAGAGTTTGATCTGTAGTCCCAAAACCACAGGTTTAGTACTCTTGATGCCAGGTGGAAACAGGACTGGTTTCTGAGTGGTAACAGCACGATGCCAGGGATGTGCTCTACAGCTGAGCTTGTGGGATGACCATGTGCAGTCTTAAAAATACTTACGGCGTGCTTTCGTGTTCTTGCTTCGAGGTGGCTGTATCTCTGCACATGTTTACAAGCTGCTAAAGGGGAATTTAATACTTACATTGTTAGTACTGGAAATAATAGGTGAATTACAGTACCAGCAAAACACCTCATTGCTTGAGAGAGAGTATTGGTTTTCGAAATACTCGTTTTTAGACAAACCTTTGCTTCCTGACTTTTTCACATCTGATTTTGTTTTGGAGGATTGCCTTGCATTCTGGTCACCCATATGCTGGGTGACATTCATTGGAAGATATCCAACGGTTAGTCAGTCAGAGAGAAAGCTATGATATTTTTTGGTTTTTTTTTTTTGTTTTTTTTTGGAATGTGGTGGCCAAAAATACCAGTACCACCTGAAGCAGTGCATGATGTATCTTTGCTTAACTTGGTGTAGCTACTTTACCGAGATAAATAGGGACAACTTGCATAGCAGAAGGCTTAAAGTTTTCCCCTACTACACTGCTAGGTTTTGCCCTTGAAATCAGACAGAGTCCCACCAAGATTTCATTCAGCAACTGATTCACAACTTCCTAACGGGGTTTTGTTTTCATCTTTAAACAAAATATGTACCTCAGTGTGGCCGATCTATAAGTGAGGTCGGACTCCAGGGTTCTCATCTTGTCCTTGGTGTGTGCCACTGATTTTCTGGGTGGGTTAGGCAGAAGTGACATCCTTCCTCTTCCTCAGTTTTATCATCTGTAAAATGAGGGCATTTATAGGCACATAGCTGCAAAATACATTCAGATTTACTGAGCTCAGGTTTATTGTTATTTACCCTGGTAGACTTTAAGGAAGAGATTGCATATTGAAAAAAAGATTTCAACTTATGTTGTGAAAAGAGCTTTCTCAAATTTCATGGACTACATTAACCTGCTAGATGTGGTGATGTGCTTTTAAGTGTATGAATTTTGGTACTTACCACTCCTCTTTCTTTGTTTGGGTTTTTTTCAGTGGCCAAGGCTTGGCCAACTAACTTTTTCTTCCACTTTGGAGAAACATAAAACTTTGAAAGCAGACAAAGAAGTTGATGTGAAACAGCTTTATCTTCACAAGCCTTTAGAATCCACTTGGCCAAAGGTGAACAAACAATTTCTGTCCTCAGTGAACAAACCAAGCGATCCCTCTTTTACCCCGTTACAAAGAGAGCTCTTCTGTATCATGAATACATACCGGGACTTGTTCTATCCAGAAAGAAATGCTTTAACAAATGGGGAAGAAATCCGACATGCTTACTGCTTGCATGCCTTGAACCATGTTCTGAAGGCCAATGCCCAGGTGCTCAGCAACAATGCCAAGCGACGAGTCCAAAAGCTGGGGACTGACAGTGATGACTACAGGGATCAGGGGCTCACTAGACCTAAGGTAAGAGAGCTTCGTTAGTGTGATTCCCCCGTTCCCACCCTGGCTGTCTGGTCAGGCCATATAAACATCCTGGCAGATTGTACAGTGGTATTTCTGTTGGTGCTCTCTCGGGTGACATATTCCTGGGCCTTTCCACATCCCTCTGTCGTGCCTGGAAGTTATCTGCCGTGGCCAGGGAGGAGCAGCAAGCGCAGGGTTGTTAGCCAGCCTGCTTCTGTGCTGAGCCATGAGTTTGACTTCTCTTTTTCTTTGTCCCCCTCTCGCTACGGACTGACATGTCACCTGTCCTGCTTCCATTTCTAAATCTACCAGTGCAGAAAGGTGCCTCCACATTGATCGTTAGTGTTAGTGCAGCTGGTGTAGGCTGTCACCCAGTGTGGGATGTCCCAGAAAATTTTTTTGTCCTTGTGCGCTTTTAAGGACTCTCCTGCTTGCAAAAATCTTTCTGTAGCTGGGAGATGTCAGGGAATCCCAGTCCTATTGCCAAGGCCACCGTCATGGTCAGTGGAGCGGGCCTCAAACCAAGGCTCCCTGGATTCACAGCATCCTCTAGTTTATAACCAGGCAGATTCAACTAGGGCTAGCCTGTTGCTGGTGGTGCCAACTACCTGTTGAACAGTTTCAAAGTTGGGTTTCAGTGTTTGCTGCACATCTGGCAAATGTCTTTGGGTTCTGTGTTGACTCCCCAGTCAGGTATTTATATTTCAGAGTGCTGTGCAGAGGCTATTGCCACCCATCCAGGAGCCAGTTGTTGACCATGTCTGCGTATTGTGGGAGCTCCTGCTTGCTTGGGCGTTAGGGAGAACAGGAAAACGTGTTCAGTGTTCAGTTCCCCTGTACCAAACTGACCTGCTGGCCAGTACTTGTTCCTGAGCGTGCTCCGTCCCAGCACATCCTCCCTCCTTGCTGCATGGCAGAATTGTTTTGTTTTGATTGTTAGGGTGCCCCATGGGGGCAGATCTAAGTAAAAAAAAAAATTACTTAACATACAGTTAACTGTTGATATTTTATGGGCTATTCTGTTGTAACTGTTGATCTACGCAGGTATTGATGATAGTGCCCTTCAGGGAATGTGCTTTGCGAATTGTGCATATTTTCATCAGTCTTCTTGAAGTGAGTGACAAAAGAAAAATTGATGTAAGTAATAAAAAGCGCTTCAAAGGGGAGTTTGGCTCTGACCCAGAAGAGAAGCCCCCCAACTTGAAAAGACCCGAAGATTACGAAGCTGTCTTTGCTGGCAACATTGATGACCACTTCAGAATTGGTAATGACCTACTGACCAGATGATGTTTAGCTTGTAAAGATATGAGAAGTAGCAAGTTCTTTGTAAACATCTAGGAGCTATCAGGGCTGGAAGTTCTGGTGAGGCTCTAGGCTCTGTGGTTTTGCGTTGGCAACTTGGATTTTTCTGAAAATCTGTCTTGCCTTGCCAGAACTTAAAAAGGAAGAAAAGATACAAAAGTAATGATTTTCACATCAAGTTCAGAATCACTTAAAATGCAATGGTTGCTCTATTATAGCAGGACTGCCCATACCTTGTTTTAAGGAGGATAGCCTTGATTATGCAGCAGTCTTTCTTGTTTTTAAAAGAAAAATCTTTTGGGTTTGATCAGCATATTCACAGTGTCTCTTGTAATCAGTAATGGCTGGAACAAAATTAAAGCTCAGCACTGAGCAAAGCAGTTTTCTACTGTGCTGCGCATGGTTTTCATGAAAGCAAAGGGGTAGCCAGCGAGTAGGACTGTTGGACAAGCAGCAAATGTGAGACTATTTCATAATATTGTAATCTCATGCTGTTTCAGTAACTCAGTATGCAGAGAAGTAGGTAGTGGCTTGGCTCCTGGAGCTGCCATCATGAGTAGGTGGTTTTTCTAACTTAACTTGACAGATTGGAGGCTCTTGAAATTATTGTCCCTTGAAAGATAAATTGGCATCCCACGAAATTTAATGACACAGTAGAAGGAGGAAACAGGTCCCACTCAGTCTTTCTTCCTTCCTCAGTGAATGTCTCTCGGGCTGAGAGCATCTTACTTTCAGTAGTGTAGTAATTTTCCTTTCAGTCTGCTCCCATACCACAGTCTGCTTGATCCACTTACTAGGTGTGAAGAAATGCTTGAAGAAACTTTCCATGCTGTTACTTGCAGAAGCAAATCACAGAAGCAGAATAATTATTCTTCCTTACTATGCTTCACACCCTGTTACTTCTGCACAAATACCTAATATAAAGTGCATTTGTTATGCCTTACTAAAACCACCCTTTCATGTTTTTAAACAGAAAAAAGACTTGATATTGTTAAGTGGTGTATATGCTGTGACAAGTGAGCTTCTTCCTGGAAATTCAACCGATTGTGCCTGGCTTTTTTTTTTTTTCTTTTTTTTTTTCCCGTTTTTATCATTGGGTTAAAATAGATAGTGGGAGTGGTCCCTGCTGATGTCTGTGTGAAACTCTTGCAAGTGCCTGCAGCTATGCCCATGATAGCTGCCTTCACACAGAGAGGGGCAGAAGTTGGAGACACCTTTGTCAGGCGGACTGTAGTGGGTGGTTTGAATACGGTCCGGACTACCTGCATTTTTGAGATCAGAAAACTCTGGGTCCTAGCAATGTTGCCATGTAGTTACAACAGAGGTAACAAATTCCTTTGATTCTTTACTTTTTCTTTCTTAACACGAGAGGTGATGCAGAATCTAGTTGGGCATGTACACTGCAACATGCGGTGTGAAAGGCAGGGCCAGGGAAGGTGCAAGACTGGTTATGCTTTTGGTTGTCGTCACACGAAGAACTTTTCCTTTGCGTTTTAGTAGCAACTGTTGTGGCCATTTCAATAAAGGCCATTTTAGTCAAGGGGTCCACACTGAATCTTTCGTGACAAATTAAGGTAACAGTTACTACAGTATAGCAGAGACCAAACTCTAGGATTTAGGGAGAAGGGAATAGTTAATCACTTCTGCTCTTCTTTTTTTCCTTAAGTTCTGCAGCCCCCTCATCCCCCTTTTAAGCAAAATCAAAAATACATGTTTCAGTAAACAAATTTGTCCAGGCTATTAAAAAATCTGTAAAAAAGTACTGCTGAAAGAGTTTGCCGAACTTCATGAAAATGTGCCAAATATTTGTCCAGAGGAGATGGGGGAGCACTTTTCAGGGAAAGAAGAGTTTCAGGCAGAGTGGTTTTGTCCACCTATAACCATTAGTATGTGAGAGGAGATGTAGGGAGTTACTGTTACAGTGCCTGCTGGAAGAATGTGGTTGATAACTGACCTTAATTAAGATGATGCTGCTGGTTGTTGTCGGACAGGGGTTGCAATTCTCCAGAAAAGCATGAGACTGTATGCACCGTTCTACTCCTCGGATATCATCATTGCCTCTCCCCTGGGCATGAGGACTGTAATTGGCGCAGAGGGGGAGAAGAACAGAGATTTTGATTTTCTATCGTCAATAGAAATTCTCATCATTGATCAAGCAGATGTTTACCTGATGCAGAACTGGGAACACGTTCTGGTGCGTTTTCCATATGTATTCATTTTCGTGTTGCACTGTGTCTTGTTAGGCTGATATAACTTAGTTTTGGCAGTGAATAATATTGCTATTTTTTTTACTGACTTTATTCCAGACACGTATGCTTGTTTCTTTTCTTCCCTCTACTCTGATATTTTCCTTTTACTAAGAATTTTCTTTCCACAGATTCTGGTAGTATTCAGCACCTGTTCTCTGTAAATCTTAGAATTTGGTGCTTTAGTGGCATATTTCATCAGAGATCTTTTTGAACAGTTTTAATCACCTTGCAGGATGAGATAAGGATGATTCCTTTAATTGCATCTGGGAGAAAATATGCCAGCTGTCTGACTGCCCAGTGTCTCAGTCAGATTGCAGCCATGTGAGGAATCTGTACAACCTAATGCAGCTTCCTCCAGAAAGCAATAGAGGAGCTGGTGCTTGTCACCGCTGACTGTGGAGATACTAAGCATTAGTCATGTCCTAAGTTAAGCAGTATGGAGATTTTCCTGTACAGGTATTGAAAATACAGTTCTTGGGTTGTGGCTAGTGTGCAGTTGTACCCATGGTTTTTGGCTTTTGGTTAATGAAAGTTTTCGAGGTTGACAGGTTGGGGTTTATTCCACATAGAAACACCTTTGAGGTACCTGGGCCAGGCATTTTGACAGCATGATGTTACTGTACATTTTGAATGAGCCTGGAGGGTGTCTTGTTTCCTAGGGAGTCCCAGGCAGAGCAAGTTGGTCGATGCGATATCCAAGGAATTGGTCCTGGAGCCTCTTTCCTGTTTTTTTCCTTTGGGTGCAACTGCATGCCATGCGGTGGCAGCGGTGCTGGTCCTAGGCATCATTCAGCGAGGCCAAAATGAGGTGAATTTCTTCACTTGTACCCAAACTCTCCCTGAATGCAGTGAGAACTGCATTTGAGCTGCTTTTAGCTCAGAAACCTTGGGCCCATTGACTTTGTTACAAACAAACAAGTCCATTCTACTTGCCCCATGGGAGAAAATGGCAAGCAAAGGTTACTGTTACTGATGACTAAAGAGATGGTAGCTTTCAGTTCTGTGGCAGGAAATCAAGCAAATTACTCTTGCTGTGGTCAATAAATTCCAGACAGTCATTGGGAGATCACTACTTTTCTGTGCTGTCCTGCTCATCCCTGCCTGCTTTCTCGCTGCAGTTAAGGCTCTTGCAGTCTGGGTGCAGGGTTATCAGTCAGTATCGACATGTTTCCATCTCTCTATGTAGCACCTGATGAAGCACATCAACCTGCTGCCGCTGGACTCCCACGGGGTAGACTTCTCCCGAGTGCGAATGCTGAATCTCAATAACTGGTCCAGGTACTACCGCCAGACGCTGCTGTTCAGCGCTCTCCAGGATCCCCAGATTAACTCTGTCTTCAACAAACACTGCTTCAATTACATGGGGCAGGTGAGTTCACAGGTGAGCTGAAAGCTGCCTCTGAAGTGCTGGCGTAAGGGAGGGGGAGAGGAACAGAAAACCCAGCGCGTGGGGAAATTCCACAGCTCAGCTGTAGAAGGACTGTCTGTGTGCCAGTCATATCCGTTGCCCAAGGATTTCAGTCTGAATCTCCATGATGCTGCATGACAACTTCTAGTGCCGTGCCAGAGGCATGAAGAACTACTCTTCTTGCAGCAATACTTATTTGATCCTCCTCTTTCACAGGTAGTTGTTTCGGGTCATAAATCAGATTTTATTTTTTCTTAATTTGACACTCACAAGTTATCTTGGTTTATTTATGTTGTTGTTAAATGGAGGGTTCGTCTGCTTCCTTTTTTATTTTATTCCCCTCCTGCTGCATAAGAAGCACAAACTGATATTTCTTTGAAAGAAACAGTAAAAGCGAAAAGCTTAGTTGTCCATCTCAAACATACAGAAGTCAGGGCATAAGCAGTGATAATGTGCATTTAACAGATCTGGCGTGTGTGTGTGAATGTAGTTTTGTATTGGAGCTTCCTTAAAAGTGGCCTTGTGCACCGCTTGCAGGTGCGAGTTACAAGCAGAATGCTGGCTGGAGTGTGGCTGCCTTTGACATGCTGCTTGCCTAAGCATCCTACTTTCTTCTTCCAGGTAGCCGTCCGCAATGTACCACTCAGTGGCTCCATTAGCCACGTTGTGGTCCAGCTTCCTCATGTTTTTCGGAGGCTAGAAGCTGAAAATGTAACTTCTGTAATAGACACAAGGTACTCTGTGTTCCGTACTATTTTGCTCTGCCCTAATGACTGAAATTTCAGATGTCGTTGAGCGTACTGTTTCCTGCAGAGCGCAGCGTGATTTCACCACAGAAGGACACCTTTGTTAGTCTTCAGGTGCAGGCTAGGCTCTTCACAGGTGGAGGGGAGTACTGAACTTCTCCTCACCAAAGGCACCGGAGAATCAAGTCTGGGAAGGGAACACCAGCCGCTGCCATAACTGTGCAGTACTGATAGAGCCTTTGCCTTTTATCTTCTGCGTGTGCAGAAATCTTAGGAAGTTAAGGAGGGAAAAATGTAGTCAAAAACTTCTGTAGTCTCTTGTGTCTGATAGTATTCCTGTTTGAGGTCCTATCAGTAGTGGAAAGCTAAATGCTAATGTTGCTTAAAACGTGTTTGTTTCCTTAACTCAGGTTTCAGTTTTTTGTCGACAAAGTTTTGCCCGAGTATCGCGACGCCATCATGTCACACACACTGATTTACGTTCCATCGTATTTTGACTATGTGCGTCTTCGAAATTACTTCAAGAAAGAGGACCTGAATTTTACTCACATTTGTGAATACACCAAGAAGGCTGGCGTCTGCAGAGCAAGGCAGTTCTTTCTCCAGGGAGAGAAGCAGTTTTTATTGTTCACCGAGCGCTTCCACTTTTACAAAAGGTGAATTGTGGACCAAGTTTTCCTTTGAGTTGTGGGTGTGCTGTTTTGGAAGTAGAGTTTGACCTTGGTCATAGATGGGCTGTATTGCTTTTTGAATCTGTTGAATCTCTCTGAGGATTGCTTTGACTGAAGTAAGAGCTTTTCAGTTTACCTCAAAATTTCTGCATATTGTCAGCAGTCCCTAGCGGAGGCTCAGCTGCTTTGGTATGCACAGGGCTGCATTCAGGAAGGTAAGCACTGCCAAATTCCACTGATGTCAGGACAGGATGATATTGCCTGCGAAATGGGATTCATTGTGCCTTTTATTTGCGTTCATCTGTGCCACAGTAATTACATAAAATTCTGGAAAAGGGTACGTAATTGGTTCAATAATGCAATACAGCAAGCTGAGGTCACCTGGAAAACTTGGAGTGTCCTGACTGGAGCTGTTGAGGAGTTCCTAATGGAACAGTTTTTCAATTAGCAGAAGATGTTTTGGCAAATATGAAAAGTTTCCCGAGGATCAGTCTGATCAGCCTTCGCTGTCTTAAAATCCAAGCCCAGGCAGCTGAATACTGCGGAAATTGGTGGTGGTCTGTACTTTAGAGGAAGCCATTGTGCCTGGCAGTGTGAGATATTCCCCTCCTTAAATTCCACATCTGCTGTAAGTTTAGTCTTCAGTTTGTGATGCAGGGTTTGTAGAGTTGAGCTATAATTAACGTGCATTGAATGTAATGACAATTGGAAGAACTTATATAGGACTGATGTTTTATCATGCACATTTTGTAAAAAAAATAGCAACAAAGTAACGTTTTTTGGTTTTCCCTACTTACAGGTATACAATAAAAGGGATTAGGAACCTAATTTTCTATGAATTACCAACCTACTCCCACTTCTACAGCGAGATTTGTAACATGATGAAGGCCACAGACAATGGCATGGATGCTACTTGGACCTGTACTGTGCTCTACTCCAAGTACGACGCTCAGAAACTGGCTGCGGTGGTTGGCATAGATCGCACAGCTCAAATGCTGCAGTCCAAGAAAAATGTGCACCTCTTTGTTACCGGAGAAAATGAATAAGTGATATTGCAGACTGGACAGATGGAGTGACCTGTGTTTTACTCCTGATGCACTTTTTGCTGTTGCTTTTTTAAAAAGTATTAAACTTTTTGCTCCCTTTTACTAAATATTCTGTTGAAATTATTCGTATAGTGTTAAATTTTATATTTCAGTACTCTGTCCACCAAGAAACGAAAGATGTCATTCAAGAAAGCAGGGGCTGGGGTTTTCCTCTGTGTGGAAACAAAATCAATCCAGAACTATTATTCTTGTATATTGAAAAACTCACTGTTTAGTAAAGATCAATGCTGTGATAAATAACTTTTGATTGGATTGCTTCACTTCATTTTCAGGTGTAGCAAACTCGCCTGCTTTTGTCAAAGGCAGCTTTTACTTTTAATCTAGGGGGGGAAGTGTGCCCAAGCATTAGCGCAGTCGCTATGCTGTAAGCCTGCTAAAGGGTGGGGCAGCACAAGCGTTTTGTTGAGGGAGAGTTGAACTTGCTGTAACTTGACAGCTGTAAGAAGTGCAATCCATGGATGTGCTGGGGTAGGAGCTATGGGTTTGCATTTTCTCCTGAGTGACCGAAATATCTCTGCCTCGTGTTTAGAACAGCCCCTCTGGCCGGTCAGTTTTGCCAGGGCTAAGTTTTTTCCAAAGGAAAACCAGGAGTTGAACTTAGCAGGCGGAGGCACCCCTGCCTGCCTAGCCCCACGACCACCAGAGCAGCACTGGGGAGCACAAAACCCTGCAGTGCAGTTGCCTGTGGTCTCGTCTCTCTGGGGTTTCTGTTAGAGACTGATTATGACTATAGAATAAAATCATTGAACTAGAACATAGATTCAATTGTGTGAATACAGGTGTGTTAAGAAATCATACGATCGTGGAATGCTGCTCTCAATTGTCCCCTGTGTAGGCCTTATCATGGTTGGGTTAAAAACCAACTGACCTAGCAGAAGATAAGAATAAGAAGGTGTAGCAAGGTTAATGTCGTAGGTCAATAGGTTAAATTTTAGAAATAGGAATAAGTTTACTAGAACATCTTGAAGTCTCTCGAAGTTTTTCTCAGGATTGTACCAAACAGAATTCACAGAAGAAGATGAAGGACAGACGATGACCCCAAGACAACCCTGAAACCAAGCAGGACCTGAAACCAGCGAGGGGGAATTCTGCTAAGACAGAAGAATAGAGAGAACTTAATAAATGTAGTTAAAGAAATGGAACGGTTGCTTAGAAACTTTTGAAGATTCTACACTTGATGTAATGGGTTTAAGGAATGCACATAAACTGGTCTGGCGAGTTGAACTTTGCCACTCACTGAGGTGATGGCCCAGCTCTGAGTTGTGCGTAAAGCAACACCTAGTGTAACCCACTTGTGTGACAGTAAAA
>Ga0065711_1030055_pt1 | contig 33905 bp, 14 predicted proteins | sample Hoacrofraction12_FD_59098 | JGI IMG/M metagenome (GOLD analysis project Ga0065711, IMG submission 59098) | Hoatzin crop microbial communities from Cojedes, Venezuela - Epithelial fraction 12 v2 (version 2) | ecosystem: Host-associated > Birds > Digestive system > Esophagus > Crop | place...
CGGCGCCGTGCCGCCATGGCGGGGCGGCTGCGGCCGGTCTACGAGGGGAAGTTCACCGACGGGTTTCCCGACCTGTCGGCCGTGAGTGCCTTCGCCGAAGGGGTCCCACCGTTGCCGCGGAGCCTCCCGCCCGCTCTCTGCGCCTTTCTGGGGCCGGAGTCTCGCCGTGGGCCGAAGGAAGAGGCTGGAGGAGGGGCAGCGTGCGAGGCAGACGCATCTCGGCGCGGTCATGTCCTCCCCCCCGTCCCCCTAAAAAAACCGCGTGTGGCTCCTTTTTTTCCCCATTTTATCAAAGCGGGGACAATTAGACAAGATCTCGTGCAAGGTGTCAGATCCCAGTTTGGCTGGTTGTGCTTATTAGTGCCATGGGTTCGGCTACGCCTCATTGGTTGTTCTGTTTAGGCTGGAAAGCTGCTTCCCACGGGCGATACGGCTGCGAATTGCCTCGCTGAGGTTTTACTCAGGCTGAGTTGGCTTTGGAGACGCTCCTGGTGACACTTCTGTAATAATTTCCCATCAGTGATTGTGCTTTGAGATAGGCCCTAAAAAAAGAAAAAAGAAAATCAATGAAACCTTGGTCATTTTTTCTGCATCCATTCTCTTTAGAAACTACTATTTTATTTTTTCTTATGTTCATTTTGTCACATGGGATCGTACAGAATAGCTGCTAGGATTGTAAAACACTTGTGGCAGTTCTTTTTCACTCTGCATGTTTTACAAAAGTTGCCATGCCTGCTTAGAAGGGACTAAATAGAATTGTTTTAGACAGTCTTTCTCTGGTAATACGATTATAGTGACTATTATTGGGAATTATGATTGCTTCTGGTGGAGGTCCTTATTCCGTATCAAGGATGCCCCTCAGAATTGTGCATCCCACTGCTGCATCCCCGTGCCCCTGAAGGGTCAGAGGGTACTGAGACACAAATGGGTCCCTTAAATAGCAGGTCTCCCTTTAAATGGGTAATTAAAAAAAACCCCAGAACTGTGGGTAAAATAATTTCTGCAATGGCTTAATTGATGGTGGAATTGTGAATCAGGTTAAAGGTTTCCAAAGTTGATAAATGTAACATCTACTTTTCATGAAGTGTAGGTGAAGAAGCTGTTATCCATCTTAAAGATGGAACCAAATAGTTGAAACTTAGCAACTCTTGCTACTTCTGTTGCTGGTTTGATAGAATTTAGGCTGGGCAATGCTGACCTTAGAATATCAGCATCTGCAGGAGCATATGCGTGTGTTACAGCCCTAAAATGTCCTCATATTTTGTTCTTGCCTCCATGGAATCACACCGAAATGGCTGCAGTACATTTTCTTTTCATTCATATCTTGTGACGTTATGGTGTAAAATTGTTTTTGTTTTTGCTTTGCCTTCTGTATAGCCTGTTACTCCAGCTACTGTGCAGAAGTTTCGAAATACAACAAACCCAGCTCCTGGTGTTGAAAGAATATTCTACGGCAGAGCAGATGATCCTGATGTTGCATCTCACTTGACACATGGCATAGAGTCACGTTCTTCACTCAGTGTAAGAGTGTGACTCGTTTACATTTGTTCAAGAATGGACAGCTTAAAAATGTCCTTAATAAGAGCAACTGATTCCTTCATAGTCAGGGATAAAAGTACATAGCTGGGTGATTTACGCTTCAGCATTTCACCACTGCTGTAGATTATCTGAATTCTGAAATCAATTCATAGGATTTAATTAGCATGACTGGAAAACACTTGACGTTCAGTGACTTTTATTGAATAACTTTTGCAATGACTACTGAATTATTAGTTTGATTTCAACTTTTAAGTTAATGAACAGTCTTCTACCCACAAATTTTTCTGCTTGCTTCTTTACTGATTACAGAGGTAAAACCTGTTGAGCTCTTGGCAAGAGAACTGCTGAGAATGTGCTTATAGTTCAGTATGGTTGTTATCTAGTCTTTCTTACCTTTGTTTTGAAACTGATTTTGTTAGCTAAAAGGTGATGCTTTGGATATGTCAGACTATTTTGTGTGTATTGTTTGCTTCAGAAATTGTTTTTGTAATATGTAATCAAACAACTGAAGAGATCATTGATGATTTTGTCACAAAATTATTGTTCAAGTCTCCAAAAATAACAGTTGTATTAGTAAAACACACTTTTATGATGCATTTCATCAGCTGGGCTTGTAAATGAGTAGTTTTCGATTTTACAAATGAAGAAGATGAGGCAAAGAGGAGTTCAGGTCTTGAGAATAAGTCTTCAGGTTGAAGCACATAAATCCTGATATAAGAGGATGTTGAGTAGGACATTTATTAGGCATATCCAAAATGAAAAAAATCAGGTTCTTGATGTCCCTCCTCAGAAGTTTTATGTTGAATGGATTGATTTTTTTAGCCTGTACCATCTGTTGAAGACTGTTTCAGTTTGCATTATTAATTAAATATTAAATGGAGGAAGAGTTGGAATCTTAGTGAGTTCTCTAAGCGTGGGTTTGGATCAATTGTATTTGCTACTACTGTTTTCAATATTTCTTTGTAGAACATTCAACAAGAGTCTAATAATACATGCTGTCTAGAGTCCCCATTAATTTGTTGAGTAGCCTGAAAAATCAAATTATTTGGAAAGATCAAAATACCCTGTTTTGACATTTTTGAAACTTTTTTGTTTTGAGATTCCCCCTCCTCCCCAAAGTTGATCTAATTGTACAAGTAACTTCTATTGACCCAAGCCCAGTGTGTACACTGAGAAGAAAACTTTGGCCAACCTAGTGCTAAGCTTTGAAAACCCTGCTGAAGTAATTTCTGTTGGTGTGTTGTTTTAGGGTGCAATATTAGTCTATATCTTGAAATACTTTCTTTAAATTCTCCATCGGCAGAATTGGGAGTAGCTGTTTAGAGAATACATAGTCTTAACTGCTAGGCCATAGATGTTTTTAATCATAAGCACCAGCAGACTTTATTCCAAAGATGTTATAACTATAATCATTTTCACACTGAAGTTTTAGTCATATTATAATTTGACTATAGTTTCTAACGTATGCTAAGAACAGAAAGGTTGCAGTCTGAAATTTTATAAACTAGCACATAAACTCACATAAAATTAAAAAGTTCTCTCTCACAATATATATTTTATTTAGCTGGAGATTTAGCATAGAGTTGATTATTAGTGGTCTCTCAAAGTAAAGTTCTGTTTTGCAACTTGGTAGATAAAATTATGTCAGTGTAATCATATCGGATCTCATTAGAACACTTAGGATCAGACTTTTGTTCATGTATGTGTGAGGGGGTATCCATATTGATGTCCGAATGATTAAAATTTGCTGGTTTTCCTGCCTCTTGTGTTGTTTGTGATGTCTTTAGGCAGCTTCATTGATAAATCCACTTCCTAAAACTAATTTTCAACAAAAAATACAAGACAAAAAAGAAGCAATCTACTTTAGTAATCGTCAAGCGTCCTTGGGCAAATCACATGATCAATCTTCTATGTTACCTAAGGGCTTGGATATAATTAATACTACGTTTGGAACAAAAGTCATCCAAGGTAGGAAAGTTTAGTGTTAAAACATATTTCTTCTAAATGCAAGATAATCTGCAATTTAGTATCTAGCACATATTCTATGCTTCCAACAATTCCAGCTTAATAGAGAAGTTATTATTACAGCAGGTATTGAAAGGCATAAAAATGTACTAGTACTTCTCAGTTAGGATGAACAAGCAAGCAACGGAGAACATGTGGTAACAAGTAGGCCTTTTGGCTCTCATCCAGACCTGTCTTTGTAGGAGAACTGCTTAGGTAGCTGACAACCGACCCTCCATTTCCCAACTATTCTAACAGGTCTAATAAAAGATACTACCCTGACCTGTGATTCTTTCCTGCATAGACTGGAGTGAATCATGTGCGTGTTGACCATATAGGTCTCTTACAACAATTATGTTCATCTCAGTTTTGTTCCCCATCTCCTCCCCCATGTCATTATGCTGTAAGATTCCATTATGCTATGGGTTCCTATAGATGCTGTAAGATTCCTTACCTGCCCCAGCCATGTATTTATTCCTTACTTTCCAGATGTATCAGCTGGAGAGCTTATAAATCCACCAAAACCTTTTGAGGAACTGGATAAAGAATCCAGAGAAGGACATGACCTGTACATTGTATCACACAATGATTATTATGTGGGTAAATTCAAAGGCTGATAAGACACCCCATGAAAAGTTCTAATATAAATGAAGGCACTTGTTCTTCTTTGTGTCTTTAACACATATTGTGTGCTATTTTTTTGAGATATAAACTACTACTTCTTTCTACTGTATTAATATAATATAAATTATTTTTAAAAGTAGTGATGTGAAAAAAATACTTGTATGAAACTGAGAGGGCATGACCTGTTTCTAGAACTGTAGATCACTTCATGGTGAGTGTATTAGACAGTAAAAGAACTTAATGAAGGAGTTGGAATTGTGATTTCTGTTGGACGCTATTTGAAAAGCAAAGTATTTCCAGGAAACTAGGAACTCACAGATGCCCTGGTTCCTTCTTGAGTTTGGCATTGTTTATGCCTCTGAGAGTGATCTCAGGCTAACGCCACAGGCGGTGAGCCCAACCCATGCCAGTACTTTTGCCTCTGGTTCCTCTCTTTTATCAAGATCCAAGCAGAGTTTCAGGGCAGCTAGACTTTCTGATGGGAGCTCAGCATCAAGCGCTGGTTACAAGGAATTTCAGGCTGCTGATGGGCTCTCTGGAGTGCGGGTTCCTCAGCCTGCAGCAGCCTGCCTGAGAGTCTGTCCCACAGCCTCTGTCTCTGCCCTTCCAGTGTGCTGTGCCTCCACTGCTTCAGCCTCTGGGGGCTGTGCTTGTGTGAAGTGGTCTGCTCGGGGATGATTACCCTTTGTCTCATAAGTCCGCACAGCAACAGAGTGTCGAATATGAAAGGCAATACATGTCTTACTTTCACAGCCACTTCTGTTTTTCCCAGTTCCATCGTTTCCAAAGGCTGAGAGACTTAACATTGCTGCTCTATAAGGTTAGTGGTATAGTAAAATTGTCCATTATGCTAGTACAGACAGTTTTGTAGGTGTAGGCCAAACATGTAAGAAACTGCAATACAGATATTTCAGTCGTAATAATGTAAATTTTACATGGAGGCAGTTACATAGAAGTGAAATTACAGTCCTGTGTTCTCTCATTGAGAAATTCCACTACAAGTACTATTGGTACAAATTTATACTATTGGTATAAATTGGTATAAACTTGTAATTTTATTTCCCTTTTACCTACCTTTACTAGGTGTTTTAGTGGAATTATTCATTATCTGTTTCTGTCTCCTTAGTAACTTCCATCCACAAGGTCATGGAGAGGCCAAGGCAAAACCAGGCAGGCAGCAAAAAAAAAAAAACCACCACAATTTTGTGCCTCAGTTTTGAACAATAACATAAAAATTCCATGCTGCAGTACAGCCAGAGGAAGCACTTATTAGAAAGCACATAGTGAATAATATTTGTTGACAGTTCCAATTACCATTCTTTTCAAAAGGTGTTTGAAAAGAACATGAAGAAACTGAATGGTATTTTTTTCTGTGACAAGACACGTACTTGCAGCTCACTCACATAGGGAACTTACGTGATATTCTTGTATGTGAAACTTCGTTTTACAGGCAAGACTGGATTAATAGGTACATTAACAAGTAGGATAATATCTTGTTTACAGTGAAGTCAGTGGTGAAATTTCCATTGTAGTCAACATAGCAAGAGTATATCTGAAAGTGCAGCACCTCAAAAACATTTTCTTTTAACAAATAGTAAATGAAATTGTACACATCTCTGCTCCGGTGCAGACATTATAAAGTGATTGGTTTGCATGACCCTTACTACTTAGGCTACCTAGTATTTTTTCATTAATTCTGTTGGACTTGTCTTTAGTCAGATGTAAAAGGACATACAACTGTTTTACCACTGAAGCAGTTTTTGCTTCTTATTTTGCCTTTTATCTTCACTTTTGACAATGAGATTATTCCTAACTACTTAATAAACAGATTAGTTATCTTTTTGAACAGAATTGTTACTTAGTTGTTTGCTTTTGTTTCTTCATTGTTTTGTCATAATAATGAAGATACTTAGTACATTTTTCTTCCTGAGGTATTTTATACAGGTTGAAACGCCTACTTTTTCCACAGGGAAACAATAAATAGGAAGTATGACTCGCCAAACTTCAGCAAGTCTTTTGTTTATGGAATAGAAAACCCTCACTTTAAAGATGGGCGAAGTGTATCCAAATCCTTAAATTGGCTCTGTGATCTGCAATCATAAGTTGCAATGAGTTAACTAGTTAATTAGTGAGTTCTCAAGAAGAGTCTTCATATTTGAAGATAATTTTACATCTTACAATCCCATCTTTAGCTATATTGAACTGAATAGAAAATGCAAGGAGTAATTTTCAGAACAGTTTATCCAAACCAGTTCTGCCATAGTATAACAGCACTTAACATGTCTTTAGCATTACGTAAAGACAATTTTGTTTATGTAGCAAGATTTTTCAATTGCTAAATTTGTGTTTGTCTTGCAGAGGAGTTGCTGTTTCCTTCTAACATGTAATAATATTTTTAATGTTGCTGAAAAATTGTTGAATATTGTTAAATGAATATGTGTGAGCATTATTTTCATAATTTGTAGGAAGAAAGCAGCAAAAATTGTACCAAAACAAAGTGATGATTTCAAGGAAAAATTTCAACCTCAGCTTGGAAAAGTCCTTGATCCATAAGTAAGCAAAGATACCTTCCAAGAACAAAATTCACTCACGTTTGCCAAGTCTCTGATATCTTTTTCTGTCTTGGATGAAAATTAGAACTGTGCACTCAATGCTACCACTGAAGCACTCAGTTACAGAAAGGGGACTTTCTGCTTGCCGTAATTAGGCTGATAAGTATGCAAGTTGCCAGTGAGGGCTTTATTGTGTCTGTGTGGTGTAAATGGTCTATATCTGAATCGATCAGATTGGCACCAAGCAAATTACGAGCACGCTGTAACACTTCATTCTGTTTTTTCCTGTTTTTTGCAGTTAGGAAGGTTTGAAAGAACTGAAATGTCGCATTTATTGTTTGGGGATTTGACCATTTTACTTACTCTGACACTATTTTTAGTCATCTTTGTTGCATCACCTGTATTCTCACTTTATTACTTCCTTGGAAAAGGACATGGAACTAAACTGTGTTATTATCTAGCAGCATGTATCGATCTCAGTTGAATCATTACAATGCTTCATAAACCTCAGATGACCTGGAACAGCTTTTTAATTTTACAAAACAGTGCCTATGAAGAGCTACAGTAGTTCTAAGGTACAGTGTGATGAGGGTCCAGCTATGCTACAAATCTAGGCTTCCTGAATGTATACAAAGACTGTCTGCAGATGCTTTAGATTTCTGCAAAATTGTATCTGAAGACTCACAAACAAGATTATTGACTTCGGTAGCAAAATTTAATTTTAAGCGCAAGATCACAGGCTTCTGTGACTCTGAAGAACTGTGCCCATAGTACCTGTAGGGAGTGAACACAAGCCACTGTGTCCTAGCTTACTGTGAAGTAGACCTGGAGTGTAAGCAACTTGAGGCAGTATGATCTTTCAGCCAACATGGGTTGCAGTGCAAGGTCAAATCCAGCACTAATATCACATGATAGATACAAGCTAACCTGATTTTATTTAGTGAATTTTACACCATCCACATTCTATGTGTAATATGAAAATGATAAAAGAAAAATACACATAGTAGTTTTTAGAATACAGTGCTTCCGTCTCTGTGTGGGTTTTTTTGTTTGTTTTGTATTTTAGAACAAAGCACTGATTCTCTTTTCAATTTTGATGGCGATTTCTGATTAATATAACAATTTTAATTACTAAACATAGAGATAAAATGAATATTGCATCTTTTACAAATCAAGAAACAAACAGTTCTTTGATGTCACCAATAGCATCTTCATTTTCTGGTAAATAAAACCGCGAAGTTTTCAAGGTAGACTTTGGCTTGGTTGCTGGTTTTGGTAGACACAAAATTGCGTGTGAAAAAGCATGTGAGATGTGATTAAATTTTTCCACTTTAGCCAAAAGTAGTTTATTTGGAAACATTTTTTCAATTGGATATCTGGTTTGTCCTAAACATTCCTATTATTTGACTAGTATGTTATAAGGACTTTTCTCACTAATTTCTGTTGTGTTAGGAAAAAAAATATTTTAGCATAGAATGTTTTTCCTTATAATAAGTGTTCAAAAAGTTAATGTTTACATTTGATTGTGTTATATTGGGAACAGCAAATGTTCTAAACAGGTTCATAAAGGAATGCTTTTGTGGAATGGCAGCTTTGAAGCAGAGTACCAATAAACAAATTTCAGGTGAACTGTGTGTGTCATCCCTAATTATATAACAGATGATCACTTTTTTTAATAATAGCATAGGGTTTATTTTGGCCATTGATAAACTATTTGACAATTAACAAAGAAATGTGCTTATTGACAGTATAGCAGAAACTATGAATGTTCCCCCAGGCCATACATTTGGAATGTTACTCCATCCAGATGAATATGGTAAGTTCCGGGGCACAATAAAATCTTGTCTTGTTGATGAAACCAGGCTGAAGTAATTAGTGTTGGTTTTGTGGTGTATAATTTTCCTAAAATCTTAGAGGCAAGGTACAAAATTTTGACAGTCACACTACATTTTTGGAGGAAAAATTTGAGAAGAATTTAAATCTATAATGGAAAAAAAAATAATGTCAGAAATAAAGAACCTTTAGGGTTTGGATGTTCATGTCGGGGGGGGGGTTGTGTATTTTTTTAAAGCCTCTGTATCTGAATGTAAACAAAATGGGAAATGGCAGAAAACTCGTTTTGACATCTAAGTGACAAAGTTAAAATGTCTATTTAAATCAATTATGTGACTTCCCTCTCAATGATTTTTCCAGCACTTCCACAAAAAGAGTAAAAATAACAAACTATAAATAAGAATAATAAGATTTTGAAGGTAGCAGAGGGACAGAAAACAGAATGAAAATTAAAAAATATTAATTTGCATTATGACAAAATTTTGAAAACTAGTCAACTCAAATAGTCAGTGTTGGGATTGATGGTGTTTTAATATTATGTGTAATGACTAGGGAATACAGTGAATAGTTAGGCAGCAAAAAATTTAAGTGGCTCAAAGTTACTTAATTAGTCAAGACCGGTGGAGGCTTGTTCAAATTCTGTGTAAACTTTTATACATGCTTTACTATGTAGGGTAATAAAGATTTTAAATGTGCAGGTATGCTTATCCTCTAAGGCACAGCAGAAGGAACTGAACAATAAAATTTATTATGAATAAGTAGAAAATTGTACACATACATTGCTCTTAAAAAGGGATTAGGTGAGTTACTGCTGTTTGTTACTGGACTGTGAATGAACTTCTTGCACCCTCGAAAGTGACCTTAGTGTCTTGGGGGCTTGGATGAAGACTGTAGTTCTGTGTACCAAAGTGTTTAGAAATACTAATAAAGTTAGGATACATAGAAAATGGGAAGAGTAACACAAAAATAGTACATTGTCTTTCTAGAAATCAATGGTATATAATTACCTGAAATATTACACTGACGTTTCCATTGATTATTGTAAGTATCCTGAAATATGACAGACTGGAAGTGATAGATTAATAATATATGTTCTTTTGCTCTCATCTATCTGGACATCAAGTAACTGCTACTGCTGTCAGAAGCTTTTGGAAGCGGTGGAGGGATTTGTGAAGCTATATTAAGATGTTTCAAAATTTTGTATATTAACTGCATGTGAGTAGAGACATCATCGTATGGACCATTTGATCTTTTAATGAAATGGCCTTATTGGATGTTCAGCAGTGCTGAAATTTAGCATCTCGAAAATGAAATTCTCCTTTTCCTGAAGACTTTTAAGACATTTTCTAAAACGTCCATTTGCTGTATATGCGCAACTAATTGAGGCAGTGTTTGTTTTTATAGGAGTTGGTGATCTTCTTCACTGGCGAGGTCTGTGTGAGTTCCTCCGTGGTACAGACAGAGAGAGAGCTGTCTTGACTGCAGTTTGGCAGAGTTTGAAGAAAGCTAACTATGAGAATTTTGACCTGTTACTAGAAGCATTCAGGCATTATGGTAAGGTTAGTGCTTTGAAAAAATATAAACATAAAGGAGTGTGTCAAGAGGATGGGGCCAGACTGTTTTCAGTGGTCCCCAGCGACAGGACAAGGTGCAACAGGCACAAACTGAAGCATAGGAAGTTCCAGCTAAACATGAGGAAGAACTTCTTCACTCTGAGGGTGATGGAGCACTAGAACAGGCTGCCCAGAGAGGCTGTGAATTCTCTTTATCTGGAGATATTCAAGACCAGCCTGGACGAGGTCCTGTGCAACCTGCTCTGGGTGACCCTGCTTCAGCAGGGGGTTTGGACTAGATGATCCACAGAAGTCCCTTCCAACCCCGAACATTCTGTGATTCTGTGTGACATCAGCACTCCTGCGCTGTGAACACAAGCATAGCAAGGCAAATATAAATGAAGACTATAAAGACAAGGTAACTTCATAGTTATTGTGTGTTTAATATACTGTGATATACTATGGAATGCACAACAGTATTTGGAGTATCCAAGTTAACAGCAAGCAAGGGACTGGTGAGGATTAATAATCTTAGCATTTTTTGCTCTTCACGATTTGGTATTTCTTCTTGAAATACAGTTGAAGGGATTATGTTCGTAGTTTATTCCAAGCTTTACTTTTTGATTGAGTCACCAAGCAACAGAATTTCATATCTTTTCAGTTTTTTCTCTCTGGAAAAAAAAAATTATAATTGACATTTCACATATAACATTAATTATAATGTGTACAGAATGATTGATGCCTTACTTTCAAAAGAAATCTGGGCTTTGCCTCAAAGTTTATGATTAGATTCTTATCTTGTCACAATACCCTGTCACACTGACTTTCTTTTAATCTCAAATCACTGTATTACTTGTTGAAAATTATTTATTGACACTTTTATATTCAGATTTTTAATTTATAAATTATTTTGGATTTCTTTTTGTATTCAGCAATCTTGCTCTTCTGAAATGGTGTGCCTGGCACTATGTATCTCTCTATCTGTATATGTAAACACATATATGTATGTGTTCCTTTTGATAGAGCCTTTTTATAATGGCTGTTATAACAACTGTTTTGTTTTATTTAGAATAGAATGGTGATGGAATGATAGACAAGGATGACCTGCGAAAGTCCTGTTTTCAGCTTAACCTGAATCTAGATGATGAGCTCCTTGATTCCTTGTTTGACTATTGTGATTTGGATAAAGATGGTCTGATTAATTGTCTGGAGTTTGCAGACTTTCTGAACTGGAAAGACAAAATGGCTATTAAGACTTTGAAGAAAAAATAATTACAGAGGGTAGATGACTTAGTACTGGGAAACTGTGGAGACGTTCTTGTTCTTACAACAGCTACTGAAAGGACATTGCTGGTGCAGACTAGGTGCTCCTTTAGAAGGGATAGGATTTAGAGAGTCCAGTTAGTCCTTGCCTGTCATCAGCGGAGCCTCAGATACAAATGTATTTCAGAACCCTGAAATTCTGTGTTGCATGTTGAGAATGTCCCATAAATCAGGAGAAAATAAAAAATCTCATAGAATCATTATCAGATATGCAGATTAATTGCCTTCTGTTATCTACTTTATAGTTTTTCAAGGATTCAAGCAACGTTTTTTACCTCTTCGTCTATGATGTGCTGCTAATAAATCCTGGCTGTATGATAACTTTTGTTTATAGGGAAAAAAGTAGATGCTCCTCTTCTGCCTGAAGACACAAAAAGAAATGATGAACCACTGCTGAAGCAGAAAGATCTTGTGTTAAAAGAACTGGGAAGCTCAGAGAAGACACCAAAAATGCTTACAAGATCAACAGATCATGTATTTGCAAATTATCAGACAACTTATTCTCAGTGTAATGCTGTGGTAGGTGGTCTCCCAACAACTTGTAAGTACAGTGGACTGTACTTCTCACTTCTGAGCATTATTTAAGAAAAAATCAGGAACAAGTTTAAAAAGTACTAATGTACAACAGTGAATTAATTTATCTAAACTAAATTTGTTTGGGATTGTGACTTGGATCTTGGGATGGCTTGGATGTTTGGCACGGTTAATCCATTCAAAACGTGAAAGTTAATCTAGATGTCTTTGAGAAATTATGCTAGTAATTTTAGGAGAACAATATCTTCTTGGAATCAACTAGAAATGTTTTTAGCTGGAAGCATTGGTTAAGTTCTAGAATATTACTGCAATATTTCCTGTTATCGTGCTTCATGATGTAGCTGAAGCTAGGAATGCTAAAAATATGAAAAAAAGCCAAGGAGTAAAATTATAAAAATTCTTATTGAATGTATGTGAGATGAAGTATCAAATTTGATCTCATTTCGTGCAAGATGTTTTATTGTCCCTGTCACTGTCTTTACATACAGGCTCTTCCATGCTACCTGTTGATTGATTTCCACAGGTTATCCAGTGTGTGGTGTTCCAACTATTCGTTCAGATATTCCTGCTCCTCAAATTCGCCGTATCAGTGACAGAACTAATTATGGTGATGAGGCCAATGCTTATGCGTTACTGTTCCCTTCTGTCTTCAGTCAAAAGGGAGTGTACGAAAGAGACTTTTTTAAAACAAGGCCAAAGGCAGAGGTATAGTCCATTTCTTCAGAATGTTCTTCCAAGATAAAAGGATCTCTAGCCATGTGGGGGTGGAAAGTCATATTATCAAATAAAGTCTTATTATCAAATAAACAGGTAAAATTCATCATTACAACATTGCCATCTTTCTTTACATCCATTCAACTAACTGAAAAATATGTACTCTTCACATTCAAAATTATTCATAAAGGTGGTAGATATTAATTTTATTGAGATCCAACTTCAAGAAGTAATATAAAGAAATATGTCAGGTTGTTGCTACTCATACGCTGAAATCCTGTGTCAGGTGAGGTCTGGTAATTAATCCAGGGCTTAAGAGTCTACGAGTCATCATTTCTGCAATGTGAGAAGAGCAAAGCGCTTGTGAAATTTCCATCCTTGCACATATTCCAATTTCTCAGCAAGGTCCCAAGCAACATGGTTTAGTGGTAAAGTTAGCCCTGCTTTGATTATGTGGTTGGATGGATGATCTCCAGAGATCTCTTCCAGCCTAAATTATGCAATGATTCTGTGAGTTGATGTCTTAAAAAGCTCCACAAGAAGATTTTTACTGGTGTGTAAAACTAGTTTCTGTCACAGAGGGATGTTCAGTGGAAAATTTTACCCAAGATGTCTCTCCTCAAATAAACTTGCAGGTTTTGCTAATGGAAAATTCAGCTAATTGCTTGAATATACCTTTGAAGTGCTCTGCTAAGTCACGGTCATAGGCTCAGATCTACAAAGGACTTGTACAGTGATAGAGGCTATAAGGAATCACACGCCAATGCTGTGCCATCTCATATTTCTGAACAGAAAGATAGGACGTGAGACTGTAGGGACTTACCTGGGGACTCTGTGATTTTTCTGTCTGATATCTCTGGGGGCTGCTACCACTCTGTTACCTCACAGCCCAGAGTTCCTCCCACATAAATACTAAAACAACTTTGCTGCTTCTTCAGTATTGTCTACTCTTTTGCTTCTACATTTGTATGCATTTTCTAGTGAGGAAATACTATGAGATAACTTCATTACCTGAAATACAGTTTATCAGACAATTGTAAGAAAATGTGAAATGCCAGACTAAAATGGAAAAAGAAACCTTGACAACCTCTCCCTCTCTACTAGTCATTATATTAAATATTCAGTCACATTTGAAAGCGGATCTGGAACTTGAGTACATATTTTACAGAAAAGAATGTTGCTAATTAGTGGCTGTGGATGTAAAAGGTGTGTTGTGATGTTCAACGCATATCCATAAAATGGCTTGTCAGAATGTTGTGTACATGAGCATTTTACCATTTTATAATCTAGCTCTGAAGCAGGAAATCCGTGCATGCAGAATATAGCTAACAGTAAATAGAATTAATGCTTTGTTGAGAAGCTGATTATACCCGTTAAGCACTAGATAGAACTCTTCTCTGAAGTTATAATGCGGCTGGAGATGTCGTCCTCCATTGTAGACTATACAGGCTGTACAGAGTTCAGTACAGAACCACCTCTGAGTGTGGTTCAGAGTACTCACCCTGTACTCATGAAATGGACAGTTTCAGTATTTTAGTGACGGTCTTTGATTTACTTTGGTACAGAGCATTAATATTTTCAAACATGTAATAGCTAATTATTATAGCCCAGAGTCATTTAATACTACCAGTTTTTGTACAGGCCTGTAGAAATGAATGCAAATTCTGACTGTAAAGCGGTTTCATGAGGTGACTGTTCGTGTTACTAAAGAACAAAATAGTTCTAGGGCCTGCTGTTTTCTTCACTGGAGTTCGTTCTAGTCTATTGAAGAGAATAGAAGTTATGTAACCGAGTAATAGTGTATAATTTATATTCAATGTGATCAGATTGATAGTAGGTAAGGGTCAGTGTAACCCTGTCTGTGTATTTGATAGTCTGTGGTTTAGTCAGTGATTATTTTATGGCTGTTGATGAGCCAGGACAGAGTTCTATTTTAATATGGTGAAGCCAAGATATGAGAGCATGGAGTCCTTTATGGTCCCTGCAGTGGTATCCTGTAATTGCTTTTAGTTTAACTTTTAAATTTCACTAGCTTGTTGAAGACATTAGGTCAAATCTGGTTTGTTCTCCTCATGAGTAATATTACAGATTTAACAGAAACAACACCTGTGCTTAAAGAAACAAAATTTAGTCCATGTTTTCCTCCTGTAATTTCAGCTGGCATAAACTGTAATAGATTTATTGGCTAAGATGAAGCTTTGGATTTGCTGTACTTTGGATCAGGTCTATATTTATACAAAAGACAGTTTTAGAGAAAAATTGCCAACAAGGTTGATTTGACTGTGTTAAAGGTCTTGCTTTATCAAAGCGTGCATAAAATCTCAAAAGCATAAATATAACACATGTGCACACACACACACAATACAATCGAAGAAGCCAAATGTTTGCTAATACTCACAAAGCACAAGTCATGTCAATATTCTTCTAAAGCCACGTTCCTCTAATGAGTCAACAGGTCAGTGTAATGAGGCATGCAGCAGGAAGCATCCAAGTGAGAAAATATGGAGAAAAAAAATACTTCTGCTGAATTACTTCGGTGTAAAACTGTAGCAAGACACAAAGTTGATGTGAACCATTTAATTTTACTTAGTTCACCCATTTGTCTATACCAATTGAAGATCTTACGTATAGTATTCTTGTTGTGCGATGCAGACAATAATATAATCTGATCTATGTTGATAACTGCAAGCAGTAAAAATACAGTGGATACACAGGACTTGACTTTGGGCTTTTAAAAAACTTTTGCTTTTCCCTGAATATTCTGTGTTGAATTTTTCCAGTGTTGACGTTCCATCAACATTACTTTATTAACAAAAGACAATTTTGTAAACCACAGCTTTCGTTCCAATAAGATTCAGATTTACTTAAATAGGAACTTCTTTGTTTAAGGATGCAGGATGTGGTCTAGTTTTTATTTAAGAGTGGGAAAATAGCCTTTAGCAAATAGAGATCGTTAATATATGTAAAAGCCAGACTCGGTGTAGTTTAAAGAAAATGGTGACCAGAATTACATGAATTGTATTGTTTTGTAGATTGCACAAATTCTTTGCAACATTGGTGTGAACATTTCAGATGAAAGGTTTGAAGAGATACGGAAGCAAGCCTGTATGAAAGATCAGAACGAAGAAGTTTGTGTAGAAAGCATCAGGAGCATACATGGATCACACACAAAACCCAGTTGCTAATTCTAGTCTTTGGACATTGCATTTATTTAAATTCACTTCAGTCGTAATTCTGATGCTGAATATAATAAACACTTTCAGTAACATGTTTGCATAACTGGAATTCACTGTTCATTGTCTTTCTGAATGGTGGGCTCACCATAGATATATGAATCTTACTGCTATCATTGCAGTTAGTAGGAACAGATATCCATAGGAATAAAAGAGAATACAGCGTGTTTGTAAATGGAATGCAAATATTTATCTCATGTCCTTTATTCTATCTTTTTTACTGTGTTTCTAAGGCTGAATAATAATACTTTGAGCACGGACACCTTTTGCGTTTTTGAATTTATTTTTTTCTGTTATAAATGGAAAGACACTTTTGAAAGTACTTAAGATAAATGTTCCAGATATGCAAGACCTCTTAAAGATTGTTGTCATAGAATGGCATCTTGCTCTTCTTCCAACATTCCATAATTTCTTGTCAACAAAATGGTAACTACCAGAGATCTCGTTGTGGTAAGTTATTTGACATGTTTAAAAATCTGTGTGAGAAGGTGCGTTACTGTAACATACTAAGGAAACTACATAGTCATGGGTGTGAGATCTAGAATGTTGTCGTGAAATAGACTCTATAAGAACCATTGGATTAAGAAGTGCTAAAATAAATGCCCAGGTGTGTGGCACAGGGCCCATTCTCTTTATGCAAGCTCAGGGCTATTAGGTAGTACTAGTCAGCTTTCACAAAAAAGAAAAAAGAATGGATATTTGGAGGTGTATGTGCACATTATGTAAAAACACAAGCTAGGTAGTCAGAAAAGTTTGGGAGGGCTTTCAGTGAGCTAACTGTTCACCTACGACAAATGCAATTTCTTGAGAAGAGGGATCTTCATAAATGAAAACCACTTGAGGATCTTTACGGAAATCTCAGTGAATATATATGAAGTCCAGTAAGAATAAATAATGGAAAGCAAGTAATATTAAAATCTGCAACTGTGAATTGGAATGTTCACTCTTCACCTACAGTACTGAGTTCGGTATAAAACAAATGGAAATTGTTCGACATTGACAGTGAGTGTGGTTACTTTTAGACTTTTTCATATTCATTGAATAGAAAAATCTTCACCCAATGTAATCTTAACAGACAGGATTTCAGGAAGGATATCACTTTGCCACCTATTGGTGCTTTGAATACTTGAGTAAGATTTGGAGGATGTTGCCAGCCAAATGTTTTACTGACTTCTGTAATGTAAGTAAATAAGTAAGGTTCTATGTATCTTAAGTACTAGGAATGCAAGTGTAACGCCAGCTTAAAATTTCATTGTAACGCTTTACTGGCGTGATTGCTAAGATTCCTCTTTTGCCAGTGTTCTAGGAGCTTGTAATTTACTAGCTTGTTATGCGAGATCCACAAGCCAGACCCATTTGTATGTTATTATTGTAGCATTAATAATAGCTGTCATACATCAAGTAGAAAGAATTTGCTTTCTGGTATCGCCAGGGAGCAGGTGGTGGAAATGCTGCTTGACGAAGGCAGCATCTTTCCTGCTGTGAGTGAAAGTTGTTCTGCGTTGTTGTTGCCTTGCCTTCCCATCCTTCTGGAAGTCTGTGCGTGCACTGGGAAGCATGCAGGAAGCAGACTGTGACCGTCCCAAGCGAAATCATGACAGAAAGCTGAATGTACTGCTAATTTCAATTGAATTTTTTATGTCAGGATTTCACTACCTCCAGTGAAATTCTCTAAAGCTTCTCTTCTGCTCATCTAGGGTGGGAGGGAAGAATCTTTCGCCTTAGTTGCGAAAGTTTTCCTCTTTCAACAGAAAATTTTAGATGGAAGATTTAAGCTCACTTCAGGAAAAAAGAAAAAAAAAATCAGATCTGTGTGTGTATATATAAAAATATATAAAAGAGATCTGTTGTGTTTGTGCAGCCACTGAAAATTCTGTGTACCTGTTCTTTTGAACGTACTGTAAAAATACCCGCTTTCATTCCTTTACTTTCAGTACAATCTGTGTCAGTGAAATGGAATTAACGGTGTTCTTGGACAGTCTGCTAAAGAAGTGCAGAATAAAGAAGACCGATAAATCATGCTTTAGTTTTTTGCCAGTATGTTTCTAATCACAGACTAAAGGTTTTCTTTGAGCTTGGATTTGAAATGAACTGTAAGTGATGTTCGTTTAAACTTACCTGTTCTGAAGCTTTGAAAGATTAATCACTAGACAGAGCTGTAAATTCTGCTTGTAGGTGCTTGTTTTTCATCACAATATACATGTGAGGCCACTGAAAGATTTAATCACTGTGACACCATTACTTTTGTGGAGTTTCCCAGTACCTTTGTTTTCTTTTGTTAAATGCTTTATGCACATAAAGTCTTGGTGCAGATTTTTGTATTTAGTTTCTGTTTGCTTTCCTAACGTGTGAATTCAGTGACGTATCAATAGACTTTAGAGCTGCAAGTTGTGTTCTGTGATTTTTGTGTTTCCCTCATTTGCTGTCAGTTGGAGTATATTAAAAAGTCTGGTTTCTTCTATATTGCAGCATAATTACCTTTAGGTATGGAGCTGGTTTAACTAGGACAGCACGCTACCTTTCACTAACCTATGGGCCATATCTGAGGCAAAGTTTTCCGGAAACGGTTAGCAAAACAACCTTCGCTGTGACTCAAAAGCCATGCGTTCTAAAACGTACAAATTTAGCTCTTGAGTGATTTATTCTGTTAACAGTTACATTACAAAATCACAGAGCTTGTAAATATGTTGACTGAGACTTTGTGGACAAAACCAGTAAATGGCAAATCCTGTCAAAGGTAAATGTTTTGATAAAAAATCAGTTCTAGACACTTGGGCCAAATTTTCTTCATAGAATTTTCATAAAAATAAAGACCAGATAAAAGACACAGCATATTCAGATATTTGTGCACTGTTTATCCATTAATCTCTGTTTCGCTACAATGATTATTCCAAAGAATAGCATATTTAGTAATTATGCATTTTTAATTGGTTCTGCAAATGAATTGAACTCCTCTTAAGTTCATTTTAGGGCAGACATATTGGTTTCCACGGACAGAGTGGGGAGGTCTTCCCTTCTACAGAGGTAGAGGCCAGTGTTTTCTTCTCCCCAAAAGCCATGCCGGGGATACTGACTTTCAATACCTGAAAACACTTATCTGTAAAAGATAAGGCTGAAGATTTGAATGTGCAAAATTATTTGTTATTCATTCTACATACCTGGCTCTTAATCTGTAGAATGTGAATATTAGCACAGATAAGCATACAGCTAATATGACTTATTTGGCAGTGACTTGTGCTATGTAAATCAGATGTTGGACTCGATTATTCTGTTTACTGTTGTCTAATGGAAAATTTTGTCTGCGCAATGACTTGTGTTTGAGGTGCTGGAAGATCCAGCCCACTGCCTTTCATAGAAATGTACGTACAAATGAATGTAGACCTTGCTTTGGTATTATTACTATGTAACTTTAATATATGTCTTAAAAAGATTAATTTTTTTTTTCAGTAAATTAAAATTACTAATAATTGCTGGTTTTCAAAGATTTACCTGAACCACTTAAAGTTCCTGGTCCTGGAACTCAACAGTGAATGGCCAAGTTTCGTTTGGTTGGTTGTTTTGGTTTTTAAACAACTGATTGTAATTATTTGGGTGCTAAATAGAATGCTAATAACTCTTTATAGTAAGAAGAATACTTCAAATGGTTGCCTAAGCAGAAAAGGAGGTACTGGGGCAGAGTGTCCAGAAATATGATTTAAGTCTTCATCTTGCCAGCAGATATGAATAGGTAGGATGGTTTTGGAACGGCTTATACATTGGTGTTTGCCATTAGGAGATACTTCTCTGGAAACTGGTTATTTGAATTTGACAGTCCATCATTGGGCACCATCTGCCTGTGTGGTTTCACCTTGCTGAATGGCCAGAATGCTCTTCCAGCAGATGGGTACAAGTTTAGGCATGCCAAAGAACCACCACATGGCTGAGTAGCTGAGATCTCTATTTCTTTATTACTCTTTAAAACTATATTAATTTTGAAAATGCCAACATAGATTATGGAAACCTGTAGGAAAGATTTTGGCATCTTTGATCAGGATTAATCTGTAGGGAGAAAGGTAGTTAAAACAGTCTTCACTGTGTTCCAATTTTCAAGATAGGTGCTTGTTGATTTCTGCCAAATGTGTATGGCCTTTCTGAGCAGACTGGAGTAGACAGAGAACTTGTGCATCCTGGGTCCAAGTTCCTGACTTCCAAATGTCATAAATATGGAAAATTTGTATTCCTTGGGACACAAGTATGTGCAGCTGTGTTCTGAAATTATACTCTAGGCGAAGAGGTGGTAAATTCTATAATACCTAAATAGTAAATCTGTGGTATATTCTGCATGTTTTCAAAGCTCACTTCTCATTCCAGTGCCTAGATGTAAATGAAAATGGCAAAACCAAGACCTAATCTGAAAAAAAGAGAAGGGCCAGACTATCACTGACAGATTTTATTCACGTGTCTTTTGTGAAGCATCTCTTCCTCTATTAATAGGGATCATACATTCTCCATCTTATAAAAAATAATAATCTTGCGTGTGTTGTATGTGTACTAGATACCACACAAGCAGATCAAAAGCAAAGTAGCTTAAGAACACATACTTCTAGAAACAGCTTTTCTATAAGCCTTGAGATTTTCTGCACATTCTAGAAAATGTCAAGTATATCTTTGAGTCTGAGGTGGAACAAAGGACTGAGCTAATAGCAGAGGGCTTTCAAATGGTACCGGTTAATCATGGGGTGATTTTGTTTTCCCACAGCAGTTTTCGACCGATTATAGAGACATATGCAATCCCATGTGAATACTTTCCTAAAAGCGTGCCCCTGCTGTGGGCAACAAGGCTGAACGCATAACAAGATTTAGGGCTGTTTTTTGCTAGTGAGCAATGAATAGAAGATGAGAATGTAAAGAGTATCTGTACAGGGCAGCCCAAAGATTCTGTCTAGCCCAGTGTCCTGTCTGACAGGGGGCAAAAACGTGATTAGGGAGAAGTAGCAGATCAGGGCAAACATTACGATGTTTCTTCCTAGAAGTCTCCCAGTGCTTCAACCACTTGAACTTCAAGTAGTTGAAAGGAAGGAAGGATCTTTCTGAAAAGCATGTATTTTCCTCATATTCAGTGTTCTTAAACATATTTCTCTTCATGAACTTACCCAGTCTGCCTTTGAAACTTTGTGATACTCCAGCCTCTGCAACATCTTTTGGCAAGGAGTTCCATATCTGTAGCAATGCACTGAACAGAAACAAGCTCCTTTGCTTGTTTTAAGCCTTCTTTCTGGTGGCTTAATATGATGGAAGATAATTACTCTATCTGAAGAAACAACAAACAAATCAATTTCTAGACACTGTCAGTGCCACAGATATTTATAGCTTTTTGTCACATCCCTACTAAGTCCTGGCCAGGGACTGCTTGCCTAGCTATCGCCTGTATAGAAATTATTCCAGAGTGTTCTTTTGGCACGTTACTTTTCTCTGAATTTTTTCTGATTCTGCAGCACATTTTCTGAGATAATACAGTGAACACGGATTTAAAAGTGGCAGACAGCAGCTTTCTCTGTGTTGTCAGTTTGTTTCCCCTAATGACAGTATTAGGAATGATTACTGTATTTCAAACATGGGGGCAGGTGTAGTTCCAAAGATGTTTTGTACAACTATAGGGCAGCTAGCACAGGCCGAGTCAGTAAGGCACTGCTGAGTGTAGCAACCTTGTGATGCACAGTTGTATGCTTAATGCAAACGTAGTCTCCTATGACCTGCTTTGCTGCTGCTAGAAATACACTGAGTCAAGTGGTTTTAATTCCAGTTTGCGTGTTGTTGTGAGAACATGATTCGGTTCAGTTTATACATCTGGATAGTCTCTGTGTTTTCTTTCATAAAATGCTTTGGAGGTGTTGGATGGAAGATGGAGCCTGTGATTAAACTGGTTTTGCTTTAATAAATACTCTGTTTCAGTGCCACCATGGTCCATACAGCATGGTAAATTGTTAAGCTGCTGGTCAGAGGTGTTCATTATACTGAGATGTAACTCTTCCTCTGCATAAATTCAGCAAAGGGATGTAGCTGCCTTTTGCATCTGTAATAGGCCTAGATTAGTGCACAAGCTTGTGCTAACCCTGTGAAAATAAAGATCAGATTCAGTCTGTTAGCTTTCTTAAATGCCAGGTTTCTTGATTTAGGGCCAAAGCTGATGCTGTCTGCCAGTGTTTTTTTTGTTGTTCAGTCACAGTGGGAGTGTAGAATAATGCTATCTCTCTACTTATTGGTCTTCTTATTCCAGTAGATTTATATAGGTAACAAAACAGCACTCGTATAACCATTCACTCAAAGTACAGCACCGCTGAAAGCCAAATGAGAATGGATTCCAGACATCTGATCTCTCAACAAATGTCTCTTTTGAAGTCCTTATTTGTACCCTCTTTAGAATAGAAAGCAGTACAAAGAATTTCTGAGGAAAAAACAAGCTAATGATTAATTACCTCATTTGAACTGGACCGAAGTTACAGTTAAAATAGTAACTAAAAAAAGTAAAATAGTTTTTTTTAAGTCTGCTTTTGTCCTTATTCTACAGACAGGGAAACAAAGATTCATATTGCCTTTTCTTAGGACAATGTTAAATGCGTTTGTGGCTATGCAGCCATCTCCTGAAGACAGTAGGCAACTGACCCTGCATACATGCAGGCATATAATTGTCTGTCACAGACCTGTTTTTCTTTTCTAGATTAATCACACGGGTGGTTAAGTAAAACAGTTAACTCTTGTTACACCCTCAGTTAACCCTTGTTAAACCATCATCAATGTTTAATACATCCTTGCTTAAGATAGTACACAGTTCACCTCTAAAGCTGCTTTGACATGGAACCTAATAGCAGTAACAGAGGGATAAGATTGTGACCAAAAGCTTAGATATCGTAGCAATATCCACTACAATATTCACTTGAGTAATAGCTATTGTTTCTTAAAATAGGGGGGGGCGGGGTGTTGTTGCTGGACACAATAGCAGTAGCCTGAGTATGTTGTCACAGAAAGTCCGAGTACTTTGTTACTGACTCATTTTTTCCTTTAAGTCATTCCCCAACATTTACTGTGTTTGTCAGCTTTTCAGTTCAGATGATTTACTTAGGGATAATATTGAGCATAGGAGGAACACACAGCCTAATGGTGTTTGCAGGTGGTCAGAGATGTGCTAACAATGCTCCAGTGTCATGATTATTGGTCTTATTATTTGAGAACAAGAAGAACTGAGAGATTATTGAATAAAATGCTGCATGACAAACATTTGTGCATAAAACTAGGCATGGTTCAGATAAGTGATGATTGTTTCCCTTCCTACTGCTTCTTCACTGGAAAATTAAGCAAGCAGAGTGCTATCCTGAAAAGAACTTTGCATGAATTGAAGAGCTTTGGGCCCTGGGGCTTGAAAAATGTCAAATGTCATGTCAAATTCTCCCTCCGGTTAAGCAGTTAACAGAACTGGTGGGGAAAAAAGACACCATTTGGAATTAAAGGAAAAGAAACTAGAGTTTTGTATGCTGTTACACAGTTTCTGTGGATTATTCCCTTCTTAAGTGCAAAATAAAAGGAGGTAGGGAAACAGAGTCTCTCTTCTTTTTCTTGATTCCACTGAAGAAAGTAGAACAAACATAACAAGAAGAAAATAGGAGAAAGTGGAGAAATCAGAAATGAGTAACGTATGAAAAGACACAATTTTTCTTTTCAAAGAGAAGAAAAACTTGCATCAAAATGACTTACTTTGGTTTTTCTGTGGTAAGAAGAACAAAAGTCTGAAGGGACTTTTCAGTCAGCTCCATCTGCTTCTGCCATAGAGCCTACGTGGAAGAGAGCTGTGATTCTCCAAAGGGAAATGCCTGAAAGTACATAGACCCTTTCCTGAAATACAGCAGAGAGTTGGTGAGAAAGGATGTATTGTACCTGTCTGTTGAGTAGCAGTCATTCTTCAATATTAAAAGATTATTTGAAATGTTGAGAGAAATGTTGTGTATTGGATTGTACAGCAGCAGTGTGCCAGTACAATGTGTGCCTGGTGTCCAAGCGTGTGCAATATGCAACACGATTTATGGCAAGACTTTTATACAAACATATTTGTTTCGTGTCTAACTACACTTCTTAGGACCGTAAGTCCAATTCTAAATTCCTGTAGTGAAACAGCAGAGTTTAGAAGTGTCTAGAGGTTATAGACGGGTTATGCATATATAATAATGCAATAATTTTAGCAAATAACTTTAGCTACCCAGCAGCTCTTAAACTGAAAAGCAAGTCCTGATTTTCTGCATAGTCCTTTTCAAATAGAAAGTGCTCATTTCTAACACAGAGGGCACATGAGGTATTCAGAGTGTTTTATTATCCCAAGAGGTGTGGGAGGAAACCTTCCCCGTTAGGCAAATGATTATTTTGTGGACAAAGGTGGAGGAAATGAGGGAAGGAGCAAAAAGGGTGGGGGCAAGGAAATTTCTACAGAATGTGTTTTTCTTTCCTACCCTTATTAAATCATATAAGAATTTTCCATACAGGGAATTTCTTTCTGTCAGTCACCTAATTAGTTAGAAAAAGGCAAGTAAAGGCGATAAAATGGTGATTGTCTCCTTATTCCATTCTTACTCTTTTTCTCGATATGTTGAAAAAACACTGACAAGACCCACAGTACTTCTTATATTCATCACTCATTATAAACTAGAATAACTTATTCTGCTGATTCTATATTTTGAATGGCTATAGAAATATGCTCATAGGTCATTGTTCTTCACTAAATTGTTAGTCGTGCAATAGAAATACGGTATTTTATTATTCTCTTTAATTTCACTGGAAACTGTAGAAATGTCAATAATTATCACGTTATTGAGTGACTGCTGGTGGGGTGATGTGGAAAATATACGTGCCTTAAATATTTTGTAGTGTTTCGTACCAATGGGAGGACATGCTGTATTGCTTCAACCCTGTTTTCCTGGCAGAAGCGAGAGCTGCAACAGATCTCTTTGCCTTTCAGACAAGCAACTCATTTGCCTGAGTTTCTAGGTGTCATTCACACGCTTAATTCTAGGATTCCGAGTCAGTAATGCTGCTGTGGAATTGTGAGTTGTCCAAGGTGTTTTCATGCAGCATTCAAGAATGTGTTTCATTTTAACTACGTGATGATTGAGATATACATTTATAAGATAGGATAGTTGGTGATATTGAGAACGAAGTCTCTGTTTCTGTCACTTAACTGGAGACTATTGAAGCCCCAGCTTGCTTGAAGGTTCTTTTATATTAAACGGAAGAAAAGGTGTGCACTTGTACGGCAGCTCCGTTTCTCCCACTGCTCGGAGACGAAGGGAAGGTCTGGAGCCCCTGTGACACCCCAGGGGAGCACATGAGTGGGGCGGAAGTTTCCAGGCTTGACACTCATCTTACTGCCTTCAGTCCCCAGCCTTCGTTTGTGCCTTCCACGTGCGCCTGCGTTAGATCACCAGGTAGAAGAGAGTAGTTCTCCTCGAGATTAATTTACTTGTCAGTTTGATTCACTACATGGTGGGGTTTTTTTGTTGTTTAATCAAAGGCCTTGCTTGTAGTACGGTGTTGGCTCGGCATTTGCTCTGAACGGTTCGTGTGATTTAAAGCGATTTATTTGTGCTAGGTGGCAGTGGAAAGAGCGGGAAGGAATCCTTGTCTCTGAGGTAAAATTTAAAACTTCAAATTCAACCTCTAATTCTCCGCTGCTGCAGCTTTTCAAACCGAGCACGGCCGCGCGCGGGCTGGGCGGAGCGGCCGCTCGGTCGGCAGGGGGCGCTCCGGTATCTCCAGGCTGGGGGAAGCGGCGCGCGCAGCGTCGGGTGGCGGCGCGCGGCGGGGGTGGTGCCCCCCGCTCCGCGGTGGCGTCGAGGGGAGGCGCTGGCCTGGGGGCGTCGGGCGGTGCGAGTCCGCTCTGGGCCGCACAGCCCCGCTCTCTGCGCGGAGTGAAAGTCGGTAGTTCCGCAGGGGTACTGTGATGTGCAGATAAACAGCGGGCCGTACTTTCTCCCCTGCTGTACGTCAGTGTTGTCAGTCGTCCTTTTCGCATGACTGGGTTTCAACATCTAAATTTAAGCAGGTAACGGGTTTTCAGTCAAGCTCAGTAAGTATTAAACCAACATGCAAATGCTTGTGCAGACGAACCTGGGAATGTTTTTGTCTGTGAGGGTCAGCATGGCCGTAGCTATAGGAGCCTTAGTTTATAGCTCAGAGATCTTCAGGAAATGTCACGTTTTATCATTGATAAAAACAACAATGGAAAGTTATACCTTAACCCTTTAACAGTAAGTTTGTCATTTGACCTATGTAGCAGCAGCCGTGGTGAACGGCAATTGAAATGGGAAAAAGGAAAAACCCTTAAAGGATCTCCAAAAGCCGCAGGATGTTTTGTGGTGGTATTGCAGTAGCAGTTCACAATAACCTAACAGTTACAGGAAAACATTCGTTAGTGAGTGCAAGTATTAGAGAAATGTTCGTGTCCTGGTTGTTAATATACAGATACTCATCAATCAAAAGGCCAAAAAGTTGTGGGGCTTTTTTTTGTTTGTTTGATTTTTTAAAAGCGTCAGTAGTATAAAATACTCTTGGACTAATAGGATGGAAAAATTACTTTAAGAAATTCTAAATGGCTATTCATATTTTACTACTGATCTCCCCGGTAACAAACATGTTTTGAATTAATCGTTTGGCTGTCTAATGCTTAAGTTTGGGGTTTTCAGTAGTGAATTAGTCACTCTGTTGCTCGAACACATACTGGTAATGCGTTTTCTGTTGGATTCTTGTATCCTCTCAATGCTAAATTTACTTCATGGTAAAATGTACTCCAATTCTCTTAGTAACAGATTCACTCAAAATATCTGCCCCCAGAAACCATTGCAGAGCAGGGGAGCAGAGCTGGGGAATATCACATTTCTAGCTCTGGAGTTTGAGCTGTATTAAAACCTCAGTCTTTCTCTGTGGAAAGCAAAATGCAACCAAAACAAACTGAGCTGAAAATCAATGAAATTGTTGCAGGATTAAGCAAAACCTGAGAGTATATAATTTTTTCCTCTTAAATCCTCATCTGACAAATTTCTTTTTCAAATAAAAACCTAGACTCTAAGCCAAAAGACATCTTTCTGTAAGGTCATAGAGATGGGGGAAGGAAATATAAAAACTCTCCTGGGTTCAAAAGGACTTTTTTTTTTTTTTCTTTTTAACTACTGGAGATTTAACCAGCTTTCGATTTTTTTCTGGGACCACTTCAATTACTTTTAAGAGGTCTAGTATTTCAAAGGATAGGCTACCAGCATTTTCTAAAAGCAAAGGCCGTTAAAATTCCTCACAGAGTAACTAGAAATGTAGGCACTCTCAGGCAGGAGACAAGCAAAGTAACATGTCTTCATATTGCTTTACCCATAATCTTCCAGTGATTCATACTCTAACTTTGTTACAGGGTTCCTGAATTTAACTTCTGCTTTAAAAGACGTGAATAGGAAGCAAGTCCAAAACTGGTTATGACACTCTTGTCTAATGACAAAGAAATTGAGCCAACATCTCAATTCTCCACTTACATATTACTTTTTCTGATTAATATAGGGGAAAATTCAGTCCTAGTCCCAGTGTTGTCAGGTTGCCTGAAGTTTTTTTTTTTTTCCTTAACATTTTCTTAAAGGTTGGTGAAAATTCTAAAATTTCAGCTGAAAGAGCAACTGCAACTGTAAGACTATTTTGACTCGGTTTGAATCTACCCTTAGGGTTGAATGGGAATCATGCTTTGCTTGCGAAAGTGTATCCTCTACAGTGCCATCCGAGAGCAAAACATTGCAGCCCTTGCAAAGAAGTCTCCGTTTTAGCAAGAGCTTTTGCCGCTGGCAGTGCTGCAGAAAGTGAAGGGAGTGACAAAGAAGTTGCTGACAGGCTGACACTGCATATTAATCTGTGGACAAATGATTCATGGTCAGACCATTGTGCAAGTCACTTGAGCCACATTCCGTACTTTGTTCAATGTGTGGGCTTGTACATGGAAATGAAATTTTTTAATTAAGGGCTATTCGCCTACTCGCTATTTTCTTATGGTTATTGAAAATTAGTTTAGATGCTTTCCTAAGCATAACTGATTAGGTTAAATGGAAATTATTTTCTTGGAACTAGCAAAATTATGTCTTTCATTAATTTGTGCTGTTGAGTTCATTCCCTGCCAAAGGTTTAATCTCTGACTATAAACTTAGAACTCCAAACTGATGCTGAATTTTAGTTCCCTTTTTCTGCAGACTCTCATTGCCGACATCTATCCCAAAATTCCTACTTACAGACTCATGATGAAGGCTTCCCTTTACAAGTCTTCCCTCCCAACCTAGTCTTGTAATTTCACTTTGCTTCTTGCCTGGAACTGCAATCTTACTGTCTAACTACAGAGTCTCCTTCTTCTTCTTTCCTTGAGTCCACCTTGCATCAGATTCTTTTATATTGTCCTCTGAAAGTAATCTAAAGCCTCTCTTCCCTAACTGCTTTAACATAATCTTCTTTATCTTCCACCGTATCATCTCCTCACCTCTTTGTTCCATTTAAAATGATGCAAATAAAGCCACTGTATAAGGATTGTACATTGAACAATACCCCATTGTTTTTTTCATGCCTACCTCTAAATCCTTTGATCTTGTCTATGAAGTTTAAGTGTATCTTATTGTCAATGAGGGGAACCCAGTCTGGTAGTCTGCCCTTTTCACCTCTCCTTGATCTTTCCTTCCCTTTACTCCTTCCTTTTCTTGTGTTAGCCTGTTGTCCAATGCTGTGACTACTCCCACTACTGTTTTTATGCCCTTCCCCATCATACTCTTGACACAGAACCTATCTTACTGTGTACCAAATGGATTCCTTCCCTATATTTAGATCATTTTCTATACTTAGATCTTTCCTTCCTTAAAAATGCAAATACACCTGTTGTTTTTGAGCAGTGAAAAATTTTGAAGATACCTGAAGTACTTTAATAAATAGACTTCTGCTCCGTGGGCTACATCTGACCCTATGCATGTGTCACGTACGCTGAGAGATCCTTGAGAAGGGAACTAGACCTTTCTCTGTCTGTAGATAGACACGGATGGTGGCGGAAGTCAAGTGACAAAGTCAGTTCTGAAAAAGGTTGGGATCTGAACTATGCTGCCTTAACATAAAACTACAGGTAGTACAGGGTTCAAAAACAATGAAGGCACGTAGATTTTTGAATTGCATACAGTAGAGCTGTTCAGAGCTAGAATCTGCTGCCTCTCACAGGCATTTACATTGATGCTTTCAGTTAAATCCCAAAATCGGCATGAGTCAAGAGGCCAACTTCAAAAGTGCCAAGAGACTTCCAGTAGGCTAATAAGTTACACGGGGCAGCAAATCCTAGCTCCCAATAACCAGAAATGCCCAAATTCAGGGGAAAATAGGAGTGAGATATTTTGCCAGCCGCTTCTGCAAGAAGCAGTGTTTTCCAGCTCTTATTATCTACTTCTATGATTAATGTCAAATTTGGCAAAGTCACATTAGACTTGTGACCCTTAAAAATGTGCCAAATTCTGATACTGGTTGCCTTAGACAAATTTAAAGGACATTCGTGGATAGTATTTCTTCAGAAGTTACTAGGTATATGCGTGTGTCCTTCTGCAAAGGAAAAAACTTGGAAATAATTAGCTCATTGACAGCATTGACATTACTACTGGTATATATTCTTTCAGCACAAGGGAACAAAACAGAGTGATGTTTTATATGATTTAGTGAAGAGAGATACCAGTTGTAAGCGACAATAATAGTAGGGTACTGATCTGAAATTTTCAGTTTCAGAACATTTCCTCTTCTATACCTGGGACAGTGTTTTTTTGTGTGTGCGTGCACATGTATGCAGGTTGGCAAAGAAGATTTAAACTCTTTGCTATGAGTTACCATTACTGATGTTTTCTTTGAAACTGAAGCAGGATCATGCAGAAATTATTCTTTTGTTGCCCAGGCTTCCTGGTTCTGATAATGCTGAATCAAGCTCTGCCAGTTTCTTAAGGATCATTTTTAGTTGTTGATTCTATGAGCTATGACAGTTCTGCCATTAAGCATCGACCTCTAACTGTAACATCACTTCTGTAGGTACAAAGCAGAAAAAACTCCACGTGGGTACAAAAGTGAATAACTAATACAAGGAGAAACAGACCCTATGTATAGATTAAAATAAGTATTTGTGTAACTAAGTGCAACTGCTATTGGTCTGAAATCCAAGGAAACATAATTTTAAGAGTATATGTTATTATATATGAGTCAGGTGGAACTTAACAGCAAATGGAGCTGAAGCTGGTGGTTCTCCCTGCTTAGTGTGGGTTTTAGACTAAATACAATGATGAAGTTGAATAAGGTATGTTGGATTCGGGTGCTTAAACTGGATACCCACATAATGAACTAATTAAGTAACTGAGCTAATGTTTTTGTAATGACTGCTGACATGACCAATAAGCATTGCCTCTGTCTTGAGGGTGGTTAAATTATGGGACATGTAAGGCCATAGTTGGTCTTGCTTTCTGAAGAATGTATCTGCTTTGTTTAATACTCTAGTGTATATTTTTTGTGTGATTTGACAGACAGTAAAAATTGAATAAGCCAGACATCTGTGCCCAAGAAAAAGGAGAAAATGATTATTTTTCAAAATGATTTGTGGCTAATTTCCACAAAGGAAAAAATAAAGAAACCCCAGAAACCCAGTGAGAGCTGCTAGATTTTTTTGCTTGTTTCATCTCCATTAAAATACTTTTAAGCAACATCTGCTGCTGAGATCTCTGCATGGCATTTTCTTTAGGTTTTAACTACCCAAACACAGCAAGCAGCATCAGCAGATGCGGTGGACTAAGATTAGTATTACTCCACCAGTGTAAATGCTGTTCCTGCGACAACCTTAGGAAACTATTTCTGTTTGAATTTCTTGAACACCCATTTTGTTTTATATTTAACTGCAATGATGCTTCTTTACTTGCAGATTTCCAATCACTTTTCCTAAGTTTCTCTTAGAAATCCATAGTTAATTAAACTTATGGGCTACCTGCAATACTTAATGTGTCTAGCCACCTCCATTTGTACGATACTCTTCTTATTTGCTTTCAGTGTTCTTCAAAGCTACATGCTTTAATTCAAATACAACATGTTTTTGTACTTGAATTACTCATTCACTAATTGCTAGATAAGGTGAAATCATCAAGAATTATGTCCTCTGTAAGTATGCTTTATTGTATTCTTAAAGACAGATGATGTTGCTAAGTTTTTGCAATTTTAAATGATCAACAAAGCTGTATTTAGTGCATTTACCCCATTGTTTTAAAGCCTTAATAAAAACACATTTATTGGTCTATATGTCTGGGGTTGATGCATGTCCAAGAGGTGAAAAAAACCTTTAATGTAAATGCAAAAATTTTAGTACTTCAAATATACTAAAGTATCCTGGGTTTGTATTCTAGTTACTCAAATTTCACGAATATAGGAAAGTTAGAATAAAATTTAACAACATAGACAAATCAGTAATTTTCAGCATAATCTTCTGTAATAAGACAATTTTTATTTTTAGGTTTTTATTGTATCAGATAAAGATATCTTTACATTCATAAATACAAAACCTTGTCATAAAATTTGTCTAGACTCAAAGGGAAATTTGGTAGAGCACGGTCTTTTTTCCCATGAAACAGTGTTTTCCATAGTGAAAATTGTGTTCAGATATCACTTGTGATTGTGCAATAGAATGTAAAGAGAGATTATATTGCGTGTGAAATGTATTAGTGAAATGGGAAAGAAGGAAAGCAGCAATATAGGCGTGGAGAAACTGAGTCAGTCCTCCCTTTCACACACAACTGAAATCTCACTGAACTAACAGTGAAAGGATCACAGAATATTTTGGCTGTATATCTCTTCCTTATACCTGTTCAGCCAAATGGAGACTGAGAATGGGCAGCGTGGAGCCAGCTTTGGTGGATGAGAACTCTAAAAGGAAGGTAAAACTGCTTATTTAGCATGTTTTTACAATTAATGGTCAATTCAAAACATTACTTTGTCTTTTTGTAAAGCAACCAGCCTGATGAATAGAAATTGTTGCAAACTTCTGCTGTTTTAGGCCAATCATGCTTTCTCTTCCCTAAAACCCCATATTACCCTCCAGTATTTTTTTGTTCTTTCTGCCAGGTATGTGTACTTTAATTGCCCTAGAACAGTGTGTCATGTTTTGAATAGACTGCCCTCAGCCTAAAAGGGGATATGGTAATGTCTTTCACCTGGCAAGAGTCACAGCTGCTTGTATTAATTGAAAATAACACTCAGATGAGAAAATGAATACAAGAAACAAAGCTTTTCTCCCCCCACACCCTGCTTGTTTCTCCACTGCACAGTTAGGTTGGGAGCATATTCAGGTGTTGTTGCTAATGTCTCCTCATATTCTGATTCTGTGGGGAAAATGGTGGAGAACTAATCTGTGGTAAGGCAGAACTAGTTTTCTGCTTTCCCTAAGTCTGCTGATTTGGCCATTTTGTGGTGGGATCCCAGCTAATGCTGTAATGATTTTGTGTTGAGATGGAATGAAAATAGGTATGTTGTGGTCTTCCCAGTGTTGTTAATTCGTGTGATATCTATGTGGCTTATTTGCTTTTGTTGAAGTCGCAGTCTTAGAGTTAATAGAAAATTTTACTTCTGTCTTTTTTTTCTTTAAATAAAAGCTTTTCTAATTCTTGTGGCTTTAAAGAAATACTTAAATTGTTACTAGAATGTACTATACAGGTAGAGGATGGAGCTATTTTTCTTAATTCCTATGAATAATTATTGATGTTTTTCTGAAATATACCATGATGTTTTTCAAATTGGGCAAATAACCCTTCAAATTGGGATGTATAAGTGAGATCAGTGCCTAGAACTTACGGTTAGTGTGCATATTTCTGTGTTTCTTCTTTCCCACTGGGACCCAAGAAGCTGTCCTAACAAACATCAAAACAGACTTTATCAAACTTGTTTGTTCTGTTTGTTCTCTTCAGAAGTTTTGTTTGTTTACTGTCAGTGTTTCTGAAGCTCTCCTCTCAATGCAACCCATTATGTGCAACCTCATACCCTCAGTGGCAGTACAAAACGCAGCTATCTGGATTTCACATGGTTTTCATCTGCTTGATATTTTCACAGATGTGTGAATTATTATATGATGTTCAGAACTGTGCAGGAAAGGATCCTGCTTATCTGAAATGGTTGCTATATACAGATCACTGAGGTTATGTGAATTTTCAGTATGCTAGTGTTTTACTTTACCTACATAGCTGTTCCTGGTGTGTGTACTTGAGACGTAGCTGCTTTCTGTTGAAATGAAAGTGAAGCAAGTTACCATTCCAGGTAGTATAGGGGAGAAGGAGTAACTTACCAGTGAAGTGCAGTAGAGGTATGGTGATATAGCTTTGACATCGCACTGCACTGGATTTCCTCTCTAGGAAGGACTTTTATAGCTTGGTGGAAGACAGAGCTAAATGAGAAACTAGAAGATGTGGCCCTGTCCTTTCTGATATGGAAAAGTAATGCTGACCTTAATCTGTTAGAGGATCTACCTTAGGTATCTGAAAACTGCTGGGTTATAAATCCTCTGCACTTCAGTGCTGTCCAGGTCAAGGATTTGGTTCTGCTTGTGGTGATGCTGGTTATAAACAGTCTGTAAACTATCTTAAGCCAAATGATTTAAGAAACTTGTCAAAAAGATGAAAGCAGGGCTAATCTTTAAATCTAGCTAAGAACAAAAGCATGAAGAGCACAGTACAAATGTTTATTATGGCTTGACTGGCGCAAAATTGGACAATACTGATGTCCTCAGTGCTATCCTTTGGCTTCTTTGATCATGGGGAGGTGTACACAGCACCGGGCCTGCTGGCAACAAGTGGAACTCAGCTATCTCAAAGGGGGAAAAGAATTCTTGGCCACGAGCTGGCGGGGCTCATTGAGAGGGCTTTAAACTAGGTTCGAAGGGGGAAGGGGATATTGCCCAGCTCACTAGGGATGAGCCTAGG
>Ga0065711_1030056_pt1 | contig 33904 bp, 18 predicted proteins | sample Hoacrofraction12_FD_59098 | JGI IMG/M metagenome (GOLD analysis project Ga0065711, IMG submission 59098) | Hoatzin crop microbial communities from Cojedes, Venezuela - Epithelial fraction 12 v2 (version 2) | ecosystem: Host-associated > Birds > Digestive system > Esophagus > Crop | place...
AAAAAAAAAAAAAAAAAAAAAAAAAAAAAATAGGGTTACACAAAAGGAAGAGAACTTGGACACAAGGGGAACTTAGAACAAGTCAGGGAGCTTCTATCATAGAGTCCTAGAATCACTGAGGTTGGAAACAACCTTTAAGATCATTGAGTCCACCCGAAAACCTAACACTGCCAAGTCTACCACTAAGCCAGGTCCCCAAGCACCCCATCTACACATCTATTAAATACCTCCAGGAATGGCGACTCCACTACTTCCCTGGGCAGCCAATTCCAATGCTTGACAACCCTTTCGGTCTTACATTGAAGATTAACATATTGAAACTAATTTCAAATTCAGAACAAATATAAGATCCTATAACATCACTCAATACATTATTCAATTTCTAGTTACCATTGTTTCATTCTGTTCACTATTTTTATCTTACAAAAGCCTTGTATATTTGGTGAAGCAGAACTGTTCCTCTCAGCTACTGTATGAGGGGAACATGGTAATTTCGAAACAAAAAAAATCTTGCTCCTTTCTTTGTTGATGCTTTACAGGTTTATCTTCTCTGTTCAGCTGTGTGCAAGGAAGGCACTGTTGTGACCCTGGAGACACTTAAGTATTAGTACAAATTTTTAAACATACAAGTAATTTGTACTACTGATTTCATTTTCTAGGTACATAAAGTGGAGACTTCAAGTTCAAAAATCACTCGTGACATGCAAATCCTAGCAAACAAGAGCAAATCTCAGAAAACATCTTTTCTTCATTTACTAAAGAAAGTGATCACTGATTATCAGGCAGCATTTCTTAATTTAGAGAAAATATTTGCCTTCAGAATACAAGGCACTCCTAACATGTCTCATACATACCCCACATATAAGCTTCAAAACACCTCCTGGAAAGAAATGTACCTTAAGTTCCCAGTGATTGAACTTCCAACCAGGTGAATAGTTGTCTCTTAAATCAGCCCGTACACGGATATTAACACTAAGCAGCCTATTACGATATTCATTACATTTCTTCAATAAAGCCTCTTTGTCCTCTTCAGAAAGGGAATTTGTGATACCACAGGGTATAATTACAACCTGCAATATAACATGACATGTACTTTATGGTATAAGAAAATCAGCTCCTAGCTATTATAAAAACTTAAAAACAATATTGTGGCCCTATATCCCAGCAATTTTGTTCAAGTTCTCAGAAGTAAAGAATACATTTCCCTTTGCATCCAAATGATACAGAGAAAATTATTTTAAGCAGACAGACTGTTAAAGGGAGCTTGTCCACCACAAGTACCCTAATGATGTGTATTAACTTCGTACAGCATGCTCTGTAATCAGACAGCTCCTATTCTATGTTAAATCTTCCAGGTGCCCGATACAAAATGCTCATGAATTCCAAGACAGGAAACGAAACAAAATGGTAGTTTAAGGCATTTTTACACACCTGAACACAGGCTACTCGAGGTGGGAGCACCAGTCCCATGTTATCTCCATGAATCATTGTCATTACACCAATAGTTCGAGTTGTAATGCCCCAGGAATTCTGATAAGCAAACTGTTTTTCTCCTGGTTTCTTGGGATCTTCAAATACAATTTCAAACATCTTTGAGAAATTCTGCCCTAGATGATGTGACGTTGCTCCCTGAAATAGTTGCACACAGAAAATTCTACTCAGTGGAAAGTGAAGTCTATCAGGCATCAGTTTAAGGCTTTCATCTTACTGTATTCACTGAAAAAAAAATTCTTCTAATAGATACATACCTGGATAGCTCTTCCACTGGCAGATATAAATGCCTCTAGAGTGGTTGTGTAATCACCCCCAGCAAATTTCTCCTTCTCTGTCTTCCTTCCTTTCACAACAGGTATTGCTAGGAGATCTTCATACACTTGAGCATACAGATCAAGTATCTGTATCACCTGTGATGAACATACTGTCTTAAGAATCACTTGGTAATTTGCACTTGCTAAATCATGAAATCTTTTTATATGCCAGAGTCTAAAATCTTAAAAATCTAAACACTTTTTCAAGTTTGTAATTAAAAAACAGATTTCTTCAATTGCTTTAAACTTCGGCTGTTATTTTCTATGAATCAAATAGCAACAACGATAAACCATGACAGAAAACAAGACGAGTGACTGCACAAATGCCAGTCCAATGGCTGTACTGACTTATAGTTTCCATCTAAAAGTTTGAACATCTGCTAAGTAAATAAAGATATGCCATGATACTCAATGAAACATCTGTCTTTTGGACAAAGGAAGTGTTAAAATTTCTAGCAGTTAACATGTGAATGCATTATTTGGATTTTTAAGGAAAATAATTTTTAACGAAAGCATTCTCTTGCTAACACTCTTTTTAAATTCCCCATATTTTGAAGAGACTAAAGCCTCGGACATGGGTTACACCAGAGAAAAAAAATGGATTCTAGTACATTTGGTATTTTTCATGAGGACTCCAGCGAAAAGGAGATAGATTTCTACCAGGTCTTAGTAAAAAGATTTGTTTGTGTCTCTATGGAGTAAGGTAACTTTCTGAAAGCAAAAGCACCAGCACATTTCCTTTTTACCTCCTCTGCTGCTTCTTCATATGTTGCAAATGCTGTGTGACCCTCTTGCCAAAGGAATTCACGAGTGCGAAGGAAAGGCTGGGGATGTTTGAACTCCCAACGCTGGAGGCGGGGGGGGGAATAAAATAATTGAACACCATGCTTAACACTAAAGTGTCAAACTATTATTAAAAATAATGTTTAAGTATTAGAAAACTCCGAATAAAAGATAAAAGTCAACTATTCACAGATTTCTACTTCAACAATACAATCAACAATATACATTGATAAAGTATGTTTCATTAAAAACAGTGAGAAAAACAAATCACAAATCACACTCATACTTTTCCCATGAAATATGATCAGTATTATCATGCCATGTCCACATAATTGTCCTACGCTGCATGTATGATAGAACAGTTACTCAGAAATCATGTACAGACATACCACAACATTGCACCACTGATTAAGCTTGATAGGAAGATCCCTGTGTGACTGCACCCACTTTGCATAGGCAGGATACATGACTGTAAAAAGAAAGCAGCTTTGGGTCTCTGGACAGTACAGTCAGTTTATGCCAAACCCTTCTTTTTGCTACATATAAGCTTAACATTCTTTGCTCTGAGAACGATGATTTTATGTTTAATTCCCTTCAAAAGAAATTTTTTGTCTTGACACATAATATTTTCACTGAAAAGAGTACTTTCACTTTGTCCCGTGTCTCTGCAAAATAGCTTGCTTGCTGCTGGTCAAAGTACGATCCAAAGCTTGACACCTAATGACACTGTTTGAGTCACTGGCTTAGAGTATGTAAATACATCTAGGTTCACAAATAAAAATTCACTGACCTCGAGGATTCATGATGCTATATCTTACCTGATACAATTAAAAACTCATCCAGCCTTAGGTCTTAAACGTTTGCTTAAATTACTTAGAGGAAATCTTAGTAAAAGCTAGTTTCACAGCTATAGTTGAAGTACATGCAAAACTGAAGTGAATTATAAGATGAAGAAGTTTTCTTATAAACAATATAAAACAACCAACCAAACATTTTTCAGTCAAAGGAAATCAGTCTTCAGGATATTAATGCAAAAATTCCTAGAGTGCACATTTCCTAGAAAAGTCCATTTAAGGGAATATACAATGTTGTGACATTTCCTATAAATTTAGGAAATTTTGATAAGGAGTTATAGAAAACACTCTAAAAAATGGGTTTCCACTTTTCAAAAGGGATGCTTGTCTATCAGCTACACTATACCTGTAACTGCTTTCTTTACAGCCAAACTGCATGTAAAGAGGCCTACCTGTTTCACTTGTGGGACGCACAGCAATTGGTTCAGCCAGATCTGTTTTCCCGGATCTTGTGACCCAAGCAACCTAAAGGAAGGAAAAAAAAGAAAAGGCGGGGGGGGGAGGGGTGTTAAAAAAAAAAAAATCAACTTAAATGAATTTGAAAAAAAAAAATTACTTTCATACTCAGCTGCAGACTAAGTGGTTGGGTTTTCTTGTACTCAGATTAAAATAAAGTTTGGAAGTGTACCTCAGGAGCAAAGTCAGCAATATGAGTCTTCTCTTTCTCTAGGGCAGCTTGGGACACAAACATCGGGAAGTAACAGTTCTCCACTCCAAGTTTCTTGATCTCTGCATCGAAGAAGTCCTTGATAGCTTCCCAAATAGCATAAGCCCAAGGACGAAGAATATAACAGCCACTCACATCATAGTATTCAATCATCTCTGATTTTGTGATTACCTTTCAAAAGATTATTTAGATACTGAAGTTTCAATTTCATACACAAAGAACATTCAGTAATTCAGGTATGGAGCATGCAATGCAAGAAAAGTCTCCCATTTAAAAGTCTTTGTGCTCAAAAAGTTAACAAAGATATGCTTTGAGATCACTTTTGTTACCCATAATTAGAGAGAAAGTTAAGCAGGAATGTTAAGTTTAATAATAGATCTGAATAATGTAAACACTTAATGAAAACTGAATTTCATGAATCCAAGTAAGAGACAGAAGCTAATTTCCAGGAAACAACAAACTGCAGTTTTGTAAGAAATGTCTCTGGCTCATGTCAGAAAAGATTTTTATTCGTTCGGGTATATGCAAAAATTATAGTAGTGAGAGGCAACGTACACCACTGATATCTATTTACAGTCTTTCACAATCAGGCTAATCTAAACTAATCACGTCTGCTCTGGTTGTTTTGAACCTCATGAGCCAGCAAACTCATTCCATAACAACAGGTACTAACTTTTGTTATACATCATCTTGAGGTGAAATAAAACTCCCAAGCCTGTGAAACTCCTATCGCTTCACTGAAGTTTTGCGCCCTTAATGAAAGAGGAATTCATATATGATTTAAGAAAATCCTATACATATATATCTCTATATATATACAGGGGAGGGTGAAATGGTTGACGCTTATCCTTTTTACAGCTTCCTCAATTTATTCAGCTCTTCAATCCCGGCATTTCTATTTAAGACCATGACAGCAACATAAGAAATAGAAAGAGAAAGGACTTTGTTTTGTATTTAAAAAAACCCCAAACAAACAATAAAAAACAAAACAGAAACACAAACTAAAATATAAATTCAAAACAGATTTTGATTTTAAGAGAGTGAAGTAATTCTTTAATTCAAACTGATGTGCACTTACCTGAGAGTACCAATCTGCCAGATTTTCTTCTTTTTTAGCTTCTAGACCCAGCCTATGGAATTAGAAAGGAATCAGATTTGTGTTGTACACCATTTAACAGTGAAATTTATCCTAATCTTATTACTTTTTGGTGTTTTTTTTTTCCCGGGGGGGTGGGGTGGGGTGTTGAGGAAAAAGGGGGGCATGGAACCGAATATTTTAATTTTACTTCATAAAGCTAACTGTTCCCAAATTGTTTTCTGACAGTTCGGGACACATTGGCTAGTAGGAATTGCCACAATTTCCTAACCTTGGCTAACAAGAGTATTTCATAGAAACAGCTCTGCTCTTTTGCTACTGTTTGAACCCTTCTAATTCTCACCATGGTTGCATCAAAGAACCTCGTAATGATGCATTAAAAAAACCCAAGCACCTCCAGTAAGAACCTAACTGTTCTTACTGGAACAGATCTGTGTGTAAGTTGTCTTACTCAATGTGAAGAATTTCTTACCTAGCCAGTGGCTATAATTTCAGAAAGCTTATGCAACTTGACATTCAGCACTCATGTGAATGTCAGTCAAACTGTTCAAGACAGAAAACTGACCCTACCACCAAGACAAAGATAACTAGTAAAACTACAAGATTCTAAAGAAGGCTAAACTCACCAGACTCAAATGACAGTAGACAAAAGTAATTTTTTATATCTCTACAGAGAACTTTTAAGGGTGAAAAATGCATTTTCTGGCATAATTTCTACACAGGATAACCACATCTCTGTCTCTAACACATGATTTATGTATCTGAAACAGAAAATAAATAGTGCTGCATAATACATGCTGCGGAAAGACTTCTAAACTTTCAGGGTGGGAGCAGGAGCAAGGATGCACAGCAATCATCACTGAAGAGTTCCACCATCAACAACAGCAGTGTCTTGCTCTGGGCTGGGCTACATACTTCTCATGATATTCGTAGCAAAATATTTTTGAAACCCTGGTACAATGAAATAAGCATAAGGGTTTGTTTCCTCTGGGGTTTATACTGAGCAAGACACAGCAGCACATTTGCAGAAGCAAATAATGAAGCATAACAAGTTCTCAACGACAGTACCCACAGTAACAGCATGTGCATACTGCTTCATGCTTTCAACAGGCTTGGTAGAATTTTCCTCAGTAGGATGCTGAGGTACAAATGACACTAAACAAACTTTGGAAACTTGCTTTTGGCTTGATCCTAAATATGAAAATGAACATAGTTATTTTGCAAATGTCCACGCTTTTAAGTGAAATGAGAAACCTGTAAAACTATATCTGAACAGAGGTAAAGAGTTGAGGTTTCCAGCAAACAGACTAAAGATCACATCTTTACCTGGTTTGTTTCTTAGGGCCTTGACCCTCTCCTGATCCATTTGAGGAGAGTTCATTACCAGTCTGTCCTTGCAGAGGTTCTTTTTTTGGGCCATCATTTTGCTTCTGTTGCTTGTTCTGCTTTTCAGACTTGTTCTCTTTCTCCTTCTTCTTCTTGTCTTTGTCATCAGCACCACCAGCAGAAATTGGTTTATAGTCAACTCCTGCAACAGATTTATACTGGGCCTTCAACTGAAGAAGTTCCTTAACAGCTGCATCTATCTTTTCCTTGAAGAACAAAAAAATGAAGATCAATTCATATAGAAATCATGGGAATAAAATGGCTCTGTCAAAAAAATGAAACAGATCTATGTGTGGCATCATGGACACACACAGAGCGTTGGGGGAAAATCTGCAAAAGCCAATACTTGACTTACATGTGTTAACATTTTAAGGACCATATCGGACAGGCGGACAGGAACAACTTTAAAAGTCCATTTCAGATCTCAGAATTCAAATGCTGCCTATTCTAAATGTACATTTCTAATTCCCATAATCACACTGAATTTAAAATAGATTTTTAGATTTAAATAAATATATTACATTTTTATATTAAAGTATGCTTTTACCTTTTCTGCTTTTTCTGATTTCAATTTCCTCACTTCATCTCCTTGAAGAGCTACTTTGCTAAACAGGGCTTTAGCTTCGGTTGTGTCTGGACCACTGGGCAGTGTGTTTGATGCTTGTGGCAAAGCACCTTGAGCTACTGGTGGATGTCCTGGCTTGTAGTCCTGCCCAGTCTTTTCCTTGTAGTCAGCTTTTAGAGAAAGAAGGAGTTTTACTGCTTCATCTATTTCATCCTATACGGAGGACAAATAGCAAGATGTACTAATGAGAATCAAAGAGAACTGACAAGAAGCATTGATTTTCAGGCAAGAAAATAAAATTGCCATCTACCAATAAACAGTGCTTCACAATTAGGAGAGGCCTCAAGTAATAGCTCTTCCCCAAGCAACAGGAGTATGTTTAAGAGCTGTCACATTGTACCAGAATGTTACCATAGCCCACCTACAACCTACTAATAGCAGAATCTACACTGAAAAATACAATAAACTGTTTTAGGAAAGGGCTTTTTAAAAAAAATAAACAAACACAAAAAAACCAAAGAACCCAACACCAAACCCAACTCTGCGAAGTAGAAATATAGGTGGAAAACACCAGCAGCTCCTGAAAACAGAGGTTTGTCTCGTATTCTTTTCCACAGCTATAACTGAATTTGTCAAATTTTGAAAAGTCTTGCTATGGTTGCAGCACACTAAATACTTTTATCTTCATTTGTCCCAAATACAGCAAGAAAAAGCAAAATACATTAAAAACTTCTCCACAGTTGACATCTGCAATACTTGTGCCTGTTCATCTAGATGCGAGAGGTTAAGTTGGACTTTCTACACCAGTCGAATTTAGAATTTGTATCTCAGAGTCCATAAAGTATCCAGCATCAGAGTAGCCTTGTGTGGCATTATCAGATCATGCAAGTTTGGTGGCTAAGCTATGACCCAGACATAAGGGAGATTAGTACACTGTTTGATCATTACTTGGTGAAAGACGTCCCCCCAGTGGCCAAATGCAGTAAGAATTACAATTGCTTACTCTCCATTTACTATTATACCTTGGAAGCTTTCTCTGCTTTGAGTCTGCGTACCACTTCCCCTTGTTCAGCTACATTATCATAAAGTCCTTTGCCATCCACTAAGCTACAGGGTGCCAAGTTACTGCAGCATACAGAAGATGGAAGTGTAGTAGAAGGTATACAAGGAGGAGCTGAAGGTGGATTTCCAGGCTTGTACTCTTGACCTGTCTTTTGTTTATATTCTGCTTTTAGGTTTAAAAGAATTTTCACAGCCTCATCTATTTGTTCCTGAAGCAAGAAAGGAAAAACAGCAGTTGCAGATAAAGACAGAAACAACAGAGATGCAACACAATAGCTAATAAAAATGTAACCTTTACTAGAATGGCATTAACATAGCTGCTGTAGTAAAACTTTTAGAGCCAACCTATAAGTTGTCATTATTGAGTTTTGTAGTAAAACTTCTTAGCCAGAATACCTACAACTCGCACATCAAAGGACCTAATCAGGCAATATACGTAACAGCCGATTTCTGTGCCATGAAAGCTTCCCATTCAGGCAGCTTAGTTCCCTGCAGTTATAGCAGTCCATGACTTCGTACACTGGAGAATGGCAGCAAATACTCAAGACTCTGAATAAAGAATGGTTTCCTGGCCACTATCAAATTAATACCAAATTTTTAATTGCTATTCTAGATTTCAAGTTACAGCCCTTTTTTCAAGTTACTCTCTATATTCTGCTTCACTTGTCTTGTATCACTAAAAAAAAAAAAGAACTCGCTTATTTATTTTCCAGGACTATCACAGAACTCATGAAGTCAGCCATATCACCTTAGGAGAATGTGGGAAAGCACTTCATGTAATTTGGAAGTACTTGCTTCTATTTTGTTCCTCAAGTTTCAGGTACAAAACCTGTAATTAGGTTTTAGTCTAAACTGAAAATATTGTTCTACTCAGAAGTATTCACTGCTACTACACCTTTGAAGCTTTCTCCGATTTAAGTTTGCGGACCACTTCGCCTTGCTCAGCTACTTTGTTGTACAGAGATTTGCTGTCTACTGGACATGAGGATGGAAGAGTAGAAACAGGAGAAGACTGAGGGACAGAGACCACAGGTGGGCTTCCAGGTTTGTACTCCTGGCCTGTCTGTTGTTTATATTCTGCCTTCAGGGATAAAAGGACTTCCACTGCAGCACCTATCTCATCCTGAAAGAGAAAGGAAGGGGCAGAAAGAGGGAGGAACAAACGCATAGAGACGTAAGACTCTGAAGTGCACCTTAAAATACTTTTATGAAAAGACCTGCAGTTTATGCGCACCTATTCCATTTTCTTAACTATTTAGTAGAGTTGTTCAGAGAAGTTTTCTCTACTACTTTCCTATTTTAACAAAGTAACTCCTGTTAAGGGAGATACAACCCTAACAGTCCTAAATAAAATTGTAACAATAAATTAGTTTAGATCTTCCCATTTATTTGGATTTTATCGTGCCACCAAGACACTATCATGGATAGTATTTAACCACCAGGCAAAGCGTGTTATTTCCCATCTTTTGTTGCTCTGCATTAGAAGGAACAGAAAGAGAACAGCTACTAGCAGCTATGTTTTCTATGCTCAGCTCCAGACAGGAAGAGGTTTCAAAAATATCTGTAGTATTTGGATCTTTACTTTCTTTTTTCCTTTCAGTGTTTTGTTTTTAAGGTCTAAACAGCAACAAATCAATCCTACAAAGTCTCATAATTTGACCATGTTTAGTTAAATAAATAAATATATAAAGACTGCAGGACATTGCAACTTCAAGGACCAGATTTTGGATACTTAATCAACTCATACTGTGGGTGAATTCTGTCCACATTTCAGAACAGCAGTCTAAGAAATATAGGAATTTCCTTGCATCTTTATGCATATTAACACAAACTTTTGTCATACATGTCTCGTTAAAAGGTTAAGTATTGGAAAACACAGGCCTTGACAGAACAGAGCCCAGTCCAGATGATGATCACTATGAAAACACAGAACCATAAGCACCCATTCACCTCCACAGACAGAAGACAATGGGCTACGCAAACCAAACTAAAAAAAAAAAAACAAAATTAGTTTAATCAGCCACCTTAGGCGCTTTCTCAGCTTTCAGTTTTCGAACCACTTCTCCTTGCTCTGCTACTTTATTGTACAGAGCTTTACTGTCCAGGGTGCCAGATGTCTCAAGCTTTGAAGACTGTTCAGTCACAAATACTGGAGGATTTCCAGGCTTATACTCCTGGCCCGTCTTCTCTTTGTATTCTGCTTTCAAGGCCAGCAACTGTTTCACAGCTTTATCAATATCTTCCTTTGCTGCCTTCTTAGCTTTCAAGTCACGAACAATATCACCCTGTGCAGACACCCTGTTGTAAATGACCAGGTGACCTTCAGACACAGTACAGGTTGGAGTAGAGTTATCACCAACAAGTGGAGTAGATTTTCCTTTCACAGCTGAACTAGCCTTAAAAAAAAAAAAAAAAGAGTCAAGTATTCAGCATGATAAACTTGTACAGTAATACATGTACAGTAATACACTTTATGGCACTTTTCTATAACACAAGTTTACCTCTTTCTTTGCAGTTTCAGCTTTGGTCTTCTCTTTTGACCCAGATGTTGGCATTTCCTTAGTGTGTCCATCAGGGATGTAAATCAAAATGCACGGGGCATCTTTACAGCTGTAAGGACTATAAAAGGATTTATGGAAAACACAGCAATAAATATAAGATACATATGAAATGTTTATTGAAGCAAATGTTCTACTCTTTCTACAAGATGCTCTGACACAAATGCAAGTTTATCTTTGTACACAACTGTAGTTACCCAGATTTACATAACTGGGGATCTGGATTGATTTCTGTTACGTACAAGTTTTATTTATGTTACAATATTATGCTGAAATGTAGTGTAACTTAGTAATTTGGTAGCTTGCTAAAAAACTGCTACAATTAAATAATATGTGCACATTCTAATTGGGCAAAAGCCTGTTTTATTTTGTAACTTGTTCTTTAATTTATATACATAGAATCGCAAGGAAACCATGATTACTAAGTTCAAGTTCATTGGGGTGCACCAGAAGTGCCATGTGTTTGGCTTAGACAGTCTGAAGAGGTAGGAACATACAAGCAAAAAGCCATGCCAGTCCACAGAAATATTCCACAGAAAGGTCATGGTAAAAGGGAAAATCTTTGCAGGCAATATTACTCTTAGCCAATGAGTGTGTGAAAACACTAAAACACAGCAAGCTAAAGCAAATTCTGTGAAGTCTGCTTAGGCCATTCTCACGTAGCTTACCTCACTGGCTCGTAGGGTTGATCACAAATAAAGAATCCTCTCCTCTGAAGTTGTATGATGTCCCCTTTTTTTAACTCCCTAAGGCAAGGATCACCTAACATCAGTTCTTCTTGCTGTAAGTATTAAAAGAAATCAATCCAAATCAGAGTACAAGAAATAGCAAGAAATACAGTAGAGCAGCTGAAGGATAATGGTGATTTTCTGATTTTGGTAGTGTTGAAATATTAGTTAATTCTGGGGGCAGCAGAACAAGTACTTGCAATAAGATGCTGTATCATAATGTACTAAGACAGAAACTCAAACTGTTGGTCACAGATGTGTGAAATGCAGATAATGCCCGAGAAAAAACATGAGTCAAATTTTAGTTCTGTAATTATGAGAAGTTAAATGGAAAACGTGGAAGCTAGATACACCAGCAAAAGACTTACTTGTTTGACAAATGAAAACTTAAGATTAAAAAAAACACCCAAACAACTAGAAACAGTGATGGCAAAAAAAAAAACCCTGAACATTAAGCTTTGTGGAATAAAGAGGACAAAAAGGTAACTGACCTTGCTATTTCGGTTGATATATTGCTTGAAATCTTCATCTTTACCCAGAACTGGCTTAGTGATCAGATGCTCATAATTAACACAGACAGTTGGTATGAGTTTTGCATGTGGAGTTTCCGCTAACCAAGTGATCTTAGTCGTTTTTTTGAAGTCCTTATTCTCCAAGTTCAACTTGGCATCGATGGACGCAATTTTTCCACTTGAATTTCTACAGGAAAACAGAAATTATCAGGAAAACAGAAATTATAAGAATAAGGTCTAAGTGATTTCTTCTCATTTTATACTACAGCCCATCAACAGATTCACTGAAAAACAAGTGTTCAGAGTTCATTTTTGAAGTGTGGCAGACACGCAGAAAATGAAAGAGTATTTACTCCTATTGAAGTTCTTCTTTAATTTTGATATCTTAAATATAAAGAGACAGTAAAGAACACGGGAAAAAAAAAATCTCTATTTATTTGTTTTATGTTCTCTATCCCAGCTCACCCCATTCTGTCACTGTCTCACCACAACCATTTCAAAGATACTATGATGACACTGACGGTCTCCTTCCCCCACCTTAACAGTTCTGCCACTGAAACTGTGACAGGTTTGGCTTTTATTATGCAAAGCAAGTATTCATTATAGGGTGAAAGGTGCTGAAATTCCAGGTGGGTTTTTTTTGTCTGAAAACGTGGAAATACTAACACAGATACATGGAGAACAGTGAATGAGAGGGATCAGGACACAGTATCAGGACTGACTGGCTGTTTCAGACCTGAATCTAGGGTAAAACATGCTCTATGCTGTTTTCTGACATATTTCAAGGTAGATATTTATATACAGAATCACAGAATGGACATATATGGACAACCATTAATATTTTAGTGTTTCAAGCCACCTATTACAAAAATCAACAAACAGCTGAAAAGCAAATAATCATTTCACCTCCCAGTATTAGTTACCTGTTTAATTTAGTGATGATAATATTGCCCCAATTTATGAATGTAACCACCTCTCCCTCTGTCAGGGTCTCTGCATCTGCACCCTCGATCAGGACTCTGGAGCCATACCACACAGGTTTCAACCCAACTTCGGCATTCTGTGAAAAATGATTTTTATATTAAAAGAGAGACTGTTATTTATGTAAGCTGACTAAATTTAATGCAGTTCCAGAACACTGCCTTATTTATGACAGACGACAGATGAAGATAAAATGAACAATAACAGTAATGCAAAGCTATGGTATTCTTTCACAACTCTCTCAGGTTTGTGATTCACAAGTGTTGCATGCACTCGTCTGACAGTACACTCAAAAAATCCTATCTCCTACCCAACGCTAGCTCCAACACAACCGATAGCACACTCATATCCTTAAGGTGCATACATCTTTAAGATCTTACAAGTAAAAACAAAATAAGTTTTTCTCAAGTTTCCATTTTACTATGCAAATTTCCTAACTCTCATTTTTGCTTTTTTATCTAGTTAATATGGAAACAAATACGGAGCTTCTCTCAGCTGCATAGATTTTTAAAGATAGAAATTGGAAATATGTCACTTACTAAAAATACTCATCCTTTAAGCATCTCAACAATGGAGGTAAACATTAAAAAAAAAAAAAAAGGCAGACAACTAGGAGTTCAGAATTTTTTAAATGATCAGGAGTTTGACATTTGTTTCTTCTGGTCAGTACTTACTTCGTTATATACTGGAGGCAGCACTTTTAGTATCAATGGTTTAATATGCTGACTTGCACCTGACCAAACTTCAGACTTCAAGTCAAAATTCTCACTTGCATCTGCTCAAAAACTGTCTCCTCACTTATCTGACACAGGGGAAAGGGCAAACTAGATGTCCACCTCCCAGTTACAAGAAATGGCTAGAGGAACACTCAGAGCAACAAATTAAAAACAAATAAATTAAGCAAAATCTCAACAACATTCACTTGTTTCTCAGTATAGGTGTGATATCTAAGGGATGTTTCCCGTGAAGCTTAAGTACAATTTGAGATGCCATGCTCAAAGGAAAGCATCTTTCCTAACTGTAGTGCCAAACAAATAATTGTATCAATAACACATCCCCCTTCTTAAGGGATATTATTCCATTTGCTGGATACTAAGAGTATCAAATCAGTAAGTTCTTAACTTTTGGTAATAACTACTGGCTATCCAAATTAAAAGTCATATTAAAAAAATCCAGATACTGGCAGAATTAACAGGCTAATATATCACTTCTCTACAGAAGACTAATTTTATAAACTATTTTAAAAAAACCTCCTGCATTCCATACTCTCATGGATAAGCAGTATCTACTGTATTACACCCATAAAGCTTGAATAAAAGTCTATATTTAAACTTCTTTGTGAAAGTTAGTATCAAACAATAATTAAATCTGCCTGAGCATCACTCCATACTTGTAACATCTTGCCTATTCTGAAAACTCCCAGAAAGGCCTTTCAATACACTGTCTGTACGCACTCTGTATATTTACAAAAGCAGTTTCTCACATCCTCTTAACAGAAAAAAACACGTTCAGTAGCTGCCCACTTTTTGACAATTCTGTGAAAAAAGTACACCTTGTTTTTATCTCATGCTGTTTGAGCAAATTAAAAGCAGGACTCTCCTTGCTGACTGCTCCAAGCCAAGGTACTTCCAACCTTACTGATCTGCAATACAAGAATAATAAGAGAGTAAAACAGAACCTTTGGATGTTTAGCCACTTCTTTCATCTCCTCTTGAGCTTCAGGAATATTTACTGGGACTACTGCATCTTTCAGTAAAGCAGTGTACCGAGGTGCTACTGGGTCTATGACCTACAGAAAACAAATGAGGGGGATCATGACTATATGACATTGACAGAGAAATAATATGTTGTATAAAACAACCACCACCAAAAAGGAATATCAACTGGTATTCTTTATGTTACTGCATTTTTCATGTTTGCTTTAATGTTACTTTAATCCAAAGCTATAGAAGAGAAAAGTGGGAAAACAGTGGTAACACTTGACAATTTCCCATCTTTACTGAAGTATTTGAGTAAAAACTATGGAATGCATACTACTGACACAAGAAGCAACAAAAATTATGAGCTAATGCCTCATAGGGAAGATAGCAAAATGTACTTTGATACAGTTTTACTATGCACATAGGGTACACACATCTGGACCACTTTCTCTCTAGGTAGCTCAGTTTAAAGCAATAGTTTATCAGTGCAGTTCGTTCCTTTTCCAGCAGCACAAGACCTGGTCCCATACTCATTTTCCAGGTCCATACTCCAGCAGAATCAGGGACAGACCTGGCTACAGAGGAAACACCAATTAAGTCTGCAATTTTAATACAGACGCATTAGATACTATAATAAGGCAACACCATAACATTGACATCATCGTGATTTCTACAACATAAGTTTGGCAATAAAAAGATACCACTAAAATGTCCTCCTACATTTTTATTTTCCATTTTGAAACTCAGCTGACATAGTCTGTCACAGCATTTTCCATATCTGAAATACTGGTTTGACAAATTGTTCAGAGGCACTTAAAAAAATAATTCAAGTAAAACAGTTGTCTAGTCCAAAAGTAGTATCCAAGATCTACCGGTTCAACCGGAAAATAACAGAAAGGAAAACACCTGCTTTTATTAATATAAAGTGACTTTTCTTCTCCTTAGTTTATTCCTGCTCAAGTGAAAGACTACAAGGCAATTGTAGCAAAAAATATTTAGCATCTAATTACTTGACATTACCAAATAAGGTGATATAATGATATACTTTTAAGAAGTCACACATTTGTAAGTTCATAATCACTGGTCAGACTCCTAAATGTTAGACACACACTTTAAAAAAGGACTTGTGTATTCCTCTCAAAATATAGGTGTGTGATTTAACATCACAATTTTGCTAACTAAATGACTGAATTTTACAATGTTATTACCAGGCTTACTATTTTACTTACTAAAACTCACAAGTCTTCCTCAGACAACAGGTGTTAAAAAGTCAGTAGAATATTTAGAGGATAACATATAAAATAAGAATTCTCACCCTGGTGAATTCTTTGAGATCAGAATCACCTGCATGCAACCAATTGGTTTTGCTCATGTTGCAGACTGCAAACAACCTGCACAGATACATGTGAATAAAACCAGCTAACAAATATGATGCTGCCCAAGGAGCTGAGTCAGAGGTCTCAGAAACTCAGTTTAAAAGCCAACTAAAAAAAATGAGCCCTGACATTCCATTGTGAATTTTTCCCCAAAATCCAATCCTTAGTCATAAATATATTTATGCAGCAACAGAAAGAACCAATTCATAAACCTTTGTGTACGTAGCAAACCAAATGCAAAATACATGAAGAAATACAAGACACATGCCAGACAAGCAAAAACTACTTAAATGGACAGATCTGGGTACTAATTAAGCAAAACCAAGCAGGAATCCCAATGCAAAATAACAGGTGTTTCCACAATCACACAAAATATGCCATCAGCATTATAACAATTCGCCTTATTATAGTGTCCAAGCATCCGCTGCCAGAAAGCAACTAACCATGTCACGATGCAATATTCCTTATTCGACATTCAGTCAGAAACATCAGCAGTGCTGGCTTTATCTACATAGGCAGTATACCCAGTGTGTTAGTCCTTTTGCCCCAGAAAGGCAAAGTGGCCAACGTGAATCAAATTGAATAAGATTTGTATTTATGTTAGCAAGTAAGCCAAACCAGAAATGGGCAGCCTTTTAAAACTAGGAATAATGCATTTTCAGTGGGTTTGTAGAGCTCCTGTTATATAAGCAAATATGACTGTGCTATGAAGCTGCAAAATGATAGCTTATGCTACGTATGCTTACAGCACTGTAAGCTATATGCTAAGGTAAAAAGCATTAAGTAATACCTTCTTACAGATAGCTCGCAGCTTGAAAGCAGAAAAATGAAATGCAGTTTTCATATCACATTTTATAGCAAATATCATTATCTTTCCCCATACTAAGTAAGGCAAGTAAGTATTGGTATAGGAGAATCAATAGGATTAGTGCTAGATCAGGTTAGAAAGGGAGGGGACATTCCATTTTCCTGAAAGTGTGCCAAATGATGCAAGATATTGCAACTGCTACTTGTTGTGATAAGCACTCCAAAGAACACTGGATTCTCTACATATCCCAGAAAGAGGATATCAGGGATATCATCAAATTCAAATAAGCACACACCTTTTTGTTAAAGGACCAAATTTTATCCCACTCCATATTCACGACAGATCGAGAGGAGCCCTGGAAAAAAAAACACATTAAAATAAATATTCTACCTATTAGACTCATTTAAAACAAAGTCCCTTAAAGACTACAAACCCTCTAATGTTCGCACTCATCAAAACAGTTTAGAAAGGCATCTTGAGCTTGCAAAATACACACTTTTTAAAATAAGAAACCCGCTACCCCACTTTGCCAGGACCTGCTCACAAGTGTTAATACTGTTGAAGCAGTACACATGAAAGCAGCAAACCTTCAAAAGAAGAAACCTCCTGGTGACAAGCAATTTAACTTAAACTTCACAAAAACTTGTCCTTACCAAGTGAGATTCAAAGAATCGGAAAAGAAGAATACACCCACCTGAGCGGCAATAAACTGTTTTAGCCCTTCAACTGTCATGCCTCTTCTTAGGACTCCACGCACAGTGGGAAATCTGGGGTCATCCCTAGCAGAAAAAGATGTTTCATCAGTATCACACGCTAAGTTCCACCTATTAGTCAGACTGATCAACAACTTTACTAATACCGCCACACACGAAAGGCCCAGCTCTAGTGTATTTCACTGGTGTGAGTTAAGAGCTAGATGAGAAGACCTAACTGAAAAGACTGAGCTCTTATCCGTACAAAATGCGTGATGCAGATTTTCTTCTGCTTTGCCCCAGGAAGGGAAGCCATCTCTTGGTGAAGTGGCTCTTATTTTGTATCTATTCAATCTTAAATCCCTTAAAAACTGGCAAGGCAAAAGTTATGTCCCTATCCCACTACTTCTGTTTCAATGGCACCTGAATAATGGAACCTGAAACAACAGGGCTTGATTCTTTCTTGCTCAAGAGAAACCAGAAAAAGAATTCTCTTATGCAAGAAATAAAACGGCCTAATCTGAAATGTAAAATACGTGCTAGTGGGAACACGAATTAAAGCTTGCTGAGGACCTAACGGGGAGGCTTAGGGAGGGAGAGGTCATTATAAGACCAGCTACACCTCCAGAAAAAGACGCACACACAAAAAAAGGATAATTTTTACTGTAGCAGAGTGCCTCCATGCATAAGCTAGGAATCCAGGCTTCCAACACCATGGAAAAATAAAACTAGCCAAAAAAAAACACAAACAAAAAACAACCCACACACTTGGCACACCTAAGCAAGGCAACCAGGCAGCCTAGGAACTTATTTAAAATAATGCTCTCCATAGGCCGAGCACAGAATCACCTAAAACCAGCCCAGGAAAAACACTACAGTTATCTGACTTAGCATTACCCATGGATTTATTCAGACTCCCGTACTATGAGGAGAGGACTTCAGATGGTATGCTCCCACAGCTAGCCCATTGTGGGAATGAACAAAGCAAGAGTATCTTTAGACTCCGAACTACTTGCGGCAGTGTAAACTCACAGCTCATCCATTCTAGAAAAATACTTAAGCCTAGTAAAGAAAAATACTTATACGTAGTAAGGCCACCAAGCACCATTTGCAGAAATCCAGTTAACATGAAAAAAAGAACAGAAAGAAGCAGGGGCAGGAGAGAAGTAGGACGGATTTGACTAGATGGATAGGACCAGAAGTTCTTCAATTCAGGCCCCCTTCTGGCACTGCTCAGGAATGCATCCGACGACTCAGAGTGAAAAATGTGTAAGTAGCACGCGTAGCAAGAGCCAGAGTCCAAAAATAAGCTACCTCATGTTTATTACAGGATATGAATATGCATGTACACAGTGACTGCAGAGCAGTAAACAGACATGTTTACACAGAGTAGCCACTGTAATTAATCTATGTTATTAAATATTGTTTAAATATTCATTCATGCTGCTTTGATGTCTAAGCACTGTCCAAAACAGAGAATGCATGCATCTGTCACGAGTATCTGCAGGAACAATGCTGAACTACAACCATGTAACATACCATCCATCCACAAGCCCTTCGTTGACAAACCATGTAAGCTTTCTCTTAGAGAGCACAGTGTTGTTGAGGTTTAGCCGGCTGTACTCCCATATATATGGTTTCCTTATGCCCAGAGCCTCAATGATCCAGTAGAATTGTTCATCTCTGTCATGGTATTCAGTTGTTCTCAATGCATGTGTGACACCTTCAATACTGTCAACGATGGGGCAGGCAAAGTCATACGTGGGATAAACCCTGAGAATAAAGACCTTCAATTAGCAGGGCAGAAGAACAAAACACTTTCCTCGCATGTAAACATTTAAACTAAAAATAATTTATATTTATATATTATAAATATTTATAATCTATGATTCTGAAAACTTTCAGATCAAGACTAAAATAGCACATACACAACAAATTGTCCACATAAATATCCAGAGGGCAATACATTTTTAAGACAAAGAAAGCCTTCAAGAAATTAATTTATCATAGCCTTAATATTCAAAACTAGAAAAAAAACCCTACACTGTTCTTTCCCAAACACATAAAATGCTGACTTATAAGGGTTTCCTTAAATATCAAAAAGAATCATCAGTTGACTGAATAATGTGCAAAGCTTGCATGTTTAAAAATAAACCCCTACCCACAGACATAGCTTTACTAATTATACACACATTAAATCAATGTTTCCAAAAAGGGAGTTATATAGCTGGAAATAGAGGTATCAAATAAGCACTGAAAGGTAGCCTTGAACAATTGTCTGGGCTTACTTCAATGCACAATGCAGTAATTCTTCATTTCGCACAAAGACAGCAGTTGCCATGAAAATGGAAGCAGCCACTCAGGTAAGTACTTCAAGGAAGTTTTGCAGCAATATAAAAACGTAGCAATGTAAAATTGCCATGGTTCTGTTTAAGCTCAGGGAGCTGAAGCAAACAGCTTTGTTGTCCAAGACACAAGCCATTAAGTCAACTCACGTTTTGACTCAAAGCTCTCCACTGACACACATGGCATTTATGGACCAAAACTGAAACAATATTCACTGCTGACCATGATAGCCAACTCACAGGTTTTAAAAGCCAGTTGCAGCAGTTTCAGAAAGTCAAGAGACTCATTACATATTCTGACAGAAAAATTCTAGCAGAATACAAGCATTAAAAGAAGTTTACTAAGGAACAGTAAATGCCTTGAAAAGAGCAAAAATCACAGGCCACACAAGGAAGAAGTGGACATACTTGTAGGTACTCCCTGTACGTGGGTGAGGCTGGTTTTTACAACGATAAAGAGTTGGATCCCTCATACATCCGTTGTTACTACTCATATCTATTTTTGCTCGTAGACAACAAGTTTGTCCATATTCTGTTCCCTTTTTCATTTCTTCCCACATTTGTAGATTCTTATTAACACCTAAGAACAACAACAACAAAATTTTCTAAGGTATATAAAGTTGATACAGAACCACGTTTTATTCGTGCAGTAACAAAAAGCAGCATCGCCCCTCCCCTTTAGACACTGGAATTCTTGTTCACACGTTTTAGATTTTGCATTTTTTAAAAGTGGTAATCTCCCCCTCTTTAGACACTGGAATTCTTTTTCACATGTTTTAGATTTTGATTTTTTTAAAAGTGGTAATGAATAGTGATGAATTCATACACCAGTTGATTGCACCTATGCATAAACTTGTTCCAGCCTCGCAGAACAAAGGACTAAACACTTCAAAGTTCTCATATGAACCTTAGATATAGGCAATTATTTATCTGATCCATCTTTTTTAATAAAAATGAAGTTCTGATGCCAAATAAAAAAAGAATAAAGCAAGACAGAAGCTTAAAATAGCTTACAGTTATTTCGGTGTTTAGATTCCATTCTTTGCTCACGCTCTGCTTTCATTTGTTCTGCAGGAGTATCATCCACATACGCCTTCCCTTCCTGAATAAGCTTCTCGGCATATTTCATTATCGTTTCAAAGTGATCTGAGGTATATGTAAACTGATCTGGTTTGATGTGCAGCATTGCAACATCTTCAAGAATAACCTGCAAAGCGTTAAAATGTATACTGTAATATTCAGGAAAGCTAGTTTTCTTAAACCTCTATCCTCTTCATGCCAGATGTGGTGTTTTTAATGCTTCATTGTCCAGGACATATAAGCCATAAGAATAATATGACATGCATGAAAGAAAAGAGAGACAGGCACTTATCACTAATTCACAGCCTTTAATTATATGAGATCAGACTTAGACAAATTCAAGAAAGAGACGAAAGCTGAAACAAATTACTTGTTACAGACTAAGCAGTATTTATACAATGAAAACAACAGCACATTGCAAGAGTTGCCTATCTACATACTGTAAAATAAACATTAGAGAAAATTAAGAAATAAGCTACCAGTAAAAGGGCTTTAAGCTTTTTAAGGTAAAGAGGATGGAAATCTCTTCCAAGTATAAGACTTACAGGTAATACTGACACCATAAAAATCTAGTGCAAAAAAAGTGTGCAAGAGCAGATCTGCATGTCATTTACCTTTGTAATTATCTATACAGTGAATGGATTTCCCTGCTCTCTTATCGTACCTTTTCAAAGTCTTCTTTTTCTTTTTCTGGATTTGTGTCATCAAATCTCATAATAAGTTTTCCTTTAAAGTTAACCTGGTAGTGCTGATTTAGCAGGGCAGCTTTGGCATGACCGATATGCAGATATCTAAAAGGGAAATAAAAAATAAATATGTACACCAGCACTACTTCAGCTAGACTTTTTTTTTTGTGAAGGGAAGGAGAAAGAATGGAAAGCAATACCTAAGTCTAACAAAAAAACCCAGCCCAGGATATTTATTGAAACACTGTACATTTCTGAAAGTAGATTATGGTTTTTGTACCATAAATTTAGTAGTTAACTGTTAAAAATCCCTAAATCTATAAAGTGTCACTATGGATATAAAGATAGGACTGCGATTATCTCCAGTTTTACAGACTAACTTCAATCAACTGCTGATGATACTCAGTAGTAGCTACCAGATAATCTGAACCCACTTTCAGCAGAGTGGAATTTTCTGAAATGATGGTTGCCGTGCATTTTTAACATAAGTTAAAAAGCTACTGTCAATTTAAACTAAATATAAAAGCCACAAATGCACAAAATGAAAATTGCTTCCAAAAAAAATTTTAAAACTTGTCCTTAAAGAACAGTTTTTTAAGCAAACCCCCAGAATTAAGACACTAAAAGCTACTAAAGTAATGCGAGAACAATAGATGTTATACACAAACATGCATGTAATACACAATTCATGATACGTGAGCAACAGTTTACATTGCATTAATAGAGTAATAAACACTACTACAGAAGTCATATGATGCTGAACAGCCAGTTTAACGAAGAAGTGCAATCATGGAAATTTTACAGCTCATTAGGCAATTCTAAAAAGAAACAGAAAATTAAAAGCTGGCTGAAAATTGTATTTATGAAATTGGCTCATATCTTCACTCTATAGACTTTAAGGAGTTTGTGTTTCAGGACCACATGCAGCCTAGACACGTGGGCCAAAGGCCTCCATTATATATCTGGGGTCAAGCCTCCTGAAAGCAGCCTATTCCCATACATCTCTCCCTTCTCAAATCTGAGCTTCCTTGAGAAGCACTGTGCCTCCTTGCACCCAACTCATGAAAACTGTATTTACACATCATAGCTCCTGTCAGCGCACACGCCTCCATTATCCACGCAAATGCCATCCTTCTGCTCTTCTACTTCTCCTCATCCTACTGCTGAGCAGCACCATGTCACCTGCTGGCAACTAACCTCCTACTCCAAGTTCGGGCAACACTGCAATGAGGTATAGAGAAGTAAACTCTTCTGGCTTAAAAGTCTTGTCTGATAAACTGATTAACACCCTCACCAAAGCACTTTTTTTGTTTGTTTGTTTTTTTGAGAAAAGTCACAGATAGAACCTTCTCAGAGTATTTATGCTTCTTACCCACTTGCTTCAGGAGGAAACCTCACAATGACCTTTCCCATCTCTGCACCAGGAAGCTCAACAAACTTTCCAACATCTGCTTTCTTTTCTGTTGCCTTAAAAATTAAGAGACATAATTACAGATTGCATTAGCTGTATAATCAGATATAAAACTCTAGATAACAGCTTCTACTCCAAGGCCTCCTTTCAAACCAGGCAACAAAAAGCTGACATATTGGACACCAAATTCACCTCTCCACAACTTTCACATCACTCGTAGTACATCAAAACAAGATTAATTCTGGAGTTTTAAGTTATTCTGTCTTCACATTTGATGCAGGACTCAAAAGTCCCACCAAGCTGTTTAATTTATTCCATAGAAGAAAACAATTGCTAGCCAAGTTTTTGTATCTTAGTGTTCTTAATCCAAATGTGATTAACAAGTTCAACCAACCAAAGACTGCAATCTTTGCAGGTCTATCAGGATCTCAAAATCCTCTTTAGAAAAAGCAAACAATATATCTCAAGACCAGTGCTGATTAAGAGGTCTCATTTTACATGATTCCATTTAAGCACTGGACTACACCACTCTTGCCTTTCTAAATATGAAAGTGACAGCTTTATTTTTAAACAAGGGTTTACAAAAATTTAATTTACTGTAAAACTGATTCCTTTTAACTTATAATTCTCTAATTTAAAAAAAAGTGTCTTATAGTGTATTTACACAAACATAGCTACTCTCTGCAGAGGATCTGAGTAAATCTTACCATTTTAACCTTTGGTGTACCAGAAGCCCACTTGGCTCCCACTGACTGAAAAGCACGCTGTACCTCAAGAAAGCCATACCATCGCTTTGCATGGACAGGAGCTTTGTTTTGCTGTAATTGCTCTTGCCATATGTTATTATCTGTTAGAAAACAAACCATTTAACAAGCTATTAAATTGTAAAAATTGAATGATTACCAACAACAATTTTTAAGACTAAAAAAAATCATGATTTAAAAAAATCTACTTATGCTCTCTTCTGAAAAGACGTATAGCCATGGCGACACAAATAATTCTAAAGCAAATTAAATAAACTCCCTTGAAACCCAAAATATATTGAATTCTTTCATGGATCCATCAAAGCAGAAGGGGAGTGGGCTACATTTTTCTCTCTACCAACCACCTCAAAATTAATAACTTTTTTTCAAGACAGAACTGTAAGATATCCCTCTAGTGTGTCTACATTTGATGTTTTCTAAGCTTCATCAGAAGTGAAACACGTATCAATACTCCCCTTTATTTTTGGGGCGTTGTATTGCCACAATCTACTTTTCAAGGAACACATCTTCACTAGAAAGATTCTGACGGTGAAATGAGGAAAAAACAATGAAAGAAGTACACTTCTTTCAGATGTCTCTCAAAGCAGCAACTTTGAAAAAATACTGAAAGATGTTAGCTTTTAATCTTGAATATGTATTTTATTTGCAAGATTAATTTGGTCATACTGAATGGTAGATTGACACCTATGAACTTTACACATACATTGAAAAGAATATAAAAACCAAACCCATAAAACCAGTTCATCAAAGCTTCTTTGAACCTCTGAAGAGTATTTCATAGGGTAGCATATACCTCTTATAATAATTTAAACTAAACATCAAAGAAATTTCCTCTACTAAGATAATGTCATTGAAACTTCTGTATATAAAATTTTACTCTGTATTACAAAATAATTAATCCAAATTTGGGGCCACAGCAAATTTTTGTATTTAGGAAACTGGTAATAAAAAGCCACTCTTACAGTTAACACAAAAGAAGTTAAAAAACATTCCTATGTATAATTACATCGTATAAATTTTCGCACATAACTATCAAAAAACATTCAAGGGTTTCCTAAGCTGTACTGTGGCCACTACTAGTGATGCACAGGCCAAAGCAGTATGCAAAATAGTATACTGTCTGGCTAAGAATAGCTACCAGCATCAATAAAAAACTAAGTTTGAGGACTCCTGGTATACACTGATTGCAAGTCAATGAAAGCGAGAACATATACTGATACCTTTTAGTACAGCCCAGACACACAAGTCTGCCAGACTCAGCGAGTTTCCGACCAAGTATGTTCTCAGAGACAGACAGTGGTTGAGCTCTTGGACTGCTGAAAGAAACTCGCTGGCAGCAGATAACTTTGTAGCACTAAACTCCAGCCAATGGTCAATCTGGTTTTAAGGGACAAAAGATAGTCAAAGCTACTAAAAGAGGGAGAAAGAACCTTATTAAAAATCTTAAGTGATATACAATCCATTTAATAGCTGAACAGAAAAAACAAACTGGAACACTAGCATTAAATATACTGTACAATAAATCACAATATATGCTCAAAGAACATCCAAAATAAAATATACTGAAACATTCACCCAGAACTATACTAAATTATTAAATTTTATTTCTTCCTTCAGGATGTGTTCAAACTGCTGGAAATACCAACTTCACTGAAGCTATCCCCACTGGTAAAAATAATCATCAGTTCTTAGGTACTTATTTATCACACACACTATATAATAATCATCTTTATGCTTCAACTATTTAGATACCACATTTGTGACCTAGCTGATCTTGCTGGTACTGCTACTGGACACGTATACCATTTTCCCTTCTGTGCCTATCTACTCTGCCTCATCTCCTTTTAAATTTGAAGAAATCAAATCCCTATTCCACCTCATTTCTCTCCCTACTTTCCTGCAAGCAACGTATCTTGATACATAAATTTTAAAAAATTAAGAATCAGGCCCTTGGTTAATAATGTAGCCCTGTCTATAAATGGAATACCTCAATCCTGTAAGAGACTAAGTGTCTCTTCTAGTCCTCTGTCCCTGTTTGATGTGCAAGTGTGCTGTAAACTGCATCAGGAATCCTTCCAGTACTCCAGCCAACGTGGCAGGCACAGATGTAATTACACTACCACAGAATTCAGTCATTTGCAGTTATGCTCCAAAATATTTGCACTACAAATGCAGCTGTCACTGTACTTCTCACTTCTACATCTTTCAAAAATAAAGTTGTACTTTGAGAAGTATTTTATCAGAAATACGAATCTTGAAAGCGTGTTTGCAGAGGTCTTAGGGCTTAACTTAAAAACAAGGGGTTTGGTCAGAAAGTTTAAATAGTCACAAGATAATTTACAGCTTTTTAAATGCCTTACAAGCAATATATTAAGACAACACTTCCCTTGAGACCAGCTATAAGGGCTGAAGAGTGATTACTACTAACTTCAAGTAGTTGTAGCATGGAGTTGAATCAAGTCCTTCAGTTCCTTTCTCAAATTTCAGAGGAAATACATTTCAATTTATCTGTTAGTTTCAGCCACTAACTTAAAATCCAGCATATGATTATTCTGAGCTAGACGCAGGAAGAATTCCCTCTCATTTCATATCATACTCAAAGTTCCTGTTAATTTTTTTGTAACCTGTGTAAGCAAGGAAGACCAAAAAACTTCTCTCTGCCACAAAAATTCTGGTGCCATTATGACACCGATGGGAAGCATTACGGAATACAGGACCTTGCACGAAGGAACAGCCCATCTACGTGGTGATGTCTCGCCACATTTCAGTGACTGAAATCAGGGTCAGGGTTTTGTCCTTCATGTACAACAAAACCTAATTCAGTACTTCAACCTCCTACAGTGTTCCTTGGTGTTGCACTGAAGTGTTACAACATAGCAATTGATGGCAAGCGAGCTGAGAAAAATGAAGAGGGAAAACTGCAGATAACGCCTTCCAACTTGAATTATCTTGTATTAGTGAACTGTCAGGTTAGGAGCTGCTTTTGCAGGGGCGGGAAAGGGCAACACTTCCAATGCTCAGATGTATAACTCTTCTTCATAAGAAGAGGCAAGCTTAAGAAAACAAAACCCTCCCAGCATCCCACATAGTTGGAATCTCAGTCTAACAATAAAATGCAGAACAATAGACACAAGTTCCTAAAACAAAACAAAAAAACCCCACCAAACCACCATCAAACTTCGATTGCAGGCCAAGAGAGAGGGGAAAAACAAAAAGGAAAAGAAAAAAAAAAAGAAGCGTGATTCCTTCTCACCTCAGTGTGTTCCAACAGATTCGAACCATACAACCCAGCAGAACTAGCAACTCTAGCCAGATAACGAGCTATCGAATTCACATCGGTAAATGAAACATGCCTAAAAAAAGGAAGAGGCAAAATAAAGGTATATTAAATTACTACCTCCAGTTCAATTTTAATTGTACACACATAGTTGAAACACGCGTAAAGCAAACACAAAACAATTTCTGGGTGAATCACCAGGTACCAGGTCACCAGAATAGATTTTACATCTAGCAAAAGAATGTATCAGTCCGTGCTCTTCTATCACCAGATGGAACAAAAAGCTTCTAAACATGAAACAATTTTGTTTAGACAGACAGAAATAAAGAAAACAGAACTCTCTCTCCACATCTGACGGAATGCGTAAGTATAACCTGAGCTATATATTCTCCAGATTACAAGAAGCTAAATCAACATCTGTTTTCTTTCCACACAAGAAGGATGTCTTTGAAGATGATTCCTAGAGAATCTACAGAGGAATCAAGAGCTCTCCACTGTGGTTTTAAGGGCTAGCATCAGAGGAAAACACCATGTTCATTTGCCACTCGCTTCACTCAATTCACACTTCATAGAGACTATCCCCTGTTGAACAAACTTGGCTGCCTGTATTTCTGTTTTTCATTCAGTCTTCTCCAGAAAAAAGACTAATTTGAATTTGTTTTTTCCCATTCCGCTGTTGAAATTTCTCAGTAGATCTGGAGGTGAAAGGCTCTCCAAAGAGCATACTTCTTTGTTCTATCTCGCTTTTCTACCTTACATATAGTATTACAAAAAGTCGTATACTGCCAGAAATCTACCTTCAAATTCATCTAAGATAAATCTGAACATTTTCATTAATATTTACTAAAGAGCTTTGTAAGAAAGATGCAGCACAACCACCAGTTCTCCAGATAATACTCATCTCTACAGTCCCACGTAGGTGTAGATTACAAAATTAGAGCTCCAATTGCTTCTAACCAAGCATTGACATCAACAAAAAGAGTTCCTGTAAGTGTTCTGTTCCACTCAACTTAATGGACTGAACGCTGCACTTCAATTCGTCCAAACAAGATTCCATCTCTGTTCTGCCACTGTTCTGTACTTCCTGTTACATCTACTGTGTCCTTCATAAAATTAAGAATAAAGAAATTTTAACAGCCCTCTAAAAGCCTTGCAAAAAATCAATGAAAGTTCTGAAAAAGATATAGAAGACTTCTTGATATATTAACAATTACAACAAATCCCATTTTTAATACAAATGGATCAGCCAGTCTCATTGGGTTAACTGCACTAAAACCTAAGGAACATAGTTCATTCATAATTTTTTTGCTTCTAGGTTTTCAAGCTCCCAGGATGCAGTATACAGAAGACCCATAAAATATAACCAAAAACAAAAGGCACAGTGAGGGACTTAACATACACAAAATATGTCTTCTTACAATTTCACACTGCTATCAGATTTTAATGAAGCTTTTTCAAACTGAGAAAACCAAAACATTTCTAATACATTTGTATCTACATAAAGTCTTTGGAAGATGTTTTTAGTTTTCGCTAGTTCATAGTAAAACAAATACCCTTGATTACTCAAGCAAAATTGAATAAATAGATGAAATGTGACAATGTTACTCTGAGTAAAATCTTACTTGTGCTTAAAAAGTTGTTTATTTTCTTTGGGAAAAAAAGATCTACTTCCACCCAAACACAGTGTTAATTGGTCTTCTTTCTTTGAAAAAGTTACAAAATATTAAGCCTGCTCTTTGCAGCTAGTGTCTGCTAACTCCAGGGGTAAGGAAGAATAACCATGGACAATGTAAAGTTACAGGCAAAGAGTAAGCGTCTCTTGAAAGTGACATGAAATGCCACGTAATTAAATACCAGGACAAACATCCAAGAAGCAGAACACAAGATGGGAGAAAGAAAAGAAAACAAACAAAAAAACCCCACAAACACAAAACAAAACACAAGAATCTCCAACTGCAATAAATCATTACTTGAACTAACTTGTAAAAAGCATTGCAGGATAGCTCCGTGCAGAGGTCAGATATGTCTGCCTAAGACTAATACTACTCTGAAGCATGCATGTGTTCACAATACATAACAGAAAAGCTGTACTGCAGTTTGTTATCTGATACAATGCAGGTATATTCAAACACTCCATAATGCCATCAGCATTTAGCAGAGTGGTTTGTTGAGGAGCTATTACCACAAGAAGTTCTGAAGCCAAGGCTTAAAAAATAATCCTCAAAATAAAACTGACAATCTCAAATTAATGATAAACTTTTCAGCTAACAAGCCAATAGCTAAGTTTCAGTTAGTTAGCTGAAAAGTTTGTCACCAGATTTTAACTGCACCTCAAATCGTAACCTAGAAAAATAGCAAATAAAACGTTCTCTGTTGTTCAAGTCAAGTCATCAGAGCCAATGGTTTCCTGGAAAAAAAACAAAAAATCAAAGTCTGAAATATCCCAAGTGAATTTCAACTCATGCCAAAACCAGATAGCTTCAGCAGAATTGATGCCATGAAATCCATTTACCAAAAGCATTAGCTGATATGAGTTCAGCTGATGCTTCTCAAGTTGCAGATACACTTTTAACAGACTTTAAAATAGAGAATCAATTTTTAAAATGATTGTACAAGCGAGCAAGAAAAAATTCATGCAATATTGAGGTTTGGAATAACTTCTTAAACATAATCCAATGCCAAGGATGAGATGACACTAACACAAAAAAATTCCATCTGATGGAACCATGATTCTAGCTATTACCAACATATGGCCAAAGTGCAGAAAAAGAGCTCTGGCTTTACATTTCAGACAATTTCCATTACAGATAAAATGAGCGGGTTTGCAATGCAGTGGGAAAAAGGCATGGTAATACAAAATTATTTAATAAAATACAATATTATTTCAAAGCCAAATATATAAATTTATATTGTTCCAAGATCACCCCCACGTGTCACAGGAGTGTATATGTGCACATATGTCTTTTGATATATACATACACACACACTGCCTAAACTGAGAAAGGAAAATGAAACCAAAATCGGGCTAAGACTGCTTAAGGGGAAACTCTCTCATGCAACTAAAATATATCCAATTAACCCTCCGCTCCGTATGCTGTATCCCACATGTGCACAACACACACTGAAAATTATTAATGCTGTACTGATGAAGTGCCAATACAGCCTGTCACATTTCCCTTGCTTCATTACAAAATCACAAATTCAATGCCATCGCTAGGCACAGCAAAAGACAACATGTAAAATCAGAGACTACAGTAAGGAAAGAACTCATATCTGAGTTCAAGTCCAACAATTTAACCAGAAAGCAGTATCTGGAACCAGTAAAGCAATCACTATGACAGAAGACTGTGAATCATACTGTGCTTTGATTTTTTGCAGAAATACATACATAGTGACAAACTCTTTCCCTAAGGTTAGAAGACAGTAGAAAAGCTCAGCCAGTGTTCTTTTATGAGGACCAAGTCAGGATCTTCGCAACACAATGTAAAAATAACGTTGTTTTTACATCAATTTTACATATATGCAGGAATACCAATTTATGATGAATTTGTGCCTTTAACAGCATCTTCTACTGAAATAGCTCACAAAATGCAAGTTTGTCAGCACACCTGTGAACAACTGATTTTTTCCCATTCTTTAAAAAAAAAATAAATAGTATTCACAAACTACACTTATTTTAAATCACTAATTCCAAACTCATCATAGTGTTAACATACTTTAAGTTAGGATTGCAATGTTTATGGGTTAAAATATGCTCCTTACTGTAGATATCAGACATCAGAGATCTCCACTGATATGTCAGTGGTACTTAAGATGTCAGGTTATCTCCTATTGATATAGCCAGGTATCTTACCTTATATGGAATCTAAGATGACAATGCAGCTTCCCAAAACTAACAGCATTAGTCCTGCATTTCTGATATGCATATGACCCTACTCAGATCATAAAAAGTACTTTCATGCCCCAAACTTGAAAATAACTATTCCAATGGCAGAGTATTTTCAGAAGGATAGACAATAGATTTCTACAAAGATTTCCAAGATTCTTTCTACAGGATGCAGATGGATACACTGGATAGCATGGCACAGTTAATTAGCACTTTTCTGAGATAACATCATGCCTTCACTTATATGCAGCAGTGAGCCCAAAATAATGCCACATAAACTAAAAATCATTCCACCATATATGTGCAAGTCCAAGGAATCTTGTATACCAACCTTGCCTACCTAAACAATAAAGTGGCTGGTACAGCATAAACAATTAGACATAAGTGCACGCAAATAAGAATACCAGAGCTCTTTCCATAAGGATCAAGTTTAGAATATATTCTAAATGTTTTGTCTGTGCTACAAAGAGAGATCAGTAACGCACTGGCAAATAAAACTGTCGTCTTCTCTTCCTCCTACCTGAAAAGGTTACTGTCAATGTTACAACCATGTGATTTTTAAAACTGCTGACCCAAAGCTAGAAGGAGAGATGCAAAGTCACTTACTCGGACACACAGAGGAGGGTTTCATTCCCTTCTTCCACTGAAATTTCAACATCATTCTTCACATGCTCCACTGTCAGCAGAGCTCCTGTAAAAAAAAAAAAAAAAAGAGAAAAAGATACTGAACTTTCTTCCAGGAAAGACATCTTTCGTAGTAGCAACAAACCAGTTACATTTCTTATCAAACAGGACCAGGTGATTGAACTGGTTCCTTCAAGTAAGATTGCTCAGGGAAGAAATCAATGTTTAATCTCATATGCAAGAGGCTTCTTATTCTTGGCAATCCTTACAGCTTCAAATCGGTAATGTTTGCCACTACAGTAACCTGCAGTGAGCTCAGCAAGTGTCAGCAGCAATACATTTTGCTTCCTAAGAGTATTGTAAAAATTAGTCTTGTCCCGCAACATACACAGAGAACATAATGAAATCGCTTTTGATTACTGAACAGTAATGTATTCCATCCCAGCCCTGACATATGCACCAAAGGAGATCAATTGCTGAATATACCAGTACTTTCTGAACAAGGATGAGACTATTTTTAATCTGATTTAATGTTTATGAAAAGCTTAGCCGTTCAAAACCAAGAAACTCTACTCAAGAAAAAGTGCAGCAAGCTTACACAGGGTTTTCAGAGTAAGTAGTTCACCAGCAACAGTAATGGATGGCCTCTAGAAAGAAAAGAATTATTGGCTTTTTTTAGGCTACATCATCACCTGGAAGACAGCTCTGCTCATATCCAAAGCAGCTTGATGCAAACCTGCTCTGATCTCAATGCTCTGTAGCACGACACAGCAGCTCACACAAAGCACCGAGCTAACTTGACTGTATTTCTGGGTTGGCTCAGGTCCAGATTCAGCCTGCTGAGCAGAAGTAGAGGAGCTTGTGTTCTATTGCTGTGCTCAGAAGCACGTACGAAGACAGCAAGCTTTTGCACAGGAAATATTACTTAAATGAAACTAGCCAAAGGACTATACTCTAGGTCTTAAAAAGACACCTAACCTGTTACAGTCTCCATAGTGTGCTGTACACTCTATCTTCCCTAGAGCAATGCACAGATTATCCAAGGCAGATGATGTCGTAAGCTATTAATACACTGGCCTAAATACAAAGCACTGGACCTAGGAATTCCCTAGCTCTCACCTCTGCTAAGCTGCAAACCCTTCTTCTGGCATTACACTTTTATCAACAGTAAGTAAAGGTTCTTCCCATCCCAGTTATCCGTCTGTGAAAGTCAGGATGACATTGCTTATGCTGTATTTTTGTTTAAGACATGGAAGTATTTTAATAACATGCATGGAAATGCTTTGAAAATGACAAGCATTATCCACACCACCAAGCTATGTAATTAATCCTAATGACGTTAAAAGCTACTGCACTTTTCCCAGTGCAAAGCCACAGTGAACAGTATGAAGTGGGAATGAGTAGGATGGGTGTACTTGTCTTAATACAAATGTTGACTAAAGTGTTTCATTTGTAATATGTAATATTTCTGACATAATTATGCAATCTCCCGAATTAAAGCTCTCATGCCACTCACCAGCTATCAAAAGAAAAAAATCCTCCAAAGCCCCTAAGCCCATGTTAATCATAGCTCTTGTATCATATCATACCTTTCCTAGAAAATCAGTATAACCAAGTATCAGGAGAAACATTATTTAAAACTTATGTTATTATGCCTTAAATCAGCAGCCACACGTGTTCAACTCTGAAATGCATTTGGGAATAACAGCGCAAAAAAGCAATGAATCAACTAAGATGGAAAATGGGAAGACAATGTATTGTGAACAGTTGTAACAAAATGGAGAAATGGTATGGAACACGTACAAAAGGCTGTTTCCAGACGGCAGAAAGTGCAGTGAAGGAGGTTCTCGCATTTTTAAAGGCAAAATCGCCTCGAGGTCCAGCGAGCAACGGAGAAAGCACGATTTTGCGGCACAACTTTGAACCAGCCCCCCGAACGAGCCGGATTTGAGCAGCAGATCGGAACTGACAAGGACAGACATCAGCAATCAGGCAGAGCTGACGAACAAGCCACCTGAATCAGGGCTGCCTCGAAAACTCGGCCCCCAACGCGCCAAGTCGACCCGGGGGGGTCCCACCTATGACTCAGTTTCTTTGGGCGGGCCGGCCTCTCCTCAGCACCTCGAGCGCCAGCTGGACCCGGTCCCTGCCGGCGACGCGGGCCCCTCGGCACCGGGCTGCTCGCCGGGGAGCGGCCCCGGCTCCCAGAGGGGCGGGCGGGCGCGTGCCTCCCCTCACGCCTCGCCCGGGCCCCG
>Ga0065711_1002572_pt1 | contig 33903 bp, 23 predicted proteins | sample Hoacrofraction12_FD_59098 | JGI IMG/M metagenome (GOLD analysis project Ga0065711, IMG submission 59098) | Hoatzin crop microbial communities from Cojedes, Venezuela - Epithelial fraction 12 v2 (version 2) | ecosystem: Host-associated > Birds > Digestive system > Esophagus > Crop | place...
ATTCAAGACCCGCCTGGACAAGTTCCTGTGCAGCCTGCTGTAGGTGACCCTGCTTCAGCAGGAGGGTTGGACTAGATGACCCACAGAGGTCCCTTCCAACCCCTACTATTCTGTGATTCTGTGATTCTGTAATCATAGAATGCTTTGGATTGGAAGGGACCTTTAGAGGTCATCTAGCCCAACCCCCCTACAGTGAACAGGGACATCTTCAACTAGACCACATTGCTCAGAACCCCATCCAACCTGGCCTTGAATGTTTCCAGCGATGGGGCCTCTGCTGCCTCTCTGGGCAATCTATTCCAGTGTTTCACCACCCTCATGGTAAAAAGTTTCTTCTTTATATCTAGTGTAAATCTACCCTCCCTTAGTTTAAAGCCGTTACTCTGTCCTATCACAAGAAGCCCTCCTGAAGAGATTATCCCCATCTTTCCTATAGGCCCCCTGCAGCTACTGGAAGGCTGCTATAAGGTCTCCCCACAGCCTTCTCTTCTCCGGGGTGAACTGTACCAACTCTCTCAGCCTTTCCTCACAGGAGAGGTGCTCCAGCCCTCGGATCATTTTTGTGGGCTCCTCTGGACCCCCTCCAGTAGCTCCATGTCCTTCTTGTGCCTGGGGTTCCAGAGCTGGATGCCTGATTCCAGGTGGGGTCTCACCAGAGTGGAGTAGAGGAGCAGAATCACCACCGCCACGCTTCTCTTGAAGCAGCCCAGGACACAGTTGGCCTTCTGGGCTGTGAGCGCACGTTGGTGGCTCATGTCCAGCTTTCATCCACCAGTACCCCCAAGTCCTTCTCGTCAGGGCTGCTCTCAATCTCTGCATCTCCCAGCCTGTGTTGATAGCGGGGGTTACCACGACCCACATGCAAGACCTTGCAGTTGGCCTTGTTGAACCTCATGAGGTTCACACAGGCCCACTTCTCAAGCTTGTCCAAGTCCCTCTGGATGGCATCCCGTCCTTCTGGTGTGTCAGCTGCACCACTCAGCTTGGTGTTATCTGCAAACTTGCTGGGGGTGCACTTGATCTTGCCAAGTCATTGATGAAAATGTTCAACAGCACTGGTCCCAGTACGGACACCTGAGGGGTACCACTTGTCACCGACATCCATTTGCACATCAACTCGTTGACCACTACCCTCTGGCTGCGATCTTCCAAGCAATTCCTTAGCCACCGAACAGTCCACCCATCAGATCCATATTTCTCCAATTTAGAGAGAAGGATGTTGTGAGGGACTGTGTCGAAGGCTTTGTACAGGTCCGGATAGATCACATCCATAGCTCTTCCTTTGTCCACTGATCTAGTCACACCATCACAGAAAGCCACTAGGTTGGTCAGGCAGGACTTGCCCTTGGTGAAGCCACGCTGGCTATTTCGAATCACCTCCCCGTCTTCCATGTGCCTTAGCATAGCTTCTAGGAGGATCCGTTCCATCATCTTCCCAGGCACAGAGGTGAGGCAGACAGGTTGGTAGTTCCCAGGGTCCTCCTTCCTACCCTTTTTAAAAATGGGCACACTGTTTCCCTTCCTCCAGTCACCAGGAACTTCGCCTGACTGCCATGACCTTCCAAATATGATGGAGGGTGGCTTGGCAACAACATCAGCCAGCTCCCTCAGGGCTCTGGGATGCATGTCAGAGCATGTACATTTAAATGTAAAAAATATGTAACTGCCTTCATAGTACAGATATGTTGATATTACAGTATGTATTCACCTTATTTTCCAGGCATCTTTCTGGAAAAGGCATGAGATTCTGACTAAGCAGACACATTTAGTCAAGCTTGCTTTATTTCCTGTTCCTCCACAGTAGTTCACTGATCTTCTAGCAGATTCTTAATTCAGGAAAGCACATTTATTCTGCAAAGCACCTTAGTGAACATATGATTACTGAAATGTTTTTTTCTTGATATGAAAGTTAGACAAAAAGACCAGTGAATCAGCATGGTAGCTGTTTACAATGGGCAATGGCAAAATGCATTTTGTATTACAAGTTATCATCATAAGCAGTTTGTAATCTCAGCATTTTACCAACCCTGCAGTTATGTTTTATTATAGGGTTTACACCTCCAAAAGATAAAGACGGTATGTACAAATTTGTTTAAACCCAGCTATTTTAGAACTTTTTCCATGGCCATTTTTTATTGATTTTTTTGTTAGCAACTGCTAAAAGAAAATAATAATAAGGTTGCAACATTTTCTTTTGTCAGAGCAGAAGCAATACGTGTTAGAGTGAAAGGGATCGAGTGCTTATTCCCCACACTGGGAGATGAAAGGTTAATGGGAGCCAGAAAAGCTTTCTCAGGAGCACAAGAATATGGACAGGTAATGAAAGTATTAGTGGCAGTTGCCTTTGCATCCTTTTATAAGTAGCCAGGGAACAAAAAAGAATGGACAAGGTCTAGGAGTGGGTCTAGGAGTGGGTCTAGGCTTCAAGACAAATTGGAAACATAGGAACTTAGGAACAAAGGAACAAGCAAGAAAGACAGGGACCTGTTGGAGCAGGTCCAGAGGAGGGCCACAGAAATGATCAGAGAGAAGGAACATCTCTGCTAAAAGGAAAGGCTGAGAGATTTGGGATTGTTCAGCCTGGAGAAGAGAAGGCTGCAGGGAGACCTTAGAACAGCCTTCCAGTACCTGAAGGGGGCCTACAAGAAAGCAGAAGAAGGACTTTTTACAAGGGCAGGTAGTGATAGGATGAGGGCCAATGACTTCAAGCTGAAAGAGGGTAGATTTAGATTAAATACAAAAAAGGAATTCTTTCCTATGAGGGTGGTGAGGCACAGGTTGCCCAGACAAGCTGTGGATGCCGCCTCCATGGCAGCATTCAAGGTCAGGCTGGATGTGGCTTTGAGCAACCTGGTCTAGTGGAAGGTGTCTCTGCCCATGCCAAGAGGGTTGGAGCTAGCTGATCTTTCAGGTCCCTTCCAACCCAAACCATTCTATTCTATGATATCAGGAATGGTTTAGAAATTTCAACCCAGGGAAGGCTGAAAATGTTTAATTTCTGTTTAGTACTCCCTGGAAAGTGAGCGTGCTAGAGGAGCCCTAAATGACACGTTAGAAATTCAAATCAGGGACTAGAACCTAAGCTTCTTATAGTAAACACAAGGGGTTGTCTTTTGTGGAATGAGTACATCTCATTCCTTCTTAAATGGTAAAAAATATATATATTAAAGAATTAGGTAATTACCTGGTATTGTATCTTCTTTGGTGAAGTATCTTAGCCAGCAAATTACTCCCTCAAAATCCAACAATGAACTGTGTGGGGAACAGCATGAACTTCGTCAGAATCGGCTTGAGTCATGTAAGGTGTGCTAGGCAGATAAAACCTGTCTTCCATGTTTTATCTGTGATTGTTTCTTGGAGGTTTTTTCTCCCCCAAGAAAATTAAAAACAAACCCCAAACCACATCTTCTATTTTCCAAGATTGTCATTCTCTCTCTTTCTGGCTATGACCAGAAATACGGAAAAGGAAAGAGGAATTCTTTCTGGAAATCCTACTAGAATTTGACACACTATGGCACAGGCTTTCAGCGTGAGCATTTTCTGGAATCTCCTCACTTCTCTCATGCACACACATCCACACCCACACAGGGCAGCACCCAAATGCCCTGCCAGCTCAAGCTTCATCTAGGCTACGTAACCTGCAGTCTTTTAGAGTATGATGTTATCAAATAATTAATTATTCAGTGGTGGCATACAGTGAATGTTTGTTGTCTTTCAAGATCCTATTAGTTATTTGCAAGTCCCCTAGAAGAAAAAAACATCTCCGAAATAGAGCATGAACCCATATGAATTTCATTTGGTTTGCAGCCTACAGATGCGCTAAAGCACTGTGCATTCTCCCACGCTCTCCAGCAGTCCTATTTGGAGTATGAGTATCCTGCCAAACAGATAACACCTGCTGGATGAACTGTTATAACCCTGAATTGAGGCTCTGTTACCTTTAATTTTTCAAATGTTCATACTTAAGGCAAGGATGCTATTATTTTTTTTTCCAAAATAATTTCTGTACAATGCTTTGATAAGCTGCTGTCTCAAGAATAAAATTTGCAATATTTGCAGATTTTTTGTGATTTTTTTTAATGAGGACTGTTGTATTTCTCTGGATATGGATTCCTTGATGTACACATAAAATCACGTTTTCTTGGAATCGCATTGAAACTGTAATGTTGTTACTCAGGAATTCTTCTGTCTTATAGAACATTTAGTTTCTTCCATCCTAGAGTTTTGAATGTATTGTACAGCCTAATGTCTGAATAACTTATTAAGTCATTTGTTAAATAATTAGCCTTGAAAATTCTGAGGGAGTCATGAGTACTGCAGTCAATGAAAGACTTTATTCTTTAGACTATGAACGAGAAAACACACTAAATAATGCTACTTCTCGGCTCCCATGCCCCCACTGCCATTGCAGCATTACACATCTGCTGTTGGCTGAGTGCTTTATTTAATTCAGTGAGGAAACTGCAAAAAAACTTATCAAAGTTCATAAAATTTGAGTATTAATTTCTACTGTACTTGAAGTCTTAAAATGTACACTTGAACATTCATTCCATTTTTGCAAAACTAAGTATATAGTTTATTATAATTTATAAGGAGCACATTTATAGTTAAGTAGTTGAAGTTAACATTAAGTATAAACACTGAATAATTTTCAGAAATATTTTTGGATTTGTAAAATACAATTATCATTGCTTTTGTGATTTCGCAAGGTACCAATATGCAGTGCATGTCAAGCAATTCAGGCTAAAAGTTATAGCTGGCTGCAATAACTTCTGAAGTTGCAGCAAGAATAATTTAGGAGTATGCTGCTAATATGTTGTGATTCTTGAGATGTCAGAATTGATCACTTACTGAATAGATACAAGTTGGAACAAGTTACAAGCAGTCACTTCTGTGACAATACCACTTGCAATGAGAGAAGATCAACTCACATTTGCATTTTGGCATAAATTATTTTTATATGTAGTCAAGATTAAAAAATAAAATCCAGTTCACAGTGTTCCCCAAATGACAAATGAATGTGATTTATTTTAATTTAGTTATCTGAAATAATGATATTTTAGTCATATTTAGTGATAATGATAGTCACAGCTAGAGACAACAAGGATACTGAGTGATTAAGCCAATGCAAATAATTAGATTTTAGAACTTTAATTTTAAAAATACATTGAAAGATGAAACCGTGTCTCAAATACCTTCTTTCAGTAGCTTTTGGAGGAGTTTCATTGTTCTGAAATACTGCTTTCAAATATATTTTTCCTGTTAATGTGTTCATTTCTGTTAAGATTTTGAATTGAATGACAGAATGCATAGATCCTGTCCGTGCGTTGTTCAACACAAGTATTACAATGAGTTTAGAGCAAAACCATTTAAAATAGTAAAACTGCTGTCTTTTCTTCTGACTGTGCAATACAGGTCTCACAGAAGCTGTGGGCAGTTGCTGCCACTCTGAGTAGAAACACAATGAAAGCCAAAGACATGGCTGCTGTGGTAACTTTCACCCCTGGGAAAGGGGGAAATTCTGTTTGTCAGCAGAGTATTGTATGCTGTGATCTTTCAGCTGGCAGAGATTTTACCCCTTTCTCCTCATACGTGACTTGTCTTATATTTGTCTGTGTCAATCCAGTAGGTTCATTTATGTGTTCAGAAAACTGTTTGTTTTCAGGGAGCTGATGTTATGTATGAGTTACAATGTTCATGCCTGTAGTGCAGCGCTCACTGGGCAAGCAGTCAGTGCCATTTCAAAATATGAAATTTGATAAATCTCCCTTTTTCTTCTTTTTCAACACAACAGACTATCACAGACCTGCAAACCCTGGCTAGAATATGCTATCAGCTTCAAAGTAACTATCTGCTGGATTAAACTAAGGGTTTTAGATGAGATGAAGGGAAGATTTAGACGCTGCATTAAAATATTCTCTTTGGAAAGAAAGGAGGGGTAGTGGTTTGAAGTATTATGTTCTGGCAGAGTATAACTTATTATCAATTATATTATTATATTATATATTATTATTATAGTTATAGATATACATATATATAGTTATATTATTATATTATATTATTATTTGAATGTGTACCTATATCATCCAGTGTGCACAGGGAAGTTATAATGAACGGATATAGCCCCAAATTTTTGAAATAATATTAATGCTATATCCATTTATTTGTTTATTTTTGAAAAATGTTAGTTTTACAATGTACCGTGGAAACTAATTGATATGCACTACAGTTAAATACATTACAATTAAAAGAGTGTGTTTAGGGGTAATTTTCTCCATAACTGTGTTTCACATATGTTATAGAGTGGTATTTGATATAAATTTTTTACTTATCATCTGCAATTCATATTTAAATAGCTGTTAGTTATTAATAAACAACTGGTTCTGTTTCCATTTATTCTGTTCTTTTATTCTGTAACAATTTGCGCATGTTATTTTCAGCATTTTTTTAAATCTGTCTCTGAAGTTTGGTAATTTGTTTGAAAAAGAAACTATATCACTGCAATTATTACAGAATAAAAGTAGTAAACTAAAATTATTTATTTTATTCTGGTGAAATGTAAAACTAGCCAAAAGCATGTCATTGTAAACTCGTTTGCTTGTTTTTCAAATAGAAAATAGAAATTCACCTGTTGCTAATTCACTAAGTATGCACTGAACTAGAAATGTCATGTAAATACAGATGCCTTAATGGATTTCCATACGTAGACTAAAGTGCCCTAAAACTTTTTATGACTCTTTGTGGTCTGTATAAGTCTGAAGAAGCAGAGACAATGTAATCTGCCCCTAGTCACAGTATATTGCCATTACTGTTTTTATGCTAAGGTTGTTAAGCAGTGACTGATCAAGCAGTAACCTTGAAGTCTGGGACATCATACAGAATTATGACATAAACCCCAAGGTTTTGTCTGAAACCTCTTAGTCCGAGCAAGCCAAAAACCAATTCTGATCTTATCTACCTAGTTTAAATGGTACATCGATGAGAGAAGAATTAAAAAAAATATATGAGGAACTTTGAGCTTATGTAGTCTTTCAACCAATAAACATCAATTCTCACATTAAATTGCACATATTAATGTACGGCAGCTGTAAAAGCCGTAAATAATCATTCAATCTGTGGGATCAGAATAAGACTAATCTGAAGGGGGTTTTTTGTGTTTTAGAAAGGATGGTTATCCATGTACACAAAACAAAACCCTGAAGTGTGTGTATGGATGTCAGGTCTTCAGTACCAGCTCTGTTATTTGACAGCTCTCCTGTACATCTGTACTACTTGGCATAGTACAGATGTAATAACTGCTTCTGTTATTTTTGTTCAACATATATACACAACACACTATTTTTTTCATGATAATGTAAATATATTGGGAAAAATATCTAGAATCTCTAAGATTTTGGTTGATGTTCTTAATCTCTCAAAACTTAGACCAAACTACACAGCCTGAAAATGGGTATGGAGTATTTGGTTCTATGTCAGATATGTACCAGAAAATTGAGAATTCACATCCAGATAAATCCAGATGTTTCTATTTAAAAAAAAAAAAAGGCTTAAACAAGGCCGTGACCTACATAAACCCCTCCATTTACCATTTAAACAGAAATTAATCTATTATAAACCAAGCTACTCCAACACCAATTGTCTGCCACACATCATAGTTATATCTAACACTTCATTACATCATTTTTTGTTAAAGATGTTTTCATTGGAAACACTTCAAAATGCACTTAGTTTATGTCTTACAGTATCATTTATCGCCCTTTCTGAATTCCAGGCACATCATCAGTCTGCAAATACAAAACACTCTCTTCCATGTCATCCCCTGCATACAGAATGTTTTTCCTAGGCTCTTTTACATGAGTGTGCTTCTATTTAACACCCACTTCCTCAAGGCTGCATTAATGACAATAAACGCATCCTCACATATCACAATGTTTTAGTCTTTGCTGAATATCTCTGTGGTCTTATTTATTACACTGCAAAGTTTTCCCTAAGCCCACATTACACTTATACCTCTGCATAAACTCCTACTAGGAATGATCTGTCTTTTATTTCTACATCACAATATGCTTACCAAATTCTTGTTTCTGTAGAAAATAATGACTTATATGAATTAGATGAAGAATTACTTATAAAATAATAAGGAAATGTTGAAGTGACCCTCAAATAATTGTATACAACACTCACTGGAGAGTTAGATATTTAGCACTAGAGGTGTTCCTCAAGGGTCAGTACTGGGACCGGTGCTGTTTGACGTCTTTGTTGGTGACATGGGCAGTGGGACTGAGTGCACCCTCAGCAAGTTTGGTGGCAACACCAAGCTGTATGGTGCGGTTGACACAGTGGAGGGAAGGGATGCCATTCAGAGGGACCTTGACAGGCTGGAGAGGTGGCTCTGTGTGAACCTTATGGAGCTGAACAAGGCCAAGTGCAAGATCCTACACATGGGTCATGGTGATCCCAAGAACAAATAAAGGCTGGGCAGAGAATGGATTGGGAGCAGCCCTGAGGAGAAGGACTTGGTTGATGAGAATCTCAACATGACCTGGCAGCATGCGCTTGCAGCCCAGAAGGCCAGTTGTATCCTGGACTGCATCAAGAGAAGTGTGACCAGCAGGGCAAGTGAGGTGATTCTGCCCCTCTGCTTTGCTCTGGTGAGACCCCACCTGGAGAGCTGCATCCAGCTCTGAAGCCCTCAGCACAGAAAAGGCATGGACCTGTTGGGAATGGTCCAGCGGAGGGTCACAAAGATGATCAGAGAGAAGGAATACCTCTGCTATGAGGAAAGGCTGAGAGATTTGGGGCTGCTCAGCCTGGAGAAGAGAAGGTTCTGGGGAGACCTTATAGCAGCCTTCTAGTGCCTGAAGGGGCCTACAAGAGAGCTGGAGAGGGACTTTTTACAAGGTCATGTACTGACAGGACAAGGGGTAATGGCTTTAAGCTGGAAGAGGCTAGATTTAGACTAGATATAAGAAAGAAATTCTTTACTATGAGGGTGGTGAGGCACTGGAACAGGTTGCCCAGAGAAGCTGTGGCTGCCCTCTTCCTGGCAGTGTTCAAGGCCAGGCTGGATGCAGCGTTGAGCAACCTGGTCTAGTGGAAGGTGTCCCTGCCTGTGGCAAGAAGGTTGGAACTAGCTGATCTTTAAGGTCCCTTCCAACCAATACCATTCTATGGCTCTATGTTTCTATGATTCTATGACTCTTTTAGGAATGTGTTCCTCTGAATACTTAGTAGCTATTTTATTTTCTCTTTTGCACTTGAAATGTGTATGCAATTTAGGAAAGAAACTACTGGTTTCTGAAATTTATATACTAGTACCAATTTTTGCAATGCCAAATATTTCTAAAATTTGTGAGAAAATAAATAATCACTACTATTAATACCACAGAGTTTTGTTCGTGTGGTTGATTATATATCTTTTCTTTCGCCTTTTTTCTTCCAAAATTCTGTATGGAAATTAAAATTATTGTAAGTTTTACTACTTATCTCAAATGAAAGAGGAATGACAGTTGATTGCAAAAGATAATTGCACTACCAGCATCCAGGCTTCACATTAACCTAATCAGTTTGTGTTTATATTCTTTATTACATCAAATTGCTAATGCTTAAATTGAATCACATTGTGCAGAGTAATTGTCTAAGTAATTAAATAAAAATGTTCTCAGGTTTGCACAATATTTCTGTAGTTGTGTTAAAATTGTATCCCCATAAGTTAAAATGTGAGTATATTTTAGTACAGCATGGATTGTAAATAGGCCAACAATCAGAAGTACGCCATCCTATGTTGACAGGGAGAAGTGACTGTGCAATGCATAGAAAAATATTTAATAGCCAACATAGAGATAAAATCAACTTTTAATGAGAAGTTAACATTTATAGTGAGTTTTCTGTTGTTGATGCTGTTATTAACAAACCTGTATCTCTTTTAAATAATTTCCTCTTACTTGACATTCTATTGTGTGCATGCTGTTGGCTGATTTAATGACTCATGAAACTCTTCAAAATGAAAACAGGGATAATATAATAAAAAACATCTTCAGTAAATCGTTAAAGCATGGCCCATTTGTGTTTATTGTTAATATCTTGGTAGGACGAGGAAACAGTATCAGTATAAATAAAGATACTAAGCTTATAAGACTCCTTTTCATGAATAAATTTTTCCATAGCTTTAAATCGTCACAGTTAAGATCTAGAAAATTTTATTTTGTCATGTATTTATATATGTGCCCCAATATACTTATATAGAGCTACACCATATACTATACTTGTATTCTGAAAAAAATCCACAGAAAATAGATAGGATGAAAGATTGGCTTTAATTCTCTGTAGCACAGTATTTTAAAAAAAGACAGGCTAAAAGACCAGTATGGAATATAAGCTTAGAGTTTTTTATTTTTCAGGTAAATGACAGCACATGGGTGTGTATTTTCACTTGTGTCTAAGAAGTCTGGTGAGCCGGGGCAGCCACCAAAACAGCCCGGGGCTGCGGGGAGCAGGACACCCACCCAGGTGTCAGGAGAACTTTCCTTGGACCAGTGCAGGGAAATACAGCACTCTCTGCCATGCAGGAAGACACAGGAGGATGAAACTGCTCGCTGCAGCTCTGTCTTCTTTAACGACTTTAAATTTCTATTTGAAAAAGCTAAAACTTCTAGTTTTAGTCTAATAAAACAGAACACTTTTGAGTCTACAAGTGAGGGATTTAGAGGGGGAATTTGGGGGGGGGAAGTGTCAGGGGTTTTTGGACAGTTTAATGTATTTGCGCCCAGTCATTTACTACAAACTTTTAATTTGTTATTTAAAAGTTAAAGTTAGGACAGACATAGTTGTTGCCTTTATGTTTATAAACTAAAATATTTTCAGATTTGCAGGTTATGCCTCATTATAAATGGCTGTGTCATTACATTTTTACTGGAACATGTAATAAAAAAAAATGTTTTCTGGTAAATAAGTAAAGTTCTTTTGCAACTGGCTTAGTATTGTTTCCACATGTTTTCTGAACCTCCAGTTAAGAAGGAATATAGATTAGAAGTCTAGCATATACAAAATGGATTTTACCAAGTAATAATTTTTTATTGTTTCTCTTAATTGACAGAGAATATTTTAAGTAAGAGCAATGGCATGGAGAATAAAGTGAATCTACGCTCTATCAAAAAATTGAATTCCTTTAAGATGTATGAATTTTTCACTGGAAAGAATAGTAATTAGAGCACTTTTTAAAAAAAATATCATTTAAATGAGGATTTTTTTTTTTTAATATGTGCAGAATATAAATTTTATTTCACGTGAAACAAATACAATGAAGTCTCCTGGTCTGCATTATGCAAGAGGTCAGATTATATTATGCAAAGTACTGCTGTCTGGATTTATAATAGAAATATCTCTAGCCTATAAAATTAGCTTTATTAGGTCATTGATCCTTAATGTCAAGGAGGATGAGGCTGAGTTTCTTTGTATGTAAACATTTTGACAGGACAGTTACATTTTGGAAATACTGACTTTTTAGTTCTGGATGTTGTGCTATGTGGTGTCCTCCTTATATCTTAGCAACAGAAATGTCATACTCTGCTCTATCAGGAATACAAAGTTGCCACCTGCACTCATGGGGCTTCGTGTGGGTCAGCAGTTTGATTATCACAGGAGAACACAACAGAATGTTACAATGGGAGAGACGATAGCTGCTATGGGAAGGCAACTACTGCAGATGGCTTTAGATACCAGAACACATAGATTGAGCTGATCTTTCAGTTCTTCTGGGAGAAAGTGTACAGAAGGATGGACAGTGTGTTCTCATGGTTGCTAAGCAGATGGCCTTTTCCATTTTGTGCTAATTATGGACTTTCTTCTAGATGGGTGCTTTTATACCTGGGTGTGCTGAGACGGAGTAATCAAGCCTAGTGGCACAAAACACATGGTCTACTCCGGACTTTGATACAAGAAGGTGTGAACTCTTGGCCGGTCCTGGGCTGTCCTTTGTTCTCTGATGCTTGAATAGCGTTTACCAGGGCAGAATCGAGAAGCAAAACCCTCAATTTATCCTGAAGGGATACAGGGCAGGTGTAGCCATAACCATCTTAGAAACTTAGGTAATCACCATAGTCATGGAAGGTGTTTCATAATCCTTTTAACAGAACCACATCTCGCTTAAGTTCCTAGCTTGAGCCAGCAAATTTTTTTTCTCAGTCAGTAGATACTTACTGAAAGGAATGAAAGAATAGTTCACAGATCAATCCACAGAAAGATATCCTCTGGAGATATACATCCATCAACTGTTTTAGCTATTTATGGAGAGGAGTTTTGCTTTTGTTTTATTGATTTCAGATGAGTAATGAATACTCTGTGCTTTCAGAAATTTGTTTTGTCTCAATCAAAAAAGTGACGTATCCTCTTGAACACCACATTTTGGTAACAGCAGTCTGACTTCAAAAGATAATCCCAAAAAACCCCTAAGTTTTAATTAATATCTATTGTTTAAATTTTCCCTCAATTTTAAACTTGCAGTTTTAACTTTATTTGTAAAGGCACCATAGCAAGATATTAAAAGGGCTTCTGAATCATATTTTTAGATCATCAAAGATAATGTGGGAGTAAATTAAAATTGTAGCTCCTAAACCAGAGGGAAAAGAAAATAGCCCTAGCACTATATCTAGTTTTGGTATTCTTGTACACATTTTAATCTTTATAAGCAACTTAGTACCCATTTATACATTTTTCTCTTCATAAATAAGTAGAAGCTGCAGAAGGAAAGCTTCTTTTTTAAAGTTGTAACTTTAATATTTACTGGTTTATTTGGAAGGTAATAGTTCCTCTCATTCTCTGAACACACAAGGTAGAAGAAGGCTGTCAGTGTAACTGGGCTTGTCAACTTTCGTGTCACAATTATTGTTATAATTGCCAAATCAGCAAAACTTTAGTCTGCTGTTGCTATGGAGTCTCTTCTTATGACAAAGCAGGAACTCTGATGAAAACTTTAAAAGAACTCAAATGTCTTTATCAAAGCTTATTTTATTCTTTCGCCCCTCCATTTCATCAATGAGCACGTGTGTATCTATGAAAGCAAATCTGGTGAACTTAGGTATACAACAATCTATGTGTGTGCTGACTAGTTTTGGTTTTGCTTTTGCTTTTCTCTTTTGAAATCTAAAAAGGTATTTTCTAAAGTGTTAGCATGATTTGTAATGCCTGTGATAACTTTTCACCTAAAAATCTCTACATACCAGCCATTTTCAGAGTCAGGCTGGATCCACCACAGTAATACTCTAAGCTCTTACAGCAGGAAATGCTGTCCTTGTGCCATTCTACAAGCCTGTGGAGCATTGTTAAAACAAGCAAATGTTAAGTGTTAATCTTTATTGGTCTGTGAACTTAATCACACATAACGAGGAAGAGTTCATTTTTTTAATTAAATTGTACTCCATTCATTACTTATATTATCCTCAAAGGAATAGCAGTGAAAAGGGTCAAAGTCTGCTGGACCTCTTGCTGTTCATTTAAATTAACACATCTTCTGATCATAGGTGTACATGTTGTGCTAAGAGTGAAGATTTTTACATGTTAGAATAATAGGACGTCTTTCTGAATGACAAAATGAGATCAGGATTTCTGGGAAAACTGTTTTGTCTGCAGCCTGCTTTTGTGAGTAATATACCCATTATGTTATAGTAGCTGACATCTATGAAAATTCTGGAACAATAAAATGTCTGTTGCAAATTGCTTTTAAAAAATTATGCAGTCTGCTTTAGTAGTATCTGAAGAGAAATATATCTTCTTTTATTAGATTGTCTATGACAGAACCAAATAACTGTTTGAAAACTGTCTTGGAGAGGGAAATAAAAGGGAGGACTTTGCCTCATTATTCGTATATGCATTATATTAACAAAAATCATTTTTTGAGAAGCTACAAATTTTTCATCATTCACAGAGCATTTACTTATCACAGGGGCTAGCTGAACTACATATCTGAACAAGGATCATTCACTTGCATAAGTTCTTCCAAGGAAGCATTATTGGATTTCACATTGTATGTTTCTGTTTTGAAAGGCTTTTTTTGGTAGCTTGTAATTTCCTAGTATGTGCAGGCCACAGTTTTTAGGTTCAGGTGGTTTATTATGGCCTCTTTGCTGAAGCTGAGAGAAGAATACCACAAATCACTACCAGTTTGTGGCTTTAGTACCGTAAAACAGATTATCATAAAGGAAATCTCATCAGTAGGCAGTTTGCTTTCAGAGAAAAGAGGCAAGGATACACAGTGATTTTGACCTGCAGTTCTACAAAGGGCTTTATTGTCATGATACGTTATTTCACAGTGCATTGACACTATCAACTATCTCGATGACTGGAGAATGTTAAGGATTTTGCTAAAATCACTGTAACTTCTCAGTCACCAGCCTAAAAATTATGAATTCGCATACCTGCTTTTTGTGTATCTTTAAAGATGCTTAAGAACAATGAATATGATGTCTGCAGTCTCAGCTGTCTTCAGTCTTACCATACCTATTTTGAATGCATGTAATGAAAACAAGGAGATATCTACATTATCTTAAATTTCCATGCAACAGTAGTTTTGCACTGATTATCTACTATGATACTTTATTAGCATTACAAAATTTCCTTCCTATTGCTGTTTTTCATTTCATCAGATTTGGCTGTATAAAGTCAGAGGGGCTCAGATGTCCAGATGAAATGGGTAGGTGTAATGCAGTGGCATTCCAAGCAAGTCATCATGGAATCAGCCCAGATGCCAAGGGCCTGTTTTCACTGCAGGACCCTGGGTGATGGTATGCCCTGCATTGCGAGACACCCAGCAGGCCCACCCAAGCTTGTTTTATGCACAGCCAGGTGCAGCTTGCAATCTGTATCAAACTAAATTGCCTTTGTGGTCATGTTTGCCTTTGTAGTGGTAAAATAGTGTTTATTGAGTGCTGCAGAAGAGTTAGATGAATGCTGCTTGATCAAGCTCATTCTGCTCCTCTTAATTATTCCAAATTAACAATAATTTCCCCCCTGTAAAATTTAGAATTCTGCTTTCTGAGAATGCTGTGTCCTGAAAAATGTGTCCCCACTTCCAGTCCTACTCTGTCTAGCAAGGAGTGTGTTTCCCTTGTGTACCACGTGGCCATACAGAGACACCTGTACCTGTCTCCTATCTATGTTATAACTAATTAATATATAGCTAGAGTTGACACCTGCACTGTTCCATTGAACTAATTGCGCTTATCTAACATTTTCATGAAGGGACTACCCAAAATAGAATTTGCTGCTTGCTATATGTTCGTAAATCCTCATCAAAGTTGTATAAAGGGTTGTCATCTTCCTTGTAAGTGATGGAAGGCAACTTTGTCCAGCCAAAGATCACACTACAATTTTTGGTCATGCTAGTACACAGGCTGATCGAAAAACAGACAAATTTCTTCACAACTTCCTTCCATTTGATTCTGTTTTTGGCAGTCTCAATTACGCCTATAGCCTGAGGCAGTCAAGAGATAAAAATCAACAACCACAGAGCAGCTTCCAGTTAATAAATTACAGACTATCACAGGGGACAAGTTAGTAATCCTTTCTGACCTGAATGAAAACAAAAAACACCACTGAAAGAATTTGTCTCTGACCTCATTTAAAAAACTCTCCTGTCAGGTACACAATACGGAAACATCTGTTACTAGCCCTGGTAGTTCATTTATATTCCTTTACTTAAAAGTTCTAATCTTGCCAAATATTTACTTTTGTGTCTTACTTGCTAATTAACTAGCATTGCTGTGAACAGTATGTTTAGTATAAAGAGAATTACATATTCTGTTCCTTATTAGGGTGCTTTAAAGCCACACCAAAAATATACTGATACTTGGATGCTGCTTTGTAGTCTTTCAGAAGTGTAAGTTTGCAGTTTGATTGATTAGTTACCACCACCAAAGAGAAGCAGCTGCAGCTCTGAATAAAATTGTGCTAATGAAGCTTTCAAAGTGGTGATCAAAAGCAGACTTTGCTCTTTCAATTGTACACTTTTCTGAAGATAACTAATTGTGCTGTTTCAGCAAAATGTGCATATCAAAGCAGCTGAATCATACATTTCAGTAGAACTTTAGAGCATGTTTAATACATTATGATGGCTAATCTTTGTCACATTTGGTCTGTCAGTTGCAGAAGAATAGAAAGTGATTAACTATTTTTAGCACCGATTCATGTGGTCGATCAAGAGTCTAAATATGAAGAATATTCTGTATTTGCTCATAGACAACTATATTTACATGTCTGTGAAGACACACATGTCTAGATCACTAAGTGCTACTTTAAGAAATAGTGTTGATAAAATGTGTAAACCCCATAACTTCAAGCAGAATTTCAGTCTGCTGGAGAGGCGAGACAAAGTTTATGAGGGGTTTGGGCACAACGCCATGGACTGCCATTAGCTTTCTGTCAGATGTCCTGGAATAGTCTTCTAGAATTGTGTTTTTGACACATTTTGGCATCTAAAGACAAAGCTACGTACCCTTAGGAATTTCCATGTGTGTGTTCAGGCAAAGGCAAACTCTTCCCAGCTCAGTCAAACCTCTTTATATTGCTATACTAACTTCAGAAGGCAAATTTTGCTGCCTGAAGTGAGTTCTGTGCAGCAGTTTTTAGACTGATTTAGCACTGAAGCCACCTACCTCATGCTAGTTCCACCACTTTCTGAAACACACTTCAGTCCCTTCCACACCATAGGAAAACCCACACACAGTAGGGGCATGCTTTGTCATGCTAAAAACTGTGAAAGAAAAAAAAGACAAAGCCATATCAACACCCTAGACATAATAAAAGACTCTGGCTGAAATGTATTTTTAAAAGCCAATAACCCACACAGGGGATAAACAGTTGAACAGAATTACTGAAAATGACATTTTATATAATTTTAAAACTTTTTTTTAATGTTTAAATTACTCCAATGCAAGTTTCAGGACATGCAGCAAAGAACCTATGGCAGAGCCACCCAGCTCTCCTGAGAAAAGATCTTTGTCTTGTCTGTTGAGCAGCTGTTAATTTGCTTTGTAGTTACAGGTTATGTCCATTTAATCCAAACTATCTCTCACCGCTGTTCCTGAATGAGTCCAACGACTTTGTTATGGATTTCAGGTTTAAATTGCTATGGCACATAGAACAACCTTATCAACCAGCTTTTTACGGATGGTGTATCTACATAATAATGTCATGGGACTACTTTGAATGGTATTGAATCAGGTAGCTCCTCTGGGTGACAAGGTTTTTCTTTTAACTCAATCCACTAGGTGTCATTAGTTTGTCTATTTACTAAGTCTTTTTTGTTGCTAATCAAACTTCAGTAATAATTATATATCTATTGTGCAGTGTCCTTTTTTGGCCACTTTTGCACTCCACTTTGAAAGTACTAAGCTCAGCAAAGATATCTTGGAATGCCTCAGACAAGATATGTTGTTTTAAATGGTTCAAAATGGATGTAAATGTTAGCACTTGAGAAAACAACGTGTCAAAAGATATTTTCCGGCTTTGTATCAGTAGAGGACAACTTGGATGGTATATAGAAATATTCTGACCTTTCTAAATGCTTAGCAGGCCAGTAATAGGAATTATTATTGCAGCAAAACATTACTTTCTGTATTTATTATAATGTTGTACAAGGCCTCCACAGAAAAGATTAATTTTCTCTTTCATTCTGCCTTCATTCTGTTTCTCTATGCTATATATCTTTTTTAACCAACTTAGTTCCAATTCAGTGAAATTACATGATTAAATCCTTGTTGCACAAAAGTAATCTTCCCAAACTTCTGTGCATTATTTTATTCACAAAGATAAAACCATGACGACAGACAAAAGCCACACTAAGAAAAAACCTCAAATTCTTTTAGTATCTGCTGAATTTGCTTCATCTATCGTGTATTCAAAGCCACCATCTTTGTTTTCATTCCTTATCAAACCAGAAATTAAGTGAAAAGCCTTCTTTCCATTACCACTGTTATAAGTGCTTAGCCAACCCTGCTCTTCGTTATCTGTTCATGAGTATCAAACAGTATTTTCTAATGATTTATACTAGTTTATGAATTTTCAACTACTATATAAAAATATTTTCAGATGAAGTATGTATTTTCAGAATATCCTGGGGGTTTTTTTAGCCAATATAATTAGAAGATGAACCTAAATCTTACCACAGTGTCCAGACTTCCGAAACATATTATTAGCATCCATAGGGGAAGGAATAAATAATGAGTGCTAAATAAAAAATAATAATGAATACTATTCCATTTCATCTACACCTTTTGCAATATCTACATAAAAGATGTCCAGTTAAAACAACTTTGTCATTCTCTATTTTTTTTAACTACAATCCCATTATTTCCAGTATTTTTCAAAAATCTTAATATTGAGGCATGTTTAACTCTTTTAAGGATGTAAGCATACAAACATAAACTAAAGCAATATATACCTAAACTGAAATATATTAATTTAATTTAATTAGAGGTATATACTTAGTACGTCTGATCCCACAAATATAAGTCAATTTATGGTGAGAGTCAAATCAGAAAAAAAAGATAAAGGTGACTCTGGATGTCAAAATTTAGCTCACAGTTATGTATCTTTGTAGTTACGTACATATATAGTTACGTATTAGTTATGTATCAGTTACACATAAATATACACATATATATTTGCTCCAGCTTTGTTTTATATTTTGCAGCTGTCAGCTGAAATCATGTATTGCTTTGAGATGTAATTTGTCCTTTAGAGTCACGGTCATTCATTAGAGATATTTTAGAAATTTTCCTGTCCTGTAATCCTTACAAGGTTTTTCTGGATTATCTCATATTTTCACCTGCTCTTTGCACTCCCTTCATTGCTGATATGATCTTTTTCAACCAAGGTTACAAAAAATGGACAAAATAAGTGCCCTATTTTGAGAACTATTTAAACAGACACTGTGCAAAACTGCAGGGTTGCTAACAGCTATATTTGCAATCAAAATGTCCGCCCCCCAGTTAGTGTGAACCTTTGCAGAGATGCATTGGTCACATGTAGAATGAGGTGAACGGTTTCCCCAGGGTTCCCAGTGGGCAAGCAGCTGTATGGAGTACTACTCTCAGGTGCAGTTTTTACCTCATATTCTGTCCTGTTGCACTAAGGTATTTTTTCTCAGCATATATATATTCTTACACTTAAAGACAGTTCTTCAACAAAAACTCTGAGACCTCTGAGAATAGTATGGGAATCTCTTCTGTTGCTGTCCAAACACAAAACTGTGCAACAGTTTTCAGCACAATGGGTATTTTCTCAAATACTCTTTGGGAGTTGTTTATTTAATCTAATTTTGCTTTTAAAAAAATTGTTTCAACTACTGTCTAGAAGTTTTTCAGAGGATGGCTTAAACTGGTTAGAGTGAGTTGGGTCTTGTGAAGTGTATGTGAATTTAGGCTGTTTTCAAAGTTCTAATAATAAGGAATAATATTAGATGACCAAGTACAGTGTTCATTTGAATTTATAAGCATTTCCTAGACATCAGAAAGCAAAAGAGTAATAAGTGCATTCAGTGTGGTGCCTGTTTTCCATCGTTATACTTTCTCCATTCCTGCAACTACGGGTTTTCCCAAAAATCTCTCGACAAAAAACACCATTGGAATCTTGGTGTTGACTGAACGAAACTCTTTGATTCTACCTCTTTGTTAAAGAAAAAAATAGAAAAGGAAAGCCGTTTATGTCATTGTTTCAGAATCCCCTATTTTCCTTTTTTTTTTTCTGAAAAGAGAAACTTACTGTTTCACGTCAATGTGCTTTAAAGTTTATTTTTCCATTTTTTTCCCCAAACTTCACTGTTAATCTGCAATTTATTTGCTAAGATAGTATTTTTAAAAGGTCCTGTGCAGCCTGCTGTAGGTGACCCTGCTTCGCCAGGGGAGTTGGACTCAATGACCCACAGAGGTCCCTTCCAACCCCAAAAATTCTATGATTCTGTGATTCTGTGAAGAGTCTCAGTGAGAAAATGTTAAATTTCTGCTGTTGTTCATAGGAAAATATTATTAATATGCAGATGAAGTCACTCTGGAAGTCCAATGAGAATTACATTTTATGTGTCATGAATCCAGTAATATGTTTGCCTTATTTCTTACAGAGGGATCCAAAAATATCATTACAAAGTGTTTTAGAGCCAATAATTCACTTCAGAAATGGAAAGGTGTTTTGAAATAAATGGTATAGAACAGTTCTGGGAAGACGGCTGTTGGAATTCCTAGAAAAGAAATAGAAAAATTACATCGTTCATCAGAAATATTTTTCTTTTCAAGGTCTCCAACGCAAGGTCCTATCAGAATTTCTCCATTCTTCCTGCTGCTTAGCCCAGGTGCCTCTTCCCTGACTCAGCCTAATCTTGAAATGATTCTGTAAGAAGTCATCCCACCTCAGAGGATTAAGGAGAAAGTTCCATAGTCAGAGTGAGATTGGGAGGTGGATAGTGTGTCACACACCAGTAACAAGACACTTGGCGTGGTACTGGATGTTGCTTTTTTCCCCTCTCAGAAAAAGTGCATGTGTCATTAGTCAATTCCAGGGCCCAGAAGGACTTTCATGATTATTTATAGTTTCAGATTTCAGACTCTGTAGAGATTTCATTAATTTCCACACATTGTGACTGCAGTTAGAGAAAAGCAGCCCATTATCCTCATTATTCCTAGGCTCACAAAGCTGTAGGAATACTAACAATCAAACACAGAAATCTCACCACGTCTCATAGTACTAATTATATTCTTATTGTTCAAATTTTTTTATTCCTTTTATGTTCTGACCATTTACATTGCTAAGATGTTTTTACTCATTTTCCAGTTTTGTTTTGTTTTTTTTTTGTTTTGTTTTGTTTTGTTTTTAAATGGATGACTTTGTTAATGTAAATCTTGAACATCCTATATTAAACACATGCTGAAACAGAGTAACGCACAGGTCATTGGAAATAAAGTAAACTTGCTAGAAACTCCATACCAATAGAGAGACTGCATTTATTTCTTAGAGAAATGTATAATTGTGTCCATAACTACTGAAGTGAACATGAAAGTATAACTGTAGCTAAGCGAAAGACAGATGGAGAAGCCAGGCTTTCCAGTGAAACTATGGCTTAATTCACTTCTCATCTCACTTGCTCCTTCACTCCTTAGCCTAAAGAGACACACTCTGCCAGCTGCTTCTTGAAAGCTGGCTTTAGTCTCCCAGCTGTTCCTAATTTCAGGAGTCTCAGGTGCACTGATACCCTGCCTGCAAAAGCTACGCTGGTACGGACCCTCCCCTGGGCAAAGCAGAGCAAAAGGTGACTTTTCTTCTTCCTGCTCCTTTTCAAGATCTAATGAGGTGGGATGGCTGGGAGAATCCGATAGTTAAAATCTTCCTCAGTTGAAGTAACAAAAAAAAAAAAAAATAGAGGGATTTTTTAAAATTTCTTAACACAGTTCTTTATTTTTTGCTGACGTGATTTCAAAAGTGTATTTCAATACTACTACTTCTGTTGGTTATTATTTTCCAATCCAGTTGCTCTTTTCTTGATACAGAGCAGGGCCCAATAACTAAACACAGACTCTCCCTTTCCACTTGTGTATCCAGGGTCCATGCCAAGTGGGTATAACATCTCATGTGCAGTTACCATATGCCCCAGTTTAATCCTGATTCAATGTGACAGTAAGACCTTTCTCCTTCTGTCATTTTATTCTGCTTGCTGATGCCACTTCGTATCCCCAGTCCACCTTTCCTTTGCAGCAGTTCCATGAGCTGCATATATAGGTAGCACTGTATGCATACGACCTAGCATCTGGAGGAATATGCATAACCTTTTGTGGCACAGGTCTTTTCTGCCCATGTCTGTGACAGAAGAACACAAGAATGAATTCTGGAGACCATCCTCACTGAATTTTATAATAAGTGTTTAATGTTGTGGGTTTTTTTAAGTATTGCTCTTCTGATAAAATTTACTGTCAGTTCAAACAGCATTTCTGCTATCTTTGTGTCAAATTTGTGCTTGTTTCTGAGTGAGGAATTTCCTACTAGGCATTTGATAGGAAGTGTTTTCCAACAAGGGCTTTATCACAAAATGTGTTGTCAGAAAATTCCTAGTTATTGAATTTTTTCTGACGTGAACAATAAGGTCAGCTTAGCAAGCCAATTGCATTGGAGTGTATATATTTTTTTCTTTTTTTTTTTCTTTTCTTACCTCAAAATTTACTTGACAAATTTCCATTGAAGATTTGTATTTACACATGCTTTACATTACATTAAATTAAGAAAGTAGAGTATCAATCTCCACAGCATGGAGGAAAAACCAAAGTGGATTAGTCAGTGCTTAACTGAATTTGTGCCATGTATGTTCTGAACGCTTGGCGAGTAGTTAGGGCACTATCCTAGCAGTGTGACATATCTTGCTTTCCAGTATTACTGAAGACTTCCTGTAGCACCTCAGGTTCATGAATGAAAGTCTCTGCACCTCAGTGTCTACCTACAAAATGGGAATTTCATTCCTCATGCATGGGATGAGGGAGTATTATGTTGTGAACTTCCCTGGTCACAGAGTAACATTAGTATCTGATTCTAAGTGTGAGCTCTTCATCCATTTTCTGAGTCTAGTGGGCTAAAAGCATTGTAGTGGTAGCTCTGCACAGAAATCCAATATTCCCCAGTTATCGGTAGACACAACCATGACACGGAGTTGTATCATCATGTCTGATTTGTCATGTTTGTATTAGCAGGCTTTGGTAAAAAGCCCTCAAAGTGATCAAATTTTTCAAATAAATTTATTTAGAAAAACTAATAAAAGAAAAAGATGTCCACAGATGCCAAAAAGTGCATCCCAAAGTCTGACACTACTTTTGAGGTGGATTGACAGAAGTTTAAACATCACAGCTGTCTAACATTTTATTCATCACAGAAGGGTTATATACTACTGACACCAGTTTCCATTCAAAAATTACCATTGAATATGCCAGAGGAAAATCTAAGGATGTCGTAGTTTAACCCCAGCCAGAAACTAAGCATCACAAAACTGCTCACTCCCTCTCCCCCAGCGAGACAGGGGAGAGAACTGGAAGAGTAAAAGTGAGAAAACTCGTGGGTTGAGATAAAGACAGTTTAATAGGTAGAGTAAAAGCTGCGCATGCAAGAAAAGCAAAATAGGGAATTCATTCACTGCTTCCCACCAGCAGGCAGATATTCAGCCATCTCCAGGAAAGTAGGGTCCATCATGCATAACCGTCACTTAGGAGGACAAAACAGCATCACTCTGAACATCCCTCACTTCCTCCTTCTTACCCCAGCTTTATATGCTGAGCATAACACCATATGGTATGGAATATCCCTTTGGTCATTTGGAGTCAGCTGTCTCAGTTGTGTCCCCTCCCAGTTCCTTGTGTACCCCCAGCCTACTCGCTGGTGGAGTGGTGGGAGAAGCAGAAGAGGCCTTGATGCTGTGTAAGAACTGCTCAACAGTAACAAAAACATCCCTGTATTATCAACACTCTTTGGCACAAATCCAAAACATAGCCCCATACTAGCTACTGTGAAGAAAATTAACTCTATCCCAGCCAAATCCAGCAGAGGACTAAACATAACACAAAGTTATTTCACCACAACTTTCTACATACCTCAACAGTAAAAGTGAGTTTGAAGTTCAGAGCACTGAAAAGCCTTCTTGAGCTTAATAATGTAAGGGTAAGATCTTGCCACCTTGAATAGTGTTTTTTCAGTACTTCAGTATTAGTTTTATGGCTACTATTTAATTTATTAAATGAAAATAATTTTAAAACTATTTTTATAATTTAAAGTACTGTTACACTCTAAAATATTATTAGGCTCTAAAATAATTTTAATGAAAAAAAAATTAAAGGGCGATTTTAATTGTACTGATTTATAGACATGAATACAGATTTTTAACCTTTCTTGAATTTATTTCACTCTGACCATAAAATGTTTTTTCTTATGGAACAGACAAACTAGATGTTTTCCTATGAAAAGAAAAACTTTTGGATTTCAAATTTTTTTTTATTTTTTGTCCATTTACAATTATTAAGCTCAGACCTACGACTTGCTCCATAGAAAATTACTTTGATGTTTGCATAAATACTCCTGTCTTTAAATGAATTCTGGTGACATATATGTAGCTGAAATTATCCCTGTAAGTGTGACTATCTTTAAATACCCGTGTGGTTAAGTTTACAATGTGGAAAGTATTTTTGTACATCTCGTACATCTTCTACAGTCCAAGATTTCTTTGGGGTTTGTTTTGTTTTGCTTTTTTCTTAAAAGAGAGTAAATTTCCTCAGGGCAAGCCAAAAAAATATCTTAAAATTTACATTGTGCAGACAAATGACCTGGAAAAGTACTTGCTGAACTAATAAAACCATTGTAGAAATTATGCAAGTATGGTATTTTCATGTTTTACTGTAAATACAGTAACAGCGAAATGACTTGAACAAACCAGCATCTATTCTGTTAGCATCTAGAATCTAGTTGATTTTGTCCTCATAAAGTAGTGTTTAACTGCTGGTGTGTCACAACCATTCGTGTTTAATTCTAATGAATCAAGAAGAGATGTGAAGATAGATGAGCCATTCATTCCACTATGTTTACTATAAAGCAACTAGGGGACTGATGTGGGGAAACACTGTTAATCTCTTACAGTTGATTTGTGAAAGTTCCAAATTATAAATGTAAGATTGTATCTTTTCTTCTGTATTGTATTTTATCTTTACTTCCCAGAAGAACAACATCAGATAGTTTGCAATTATCTGTTTATACCTTATAAAGTTACTTTTTTTTTATATCTTTATCTATGGCATGCACATGCAAATGATGTTCTAATTCGAATATTAACATTTTCCTAAGTAACTTATCCCTATAAAACATCAAGCTAGTGGGTTAGGGGTAAAATTTCCCCCCCCAGAAACAGTGTTCTAATTTTGAACCTGTTATCTAGATAAACATGTTCATTGTTACCATGGTTATATATGAGCACGTAACTAACTATTCAGCAAGATCCATCAAATCTAAGCATTTGAAGGCATTGTGAGTTTCCACGGAGGACATAACAATGTTGCTATCTTGTAGGAGATTTTAATGGTTGTTATTTACGAGAGAAATGTATAATTATCACAAAATAAATTAGGCTAGAACTTGAAAAATTACAGTTCATGTCAAAAAAATGTGAGATTTATGTCTTGGAAAAATTCCACTTATTCTTACTGCAAAAATCCTTCAGTGACATTTCTATTCTCTTTAATTATCCAGAAATCTTGGTGTGGAACATTTTGTGCATACTCCCTTAAATCCTACTTCCCTTTCATGTGTTTCCAAACAAATCATTATTTAAGAGAGAGTGTTCCTGTACGTGCATTGAAAAAGATTCATTTTAGTATTTGTGGACAGCAGATGTTCAATAAATATAAGTCTTGAAGTGGAGAAATTAAATCCATCTGAGTTACTACATGCTGTTCTTCTTGTATGAAGTCCTGTCTTACATTTATGCCTTTCCTTTACAGTTCTGAGAAGACAAATACTTCAGTTTGATTTTCCATCATCTTCGTATTATGTACAAACAATTTTATTTTCAAAGTCTAAAGTATGAAATTGGAAAAAAATATTCTGATGTTATTTATTTTGTTCTGATTAGTTAGGGGTGAGCACCTTTAAATTTTGTGTCCTGGGATCACAGTCCTGAGGAAGAGAAACAGACTTGTTCCAGATACTATTGAATGACAATGCAATTTTCATGTCACTTTAGACTTGTCTTTCCTGAGACAAGATGTTTGATAACATATGGTAGTGAAACATGCTTCAATGTGGTGAGTTAGGGCTCTGCCTGTGAGAAACTGGCCTGAAAGAATTCTCAGAATGCTTATGTCCAGGCCATGTCTTATTTGAACTGTATTACTCTAGCTGCAAAAAATGAGATAGATTTTAAAAGTATAAATATATAAAGTTAACTCCAGGAGAGGAGTCAAAAATGCAGCTATTGAACTGGAGAAGTCAATTTAATTATAAATAAAGTGTGAGACAGTCTGTCAATAGTTATCAAATTAAAACAGGGAAAAAAATCAAACTAGCCAACAAACAACTAAAACTTTTCTTGAAGGGCAGTTATTTAGACAGAATTTATGAGGGCTTTGGTTATTCCATTTAAAATATATTGTTTTGTTCTTTGCTTCGAATGTATATTCTTAATTTGTATTTTGCTGCTAGATTTCTTTTGTAATACAACTTCCCAAACGGCACAACTGCAAAGGCAAAAAAGATTAAAAGTTCTAAATAACTGCAACATTTCTTCCTCTACATGAATCAGCAGGAGAGATTAAATTGTTGAGCACTGTAGCATATACTAATCTCATCACCCTGCCATTGCAGAAATTTTGTCTTGCAGGACACTCTGAGTTAGTGTGGGCACTTCACACTATTCATGTGAGATTTTTTTTTGTGTGTTGTAACTATGCTCATGAGGGTATCACAGAATGATCTGGTGTTATGTACAGGCTTTATAGTTGTATCTGATGGTATCCATATAATTCTAATCCAAGTACTACACTAAGGAAATCATGAATCATGTTTCTAATAAATAGTCAAAATATATGTGTTAAAAACATTTTAACATCAGAAAGCTAAAAAAACTGCACTGCACTGTTATTCCTATACCTCAAGGAAGAATACTTGATTAGGAAAATGGAATAAAAATACGGCATCCAAAGACAATGCACAAAACCTATTTTATTTTGGTAAAAAACTAATTTCTTAAATCTCAGAATTTTGATTTTGCATGTTTCTTTTAGAAACGATGATATACTGCCTGTCAAAAAGTATTTTGGTACCAAATTACATATAAATGGTATTTGATGCTATGACACTACTGCCTACTTAAATCTGGCTCTAAGAGTAAAGAAAATACTGTTGATCTTGATCTTAATCTTGATCTTCCTGTTAGTTTTTAGAAAACTTTCTTACACAATTTGAGCTCTAGACAAAATTGTTATGTTTGATCCTAGCTGTTTTTCTTGAAATTAACTTTCAATCTAGGAAGGTAGAGGAAGGATTATTTTCAGGGTTTTACTTTTATTATAGTTTCACATGACTGGGTGTCTCAATTATTCTTTGACTCTTTAGGCTGCCTTAATGTCTTTTTCATGTAGGATGTGTATTGCCATCGCTTTTTCAGTTTCTTGCAGGCTAGCACGGTATCCATGTGTAAATGTAATTTCCACCTTTTCTGGTAGCGCTTAGGTTTTTCATGCTGGGCATCTTCTAAACAGAAAGTATGCCATTAAAATATAGGAATCTTTAGTAATACTGGATTCTGGTAGCAATGAAGGCAGACTGAAGGAGGTTACTCTGTTTCAGCATAAACACTTCCTTTTATGTAAATTGTGTTTTTCCAGGTTATGAAATTGTGATAGAAAATCCACGTATTGTATACAGGATAGGATAAAGAACAATACTGTCCGGTGAATGCTAGTGTCTGATAAACATTCAGAGAAACATCCTGGAAACTATAGGTTGGAAATCATCTAAGTGGTGATGCTTTCTTGTTCCTAGTTATTTTCGTGTTATTTTGGTGTGTTGCAGTGTAGAAAAATACAACAGAGAAATACATGATTATTGCTAACAAATCTGAAATATATGCAAATATATTTCTCTTACTTATTGCAGCAGTGCAAGAATGCAATATGCGTGATGAGTACCTTTTATATCTATAGCAGTATAATCTTTATTTAAAGGTGCAGTGCAATCTGTCATGTGAGATTACACCTTTGCATTTAAGAAAATTGTTGAGTGCAGATGCTTCCAAGCACCTCCATCATGACTAGAAATGAAACAGAGACACACTTGCAGTATGAATGCCTAATGAATCAGTCAAGGTTTTGGCAGTAAAACCTGTATTAGGATTAAAATCTTATATCATTAAATGCAAAAACCAATCATCCTGTACATCTTTTTTTTTTTTTTTTTTGACTTTCAGCTTGATTTTGTGTCACTTTCTCTTTTGGTCTGTTCTAATTTTGTCAGATCTAGATAAAGGACTCCATGATTAAAGCAGAAAATCTCGATTTGGTTTAATTGATTTGGACAGAATTTTCATAAAGAGTTAAGTGTTTTCTGTTCTCTCTAGTTTAGTTCTTTCTAGTCTGCAGCAAGACATTTGTTCAAAAACAAATTAAAAAGTTGAAAGGACCTAATAACTGAAGACATGTAATATGCCAGCTTCATTCACCAGCTTTCTTGTTACATTGGCTTGCCAGTCTTAGCATTCAATTTTTCTACATCCTGTTAAATGTACTACAGCGTTTTGGTGAAATGAAGGCAATATGTTATGACTGTACCAAAGTATGAATTATCTTTGCTTAACATGAACACCTTCATAAACTTATTGTTTTTATTTTAATTTTTGTTCCTTAAGCCTTTACTTGATATCTTATTTCCTTGCCTCGGAGAAAATGAATGGCAAGCATTCTTCCCAATGGCTAGAAGGATTGATTTGCTATGAATTCTATAGGAATAGGAGAGCTTGTAAGTTTCTTGTGAAAGTTGGACAGCTATCCTCTAGAGATTATAACATACATGGTAATCTCAGCCTTTGGAAGATGGTAAAAACAGTGGAGTTTTTCAGCAATTGTTCTAACAAAGGGGAACTTTCTCATTTAATTACATAGCTACAAAGATTTTACCGTTTACCTCCAGCTCTGAACGTGCAATCATTTTTATTTGCCTTTTTCCAGTCCTTCTCAGAACATGTAAAGTTGTACTGTCAAATAGAAGATGAGAATATCAGTGCCTTGACCAGAATTTCCATTAGTGCATCCAAGCAAATGTAAATCAATGTTCTTATTTGCTGCACCTGGTTGTATTCCATACCTGCAGCTCAAACTGAAAGAGAGATTTCCTTTTTATCCTACTGTAGCCATCAACCCAATCCTCTCAGTCAAGGTATTATGATTTCTACATTGTTCTTCATATTGACTAAATATCCTAAAAGCATTTGCTGTTTTTTAGAACACCAACATGAAGCTTTTATTTCAATTTTCACACTTCTGTTCATCCTGAGATGCATGCTCTGATATGTCTGCTTCAATGATATAATTTTCAAGCAAATATTTTAAGCGGAAACAGGTAAGAATGGTAAAGTACTAGTAAGGACAATGTGAAGCCTTGAAGCTGATTATAAGCAGAGTAAAACGATTGGTGTCTCTCGTCACTGTCATATTGCAATAGTACATTATTCTTGTATATGGCAGTTTATTTCCCATTCAGCAGGAAATTTGTTATGTTACAGAATAATGAAGTGTAACTTGACATTTAGAAGAAAGATATAAATTCATCAGTTCTGACAGGTAGAACTCGGTCTTTAAAATAAAGTGATTAGGAAATTTTGAACATACATTTAAGTAATTTTAAAATAATTGACTAATGTCCAGACAGTTAATAAAAATCTATTTATTCACTTGAGTGCAAAATATCTTCTAAGGGAAGATTTAGCATTTGTTTCCACTTGATATGGTTTGCAAATGTATCTGATAGTTTAACATTATATTTAAAGAAAAAAATGATACTAAGAGAGAGTTTGATTTAAAATCACGTATCAGTAGTTTCAGTTCTGTGCAAATCAAGCATATAAAAGCCACATCTGTGTAAACAAACAATTCTTAAAAAATACTGCCTGGTAGAACCTTTGCTTAATTATTTATGTATAAATACAAGTTACTGAAAAAACTTATATTGTTCAGTATAATAACAATGACTGTACTCCCATTTTTTTTAAGCTATTAGCTGCCATTTAAGAGTTCCTAAAACATTAAAAATATTTTCTGGTTATCAATGTAGATCTACAGTACACATTAAAGTAGCTGTCAATAGCATTTTCTCTAGCATTGAGAAGCAAAACCTACTTCAACTTAAACTAGAATTAGTCTCACTGTCAGGTGCAAAGTCACTGTTACAGTTAGTGTCCAGTTATTAATACAACCAGGTTTGGGATCCTGATGCGCTCCAGGCACTCCAGGTGTTCCAGTCACTGTGCCTGCAATCCTTTTCTTCCCACTTTCTTTATGACTGCTATGAATGTTAGGCTGCACAGCATCTCCATCATCTCCTTTGTTTTATGGGTGGAGCTTCTTGCGAATTAAAAGGGAAACCCATAAAGTGGTTATTAGTAGAACTCTTCTTGTAAACTGAGAAAATCCATTGCTTTGAGTAAGTGAAAAACAATGTAAAGTGTGTGAAGGAATGGAGATGTATTTAAATTCTTCCCTGCAGTAATACATCAGTGAGGAAAATGAAGAAATTTACCATTAAAAATCAATTTAATTGACCTGGGACATTTGCTTATTTGCTAATCATAATTATCATAGAATTCTAGAAACATAGAATTGTTTGGGTTGGAAGGGACCTGAAGGATTGTCTAATTCCAACCCCCCCTGCCAATTGCAGGCACACCTTCCAGTAGACCAAGTTGTTTAAATCTCCATCCAACCTGGACTTGAACACTTCTAGGGAGGGAGCATCCACAACTTCTCTGGGCAACCTGTTCCAGTGTTTCACCACCCTCATTATATAAAATTTCTTCCTTATATCTAGCCTGAATCTACCCTCTTTTCCCTCATCCTGTCGCAACAGGCCCTGCTAAAATGTCTGTCTCCATCTTTCTTATAGGCCCCCTTTAAGTACTGAAAGGCCGCAGTAATGTCTCCCTGAACCCTTCTCTTCTCCAGGCTGAACAACACCAGTTGTCTCAGCCTTTCCTCATGGGAGAGGTGCTCCATCCCTCTGACCATTTTTGTGGCTCTCCTCTGGACCGGCTCCATCAGGTCCATGTCTTTGCTGTGCTGAAGGGTCCAGAGCTGGATGCAATTGTGTACTTATTTCATGTTGCCATTACAAAGAGGAAGTAATACAGCTGTCAACCTCATATCCTATATCTTACGATATGCTGTATGCTTGTATAGCATATATGTTTATTTATGTCTTCAGAGAGTTGCAGACATACATATTATGAGTTGTTGTGCAAGTGGAAACAGAGTCATTACCTTTTTCCATAGGTTCATGTGTTATCCAACTCATATGTTGAGTAATTCTGTTGAACAGAGAATTTATTTGTTTATGGAAGTGCTTGCAATACGCAAAGTTCAGGATACCTCAGGTTCTTTCAAAAAACAAAAAAAAAGAATAATTTAAACCCACATTTTGTGTTCTCTGATTGCTCTGTGAGGAAGAAATGTCATAGTACTTTGTTTGATTTTTCATTTCACTAAAGATTGTATAAATCTTCATGCCTGATTATTTTAATTTTCTCAGATAGTTTGTACCAGTATAATTTATTTTCTCTTCTAAAACTGAATGAATAGCTTATTGTCATTACAAAGAGAAGCTACTGCACTGTATCTGGACTCATCTATCTTCACTGATGATTAGCACATGAGCTAGCATGTGAACAGTCATTGATCCTGCTATGGAGTTTGCATACACTTTGTCTCATATGTTTCCATCAATACCTTAATGAAGCACCCTTACTGGACACATCAGACTGCTGTTTTCAGCATACATTCTCTGTTTTTTCTACTTTCAGACTACAAAATAGAGAGTAACAGAAGTTCCACTTTGGCCCTAGGTGTCAATGCATGATGTCGGATAACTCAACTCACTTTTCTATTTTGCTTACTTTTAGGAGGTAATTCATAGTGCAGAACCACCCTCTGGTGCTGACTAGCTCATGGTTTATGCCTATATTGTGAAAATATCTGTAGTTTAAGCCTGACTCTTTTGTAAATGTACAGATAGAGATTTTCTTCAACTTCTAGCATCTAGGAAAATAGAGAAATTCAGTTCTTGTGAGTTCATTCAGGCCATTGCGACAGAAAGTTTCCACTAAGTTTTCTTTCTCCTTTAAAAAGTGTGGTGAGGTGCAGATCCACAAGATGAATGGCAGAATCTGGCAGCAGCAGGTGGATTTTACCTTGTATAACAATTTTGTTTGAAAACAAAGATTTGTTTTTTACATTTTTACTTACTCCCTGTGCTCCCACAACTTCACACTTATTATTGCGCTACAAGAGTCAATACTGACTCAAATATTACACAGGTTAGAAATGAAGTACATCCTCTTTGATGTGTAGGAAAGCTTCTCTGTCTTTCCCCACCTGACAATTTTCCTTTTATGTCCCCAACTGTACTTCAATGGGGCTTAGCAGTTTTCACAGACTCAGGAGAAGACCTCTCAGTCTTTGATATGATCTCTCCACACTTCTGTTCAGGCTCTACTGCACCTCTTTGTGCTGCAGTAGGTGCTTTAAATTCTGAGTAAAATAATTTTGAAACATCCCAGAAACTGATAAACAAAAAAATAGCTGTGTGTGTAGTATGACACTTCTTGGTAAAAACTTCATTAGCTGTGACAGAGAAACGCTATAGAAGTTACATATGTTTTTTTCCACAGAATTCCTTTCTGGTCACATTCAGGTCTTGCAACTACTTTAATCTGAATGGGAAACTGTGATGGACTGTGAGCTCCACTTAAGTATCCTGATGGTGTAAGTGACTTTGACAAAACAAAGAAAGCAGCCATAAGAACTCTGTTTAATAACAGCACATCATAGCAAAGTTGATTACAGTGCAACATGGCTGAAGGATCTTATTAATGACGTGGTAATGCAACTTGAAAAGGATGTATTTTATACTCATTTGTTAGAACAGATTATCCAAAGATTCTGTCCTGCAACACTTGCTGAAGGTTGTTTTACGGTACAGGAGCTGGGAGGCCTTACAGCATAGTTTTAGCTAGATAAACTATAACAAAAAAAAATTTACTATCAAAATAAGATTATTATGTGGTAAACTTTTGTCATACTAGCACCATCTATTGCTAGCATAAAATTTTATTGTTTAGCCATAACAGAAGCAGAGAGCTGTGAGTGTGACATCCTTTGTATATCACTTACACTTTGAAGATTAGTCACTCTATTCCCCTCAGTGCCCTACGTAGCAAGACTTCATCTGGAGAGTACTGTAGGAACAGGCTACAGATGGAAAAAAAGCTAGAGAGAACTGATAGCTTTTATAAAATTTTATTGCATAGTTTCTGTAATAACTTATTATACTGAAGTGAATGCACAAATGAAAGTTAAAGTAGAATTACGGGATTTTTTTATAAAAAAAAGCAAAATAAGTCTTAAGTCCATGAGGTAAAGTATGCATAAATGTATACAGATGTGTGCATGCAGAGTGATTACTTTCCACTGTAGTTCCAAAGTACCATAATACTTGAGGGATTTTTCTGTTGCTATTATAACAATTGTTCTAGGCAAGCTCATTTTTTTAGTTGTTGACAGAGAGATGAGGAAAAAAAATAGTAGTAAGGTACAAAATTCCGTGGGATCAGCATGGACAAAGTTCTGACAAATGTGTCACATTAAATGAGTAAAACTGTGACTTGCACCTTCCCTGATTCATCTCCTGTACATCAGTTGTGGTCAAAAAGGAAGGATTTAGCTCTCAGAAAGCTTTTAAAATGTGTCTTCTCTCTGCTGATCATCCTGTGAAAGCCAATCTCCTTGAAGAAAGCTGAGAAGAGCACAGAAACATTTCTGATCTGGAATGTGAGGTACTTATTTTTACAATGATTGTTCATTCTTTGAAAGCGTCATAATTTTTTTTAGTGTTCCATGAAAGAATGAACTCTCAGACCTGGTTTACATATATTACATACTACTCAGTGAACCGTGTAGGTCAGAAAGAAAAGTCTGAAATCATTCAGAAGCTCAGTTAGGAATGTAAGTAGAAACACAGAATCACACAGAATCACAGAATGTTAGGGGTTGGAAGGGACCTCTGTGGATCACCTAGTCCAACCCACCTGCCGGTGCAGGGTAACCTACAGCAGGCTGCACAGGACCTTGTCCAGGCGGG
>Ga0065711_1030057_pt1 | contig 33891 bp, 19 predicted proteins | sample Hoacrofraction12_FD_59098 | JGI IMG/M metagenome (GOLD analysis project Ga0065711, IMG submission 59098) | Hoatzin crop microbial communities from Cojedes, Venezuela - Epithelial fraction 12 v2 (version 2) | ecosystem: Host-associated > Birds > Digestive system > Esophagus > Crop | place...
CCCGCCTGGACAAGGTCCTGTGCAGCTTGCTGTAGGTGACCCTGCTTCGGCAGGAGGGTTGGACTAGATGACCCACAGAGGTCCCTTCCAACCCCTACAATTCTGTGATTCTGTGATTGTGTGATTCTGGAAGGTTTTGGCCCACACTTGCATACGTGCATGTTGTGTAGTACAGGATATCCCAGAAATCATGTTGACCGAGGGACTGCTGTACCAGTCTGCTTTGGAAGGGTTTCTCAGACCTCAGAATCTACTTGCCAATGTAAAGCAACACTTTATGAAATGAAACTTGAAAGCCTCTCCTTCCTCTTCCTGATGGTGGTCTTCAGGGAGCAAGAGCAAATATTGGGCCAACAAGTCTAACAGGAACACTGTTCTTGTGATTAAGGTGTCTTCCCTCATGAATAGTAGTTTGTTTCTACATTTGAATGTTAGCTGCCAACATTTGCAAGTTCTTACCCTGTCAGAGTCAAGATTTTATTATAAATTAGTTTGACAACTAGAAGAGACAGGACCTGTCTGCAGAAAGACCTAGGAACTCCATCGTGGACCAAAGGTCCTTTATGCTGATTGCTGTGAAAACACTTAGGAGGGGAAGTTGTCACCATTCCTTAATTTCTACAATAGTTCATTGGAAACTTTGACATCTACAGATAGCCCAGCACAACACAGAATAACTCTGAAAAAGCTGGAATTCAGAACTGAAAAGGAGAAATTAAGTAGGAAGCTTTATTCCAGGGTAAGAAAATGGATAGACAGAAGGTGGAGAGCAAAACACTGAAGCAAAGGGAGCATTTATTAAGAACCTGGCAGCCAAAAATGGGGATGTTTTATGATTGCAGTGTCACCGTCTCCTGCTTGCTTGGCTCCCTTTCTAGCTAACCAGCTTGTTTTGTCCCAGAGATTTAATTTCCTGTACACACAGTTTGTCTCATCACTTTCACTTTTTTATTAGTGGCTATGGAAAAGCCCAGGTCTTTTTCTTTTTGCATTTTGGCAAGATTCAATAAACTCTTCAGCAAATTTTTGGCTGAGTTATCTTCTTTTAAGTAGGCCTAGCTGTTAGAGCAAGATGGATTTAAAGTCACAGGTTTCAATTGTAGTGCAAAATACCCTTGTCCTCGCAGTAACAGTGATTGTGGAGAGGCAGAAAAGTTTTGATTCACTGGTTGTAAGGACCATATGTAGCTATAAAATTGTAATCTAGTTACTTACTCCAGTGGAACATATAACTGAGCAAAGACGACTTGTTAATCGAGGTCTGTCATAGAAAAGGGGACAGCTCATCAGTTCTTGCAAGCAACCATTTGCAGAAGGTCAGGCTGGTCCCTAACTCCCATCAGTTAACAAAGATTCAGATGTTTTTCAATTTGTCCTACAATTTTTTACAGCTATGCTGTTTCTAGCATCCTGAAAATGAGCATGACATTTCCACTCCCCGTAGTCCTACACCATGGGGCAAGACCAAGGTTTTATAAGATATGCTTGCCATAGGGATTTGTTCCTGCTCTCATTCCCTGGGGTTTCTTTCGGAATTTCATGGACTCAGGGTGGTGTGACCCCTCTCCTCAGAACCAGGCCAAACAAGAAAAGCAGTCAGGTTAGTACTCCCAGATTCAGCCAAAAGGTGCAAGTGGTTCTACAGCTTCTCCAATAAAAGAGTTGCGTACGTTCCACCTAAGTTAACATTACAATTCTGCAGTCTACAAGTGAATGAGTCTGCCAAGGGATTTCCTTCAGTTCATGGAGAGAAACAAACATTTTCAAGTCATGACTGTGATGTCTTTAGAATGAGATGAAAGGCATCTGATCTTCCCTGAAAATTCCCTGACTGAGTTTCCAATGGCTGCACAGGGAGCCCAGGGTAACTAAAAAATCCTACACAGAAGTCTACATTTTATGTGTTTACGTGTTAGGTTAACTCCACAGTAAAGATCACAGTGAGTCAATATTCCAGTCAACAAGGAGCCCTCACATTCAGTCTTTTAATTTCCCTTCTGTTCTTCATAATGCAAAGTGAAAAGAATTTCCTTTTATTTTAATGCTGTGATTTTAACCAAGAAATTCATATGAGTCCTGACCTATTAACACAGTTATAACCATGCAAACAGCAATGTCGTTTGCAAGATTAATCAAGGAGCTTGGATTTTGCTTTAAATTATATTTCCTTCCTGCTTCTTTAGAGTGCTTATTCTGCACTGTAAGGTGAAATGTCTTAACTGCATTAAGAAAAGAAAACGGAGATTTGCGTTTGCTGGATCTATCTAAATACCATCTCACCCTCAATGTTACAGTCTAATGGGATTTGAATAATGTACTGGTATCTAACCTCTGTAAACAGATTGAATCTAAATTATTTGTATGAAGTATTCAAGGACATGACTTCCGTCCTTGCTGCTATTCCCTCTTGCCCAGCCAGTCTACAGCTGGTTAAGAAAACCTTCCTGCTTTTGAGATTGATGCAGAAAGCATTTCCTAGAGGAGGACACATATTACAAGCAGAACTCCAAGCTGATAGAGAAATTTGCAACAGCAAAGCACTGTGTCTTGTAAACACGTGATAAATTTTCCTAAGTACTGTATGACATATCTGGCTCTTTGATTAGGTAATTTGCTATAGTATAAATTGGTTTTGTGGGTTCCCCTATGAATGAGTCTCACTTACTTTCCATCACCTAACAGTTGCATCAACAGAGTGTTTGATGTAAACTGATTTATTGGAATTTTTTCAAAAGGTAATGCTCCCACAGGGAATCATAACTCTTGAACAGTGTCTGGTTGCTGCCTGGATGGTGATGGGAGCCTGAGTTGCAAGCAGCCTTGCAAAAGCATCTCCGTCTGGATTATATGAGATTCCCCAAAGCACAGTTCTCCCATCCAGCTCCTACATGACCACTACAGCAAATGAATGATCCATAGTTATTGGTTATCTTAAACTACAGACAAACATCTCCTGTTTTAGTACAAAAGTACAACTGTACAGAATAACAACAACCTGTCCTTTGTGACCCTTTCTGTATCTGCAAGAGAAGTTTCTACTTCAATTTTGCAATGAGAACTACCTCAGAGAGTCCAGATTCTCCATCCAGGGTATTAATCATCAAGTCAAAATGTACAAATTGCTCTGAAACATAAAACTGGTCTAGGCACAGCAAGCACCCCCTGGAGAAGTCTTCAGGACAGTCCAAAATTTCCACCTGGAGAGCTACACTGAATAACGAAATGTTTTGTGAGAAAGGTGACAAGAAGTGAAGTCGGTCCCCTTGTTTCAGGTTGGTCCATTGCTTGAACTTCAGCCACTGTCTCATCCGTGCAGCTGGAGTATCTATGACCACACAAGGAATTCACAACACAAGAGCATGGGTTGTGTGCACAAGTGCAGCCCTGATTCCCCGCTGCACCACAGCTATCTCTACAGAACAAATTGATTGACTTCCATAGGTCACTCAGACTTGGTGTCTGCCCAGGCCTCCTCACCAGTGAACAAACCAAAATAGTCCACTGGGATCCAAGTCACTATATATTAGTGTCACTTCTTTCCAATGACTAGGTAGCAAGCTTGATTCTAACTTGTGTGTTCTGAGTGGATACTAAAGCTAGATTGGGTAAATCCAAGTTTCAGTTACTTTGCTGGCTGTGAATGGTCTCTCTCCACTTATCACAGCAGCTCCTGAGAAGCAAACACAATGTAGTTATCAGGTACGTCATGTTAAGGTATTCTGCCAGCTTGCAGACTCTTTCTGGCTCCCATTCGTATGCTGCATGGTGATGCAGTTGAACAAAAACTTACTTTGTAATAAAAGTAATTGAAGTTAAAGTAGAAATTATGTCTGCTCAACATTCAGTAGCATCTTTAACAATCCACAAACATTAAGTAGTTACACAGACAATCCTCCCACATCCCCAGGAGTTTCCGAGCAGGAGTGAAAGATCATCTCTTGGTCCAGATTTCCATCTGCTTCTGGTAATGCTGGCAAATGCAAGGGTGAAAGATGGCAGATAGTCGACGCAGAGACTCTATGGATCTTTTCACAGCAGACAAGATAGCAAGAAGAGCCGGGAAGAAAGTAAGAGGAGAAGTCAGTTAATCCTCAAGATTCACGCAGAGTCCTGTCACCACTACACATGCAGCAAACCACGGCATCTGGATAGATGGAAGAGCTTATGATTTTTGACTTCACTGAACAGTCAAAAGTCTGTGTCTCCTGTCCCCTTACATAAATCTGGGCTAATGACACATTGCAGTATTGCTGCTTTCTGTGGGCTTCAGGCACTGAGCTACAAATTTCAAAGCCAATAGTTTTGTTAACAGCATTGGGTAGATGTCCTTAATTTTGCAAAATCAGTCTCAAAAATCATTGTGACATTCTAGATAGACAGAGTATTTCTTCTTCACCTTATGTTTGCACAATGCTTTAGAGAGCAAGGAGACAGTTTCAGACAGGGACATAGTCAGAAAACTGTAATCAAGCATCAACACATGGAGGAAGAGGCAAAGGATAAGCTTACCACTCACTAAACTTTCTTTGTTTTCGTTTAGCTGTTCCTGTTTGCCCTGTCTTTCCCATTGGGTTTACTTCCATATCTGAAGTTTTCGCACATCACTAATAGTCTGGACAGTTCTACGAAGAGTTTATTGGCATTATTGGTTCACAGTAGTAAAAGCTCCCTTAGACCATGAAATTTTAATAAAGTGAAATATATTCATTCTTGTGAAAAAGCAGGTGTAGGGAAAATGAATTGATCAGGAGTGTCTGATAATCAATTTCCTCTGGTATGCACACAACATAACTATTCATCCAGATTGCATTGTTTAATTTGCCTCCTCTGCTCATGCATCTTATAGACAATCCATCAGCATTTGCCTTCTTCCACCAGAAGTAAAATGATACCTTGACAACACAGCTTTCAGATAGAGATTTTTCAAGTATTAAGTGCAAAGAGTGTCATCAAAGTAATCCCTTCGTGAAAAATGTTCTTCAAAATCTTTAACCAAGTCCACACAAAAAAAGATTTGTCAGGTTGAGAGCATTCCTTGCAAATGGAGGTTTAAAAATAACAGCATCATTCAAACAAGCAGTGGCTGTTTGAAACTATGTCATGGTCTCTTTTGTAATGGCTGTTTACGATTTAGTTGTGGCACCAGCAGACAGAGGTCAAAAAATGCCTCCAAACTGACCTCTGGTCAGTTTGCTACTGCATTGGGAATTCCTCTTCCGAAAAAAAACCTGAAAATGAGTTGATCGAAGTTGCATGTTTATTATTGACCACAAGTTGATAGCAGCAGCAGGTTAATTACCAAACCTTCAGACTAGGTTTTCTGTAGGAACTGGTGGTCTCAGTAAGAAATACGGTTCCTTATAGTGTCAGCATTGCATGATGGACAGAAGCATTGGCCTGTCCCCAGACAGTTTCCACATGAGGCACAAGTCCACAGACAGGGCTGATTCCCACCAAATGTGAGTATCTGGAGTCATGGAGAGACCATGACATCCATTACAGTTGTTGGTGAAACAGGTGCTTTTAGAATGAGTTATCTAAAAGAAAGGTCTAACTGAGACTAGATGAATTACATCCTGTCTGTGCCAACCCATCCCCACTGACTGTAAGGGTGACAGACATCCCAGGTTAAGCAAGGTGATCCCACCCCAGAGACCAGTTCAAGTGAGTCAGTGAGATGAATGCAAGTCTCATCCTCTGCAAGTCCAGCACGACAGAGACGATCAGTTCCCTTGTTCACAATTACAATAGATCCTAAAGAAAACAGTGAATACTATTAAAAATAATCTCTGTCTCTGCTGTTTTGTCCTAGAAGATTAAGGCATTTCCTGAATGGCTTACAATGGATGCCCGCAGGGCTGAGGAAGAATCAGTCTCCAAATTTGCTCTCAGCCAGCAGTGCTGGTTCAGGCTTTCCTTGGCTGTAGGTCAAAAACCCACCACTACACTCAGCAGTGCCCTGGGGCAACCTACTGGAGAAGATGCCAGCCTCAGAGCTATGGGTGGCACCCCCACCGAAAGCATCTAGGTGCCGCATTCCTCTTCAGTTCAAAATACACGCTGCTGTACACCAGCCATCCTGGTCAGAGTAAGGGATGCATGTGGCTCCTCACTTGCTGTTCTCAAGGACCAACGCAACAATTACTCAGATCCCACTTTTAGAGTGCCTGCCCCCCAGGAGCACTTCTAATCTATGAAATTAGAGTACAGAGAGAAAGCTGTGGAAATTGTATCAAACTAATAAATTCCTGCTGGGCAGAAGGAGTAGGGTGTTTGGCTCTGGGCGTGCTGGGCTGCATATTCAAGACTGATTGCTCAGTTGAGCCTCATACTGGGGAGCTTTCTCATTTTCCTTCTGGCAAACATTAACTTCCTTTGCTTTCCTGTTACATTCACTACCCTAGAGGGAAATATTTTGCTGACTACAACAGCATCTTTCCTGCTAATTTATTCTACTCGTGTGCAAATCTGGCCCTGCGAGGTGCTCAGTCCTCGCTACTTTATCCAGAAATGAGTTGGGATGCAGAGAAGCTGATGGTTTGCAAAAGAATCGTAATATCTTCCAGGTTCATGCTCACTGCAAGCAAAACAAGGCAAGTGTATCATCCAGTTGGCAAACTCACTAAGCAAATACTAATGCTCATAAGAATAGCAGAGCTGGACAACATGATGGCTGTGATATAGCTGTTCTCATCTGCAAGAATAATTACGAACTGAATACATTATTTAACAACTACTCGATGAGCTTGTAAATGTTGCACATACTAGGCTAAGAAAGGAATTTATAATTTTACAAGGACACCCTGCTCTTTAGGTAGCACTGATGGCTCTAGTAATGTGTTTTATTAGATGTACCTTTTAACAGCTTTATTCATAGCCCTCCACCAGAGTGAAAACCATTGCATTCTTGTCCTGTAGCATTGCTCTGTCTGCTTTAAGTATGGTCAAGCTCGTCAGACCAGTGGGGTCAAGTTAAAGACAGATTAAGATATTATGAGACTGCCAGAACAGGTAATAAAGCAAAGTAGCATTTCTCTAATCAAATTTAAATCCTGTCATTTCTTTATTGGGAAAAGCAGAGTGATTCAGTCATCTTGTTGTTAGAGTGAGGACCTAGCCTGACCACCCTGCTTCACTAGTTCCTGCATGGGAAAATCACTTAGGAATGAACTTTCTAAGGCAATCATAAACTTGAAATTACAGAGAATGCTCTATATGGGATTTTCAGATATTTATTTGCACCTTAAAGTAGCCAAAGTATGGAATGGACTTGTCTGTGTCCAGCCATTTTCGAAAAATTTTGCAGATCAACAGGAAAAATGACTGGACACAGTTCTTTTTTGTTCTCTAAATATTTTATTTTAAAATATAGAACTTGGGAAAAAGAAATGGAAAGCCAGGATGACCAGGGTAAAATAAAACATCTTATTTAAAAACGGGTCAAAGAAATTAATGTCCAGAATTGTTTTAAAGGTTGGCTTTTTAAAGAAATTCTGAATGTTTCTTTTCAAGTTTGACCCATTTTTGAAGAAAAATTCTCATTTGCCATGCCAGTATATGAGGCAAAATAGATGATTTAGCTTCTTAAAGTGTGCCCGTTGCCTTTCACTTCACCAGTGAACACACAGGGTTTGCCAAGGATAAGTTAATGAAGGATTCTGAAAAAAATGAATTCCCTCCACATACACACCTGGGTGCCACTGAGAAAGACAGCAAAGTGCTGCCAAGGACTTTTGAGCATTGCTGGTTTTGGAAGCTTTTAGGCAGCAGCTGCGAAATTCCTAAATTATGTATAGGTACTACATGAACCCCTGGCTTCCCACTCATAGCAGACAAGACCTTCAGAGGTCAATTCTGCTCAGAATCATCAACATATTGCCAAAAGATGTCTGCACAGCTTCTTCATAACAGCCTGCAAGGGTAAAGATGCTGGGCCCTGCTTGTTCTTCAGGAACCTTAAAAGGTTTTTCGTAATGCCTGAAAAGAGTCTCTGCTTCTACAGTCTAATGCTGCTTCTTTCCTCCCTGCCCACAAGGAACAGAGTGAGCAGTTTAGCCCCTTGTTGCTCACATCCCTGAAGGATGTTGCTGTCCATCAGCTTTGACTAAACAACTCTAGTTAATGCTTCAGATCTTCCACAGGTGGTCCACATTATCACTAGAGTTCTCTGGGCTGAGTGCAGTGATTGAGCTGAATCTGTGCTTTTTCTTCAGGGAATGGAAGATTATCCATGCCACCATTTTTAAGCGTCCTAACAAGATCCATGATGCCTGTTTCCATGACTCCATTGACACATTTGCCATGGCGTCTACTCATATCTTCAAATCCTTTTCTGCAGCACCACTACCCACTCCAGCACTCCCTAGCCAGTGGTTTTCATGATGTTGACTACCTTCATCCAAGTGGAAACAGGCACTTGTATTTACTGAGCTACTTCATCTAATACATTTTCATAATTAACCTCCAATAGTATCCACTTTGTATTTCATACAGGAACAAGTCCTTACCATAAACAAATGACAAAGACACATCTGAAGTTTTTGTAATTTTTCTTGTTTTGGGGCTACTACGTGCCAAAATGACAATAGATGTTTACCAGTGTTGAAACACCATCAGTTCTCGAGAACCTATATTTCCCCCAGGCCTTTTCTGAGTTTGCAGGTGACACTTCCACAGGGTCACACGTATGACATCTGTGGCGGATTAATTTAATATTGAAGAAAACAGAACTGAACTTGTTATTAGTCAGGTTTGCAATTCAGGTAGCTTGCATTGAATCCAGAGAGGGGCCTGGGTACAAATTATCCTGAAATGAAACATTGCTTATGGTAGATGTTACTGCAAAAGCTGCCATCCACCTGCATAAATTCACCTGGAGAAATATTTCCTTGGAATTTCAACCCTGAGAGCTTACCTGGTGCATTCCTATACACAGAGATTAGAAGATAATATGTCATTATTAAGGACACAACGAGTACAGAAGTGATTCATAGTCTGATGGGCTGTTACTGACTAAAAGAAAACAAATCTTTAAAAAAAAAGAAAGTATAAACCCTGTGGAATGATAACAGTAATTCAGGAGGAGTCACTTAGTTTAAATTTCAGAGGTAGCAAAAAGGAGGTGCCTGATTTCAAGTGTTCTTGCCTGTGGCTGCTTTACTACCAAACCATTTCACTCCCCAACAGCAGCAGGCACGCTCCTGCACTCACATAACGTGCCATGCTCAATGGGAGAAAGGGCAAAACCTTCCCATTTTCAAAGCCGCTGCTCACCATGATGTACCAGACTATGTAAATCCCTCGGGGACTTTCCATCTATGATCAACTCCCGTAAGGAACCCAGAACTCCTCTGATTCCTGTACTCATGCTTCAGAAGGATTTTTGCACAGCCCTGCCTGCAATCCCCATGCTGAGCAGCGTATCTAGCACCCCGTCAATTTTAAGTTTGAGACCCCACTCCACGTGAATGGCAAGATTAGGCCATGCACGGAACTTTCTCAGTGTTAATACTTCGGGGACCAATTCATGAATCAGAGTCTCATTGCGGCACATGACGCACAAACACAGATCTTGTAGCTAACACAGCCATATTGCTTTAAAATCTTGATATTTCACATGTAGGTGCTGAGGCATACATGACCTGTTATGTATTACAAGTAATACTGGAACAAAGTGTTGTGTTGCTTCAGCAAACAGTTTAGGTCAATGCAGAGGTGATTTTAGACACATAAATCTGTGCACACATTTTAAAAATTAAGTAAGCCAGTTCATATAATTCCTAACAAGACAGACAGTATTGGCCAACTAGAGGTCCCACCCAGTTAAAAAAAAAAGAAAAACAGAAACAGATCTTCAAAAATTAAAAGTTGAGCCAAGAAAATTAAGTCTGAATAATACCCATGCAACAAAATAGATTTGGGATGATATTTTTTTAGCACTGATCTAAGTTATTCATGAAGCTAGGCAAAGTTAGTAGGGGGAAGGTAGTATCTGTTGTCACAGTAACAGATTTACTTTGAAATAATGACAGATTTCAGGTTTAAAAGCTCTTTGCTGGGTCAGCAATAAGTACACCAAAATTAAAAGGGTAGCATGACCTAAGAACAAAGGATGCAACTTAACTAGGTTCTCTTCATCCGTTGGGGGAGGGGGAAAGTTTGGTACCTGTGGAACAGAAGAAAGGATACTAGAAAGTGAAGGTGACATGGCAATATCTTCTACTGGAAAGAGATACACAGAGCAAGAGAAAGGAGAGAGAATTTATAGCTCATGGCACGTGGGTGGTTTAGCTGGGAATTGAGTTGGAGTGCGGCGGTGGAAGGAAAGAATTACAACGTGCCATAAATGTTTGTGTCTGTTGATGCTGTGACTTTTTCTTATCATGAGTAATGTTTTTTGATTGTCATCCTTGGAACGTGTTTTGTAGCTTTCTTCTGAGGATCAAGACTGAGAGAGCGGAAACTGAGTGGCTGTGTTATAAAAGTTTGTTGCCTACTAATATTTGAGCAGTTTTGCCCTTTTGCTTTGCCTGTGCAAGTTTTTTTCCTATTCATGGGGGCTGTTTCATCCACAAAATTTCTATGAGGACATTGCTGTGTAGTGGGTGAAATGTATTGCATTCTGGGGGAAGCAGGAATAAGATTCAGGGATGTTTTTAAGATTGGGAATGTACTGACAATTTTCATACGCATTACTCAAGGAATAATTGATTCCGCTTGGTACACGTTGTTCTATAGTATTTTCCTTTTAATGTTGAGTTTAGTGATCTGGTTTGGAAAGCAAGTCTCAGAGAAAATTTCAAAGTTACATCATATTTTACAGTCTTTGTTGAAAATATTTGCTGGACAAGCAGCCTCTTTAGACTGTCAAGGAGCATACGGTTCCCCTTAGAGCAGGTGTGGTGGTATTGAAGACCTGACAGCTTATTATATCTTTATTGATGTGATTTGGATGTCTGCTGGGTTTGTGTAGGTGGGTGTGCTGGCGAGAAAATTTTTGTGCAGTGTAGGTTTATTGATTACCATTTTTATGCTGACCAAGGTTTTCTGGACTTTGATACTACTGGAGCAGTGTTCAAGAAATAGTTTGATGGGGGACTGAAGTGTACTAAATTTATCATAGAAAACAACGAGGGAATCCAGCCTTTCAGCCCATAAAGATGCCATCTGTGTTTCTCAGGTAAAAAGCTGATTCAAGTTGGCTTCAGACTAGGTTGTTTAAACCTCTTAAGCATCAAACGATTAAGTTGTTTCAGTGTGTAGCAAATTCAGTTCGTACAGACTGGAGGAACTGTGTTGGCGATGGCTACAAAAAAGATCAACTCGACAATATATTCAGGCCAGCCTAAACGTTGGCCTTATTGGGACGGGTCTTCAGTGCAGACTGTAGGCAAGCAGGACAGGCTGCGCTGCCACCAAGGGTGAAATACCAGTGTACATCCTTTGTGACTAAGATGGTAGCAGCAAGGTAGCTTAAGCTGCACCATCAACTTAATTTAATTTAGCTTTGCAGGTAAGCGAGTTTACTTTGGGCTGGAAGAAGGGCTTGTTTATGTAAAAGCTTGCCTGCTTTGGCCACTGACGACAATCACTCTAGAAAACTATTTTACCTTCTTCACAAAACTTCCTTCACTCACACATGTGGTCCATCAAGCTTCAAAACTTACTATTTCCATGACTTTCCAAGGGAAAACCCTTGTCACAGTCTCCAGCAGTGCCACCTGCTTCGACTGCAACCTGGACCAAGATCCCTGAACTTTGCTTGGCCACACAATGTAGGAGGCAGCTACCAGGCCATGGCATCCTCCCTTCAGTCCTGGTTCAGCCACTGCTGATGTTGCATCTCTTCTGATCGCACGCGGGAGCAATTGTTTCTCCTGCTGCTCACTCTATTTCTGTCTCTCTGTTCAAATGTCCCCAAGGTCCTGCAATGACTGCACTAGAAGATGTATAAGCTGTTAAAAAACAATAACAATTTAATCTAAACCCACTACACATTACTGCACGCAAGCCAAGGACACTGATTAAATATATCAAGAGGAGTGAGGGCTTGGATTTCTGACAGCCATGTAATGAATTGCGATTAACTATGCAGTCACCATTCACAGAAGAATTATAGACCAGAGAAGGAAAAGAAAATGGAATGTTTGACAGCAAAATAATTATTTAGATCCCTCTGTTCAGAGTGCTTAGGCAGACACGTAGCGGCTCAGTCTGAGAGTTGCAAGGGGCAGGGAGCAGAGGCAAAGAAAGAAAGGGAAAACCAGGCTGATGGGGGGGAATAAGAGGGTAGGTGAGACACACTGCTTAGTCATCAAGTTTCTGCGGGAAAGGAGAGGGTCATCTGGTGTATTTGGGAAATGCCAGATGCTCACGCAGGTGCTGGTCTGGCAGGGAGGGGGCGGTGCAGATTCGTGTCTCCTGCCCACAGCTAGGTGCAGTGCCCGCAAGGAGCCCTGTGGCCTGCAGCAGGCTGGGAGGGCACCAGCCTGCAAACACCTCCAGGTCCTTCACTGTGCAAACCACTGCGGCTTTGCTGACTGCCTCTGGGGAAGGCGAAGCTCACTCACGCCACTTGCCCACAGGTAAGGAAAGCCCTCCCATGCCTGAGATCACAGTCCAGCACCACTGGCCCTGGGGGCTCCGCAGCAGCTGGTCTGAAGCATCCAGATGGGCATTGAAAGCCCAGTCCTGATGCTGGCAGTGGTGGCATTTCAACCACCAACAGACGTGGGCTGTCCTCACACGCTGAATTCACTGCGCTCACTACCTGTCCAAGAGCACCTGCCAAACCACGGAGCAGACCAGCAGGACATGAAGCCAAAGGGGCAAAATCAACTTTAGAAACGGTGTGAGACCTGAGTTGTAAAAATATTCCAGTATCATAAATTATTTTAGAGCGTGGGAAAAATATGAGTAAATCAAGAATATTGTACTGGAAAGAGAAGAAAAACTTGGAAGTAGAAAAATATGCCACAGCTTAAAAAGGCACAGACAGAATATAACAGAATAAAACCACACAAAAGAATGCATTATAACAGAGAAGAAAGAAACTCTCTGGTAATACGATACTGGAAATGGGAGGAAAAAGAAAGGATAGCTGAATCTGGAACAGAATGGCATGTAGGAAAATAGAGAATATGATTAACACAATGCTGTAACTTTCCTTTGAAATGGGAAGGGAGCACACTGAATATTACAAAGGATAGAAATTATAGAGAGAGAAAAGGATACTACAGGAAACATGTCTATGGAGGCTGAATCACAGATGAGCAAAACTGGACTGTGGAGGTAAAAAAGCAAAAATTATAGGCAAGGACAACGAAGTTTTTTGCAAAGTACTAAGTAGGAAATTGCAGACAAAGAACGCAATTCTAGGAAAAATAGCAGCTGTACAACACAATGTGGTGATGAAATGATGTTTGTAACAATAAAAAGCAACTTACGAGGAGCAATTATATCCACGAAAACAACAACGACAATAAGGGATTAATAACATGGGAACAACTGAAGATGAAAATATTTGGGTTAGAGAAAGGGTAACGATGGCACAGAAATCAGTGACAAATCACAAGTATGACTTTCAAGGTATTTCTTTGCATCTTGTATGAAAGCATTGCTTACAGCAGCTATCCTTCCCTGCACCTCTAGGAAGGCACAAATTTCATTCAAGCTTGTTGTTATTATTATTGCTGCTGGCATTATAGGAGGCTTAATGACCTCAGCCATGGGTCACAGCTCCATCTGTGCTATGCACTGTACAAACATTCAGGGTAACTTTATGATATATGGCCCAGCAGAAGGAACCTAAGCTGATCATCAGGAAAGGCAATAGTCTGACAAATTCACAGGTCAGTCAGTAGTGATTTTCTGGGAACTGCCACTGAAGAGAAAAATGTGGTCCACTGCAGCAAACCATCATCTGGACACCCTGTTAGTTAGGTCCAAGTTTGGCACAACCACTGCACTTATTGGGTAAGTTATTTGTGTAGTCTTCATTTGCACCGACTGGCACTCTCTGATGAGTAGAAATCACATACGACCAATGATTTCAAAGGCTTTGAGATGCCTACTGAAGTCAAGCACACCACACCAGTTGTGTATTTGGAGCATAAGGTTCAATCAATGATCTCTGCAAAGCGAAACTGGTGTGAAGCCAGGGGAAATGCTGAGCCTTTAAAAAATTTTATAATGTGAGATTTAAGGTCTTACCAAAACAACTTCAGAAGATTATATCCAGTTTGCAGACAAGAAGCTAAATTACCTGAGACTAGAATGGTACCAAATAAATTTTAAAACAGAAGCATTACAGCAGAACCTGGACGAGGATGAGAAGGGAAGGTAAACAAGACAGTGTGCTGTACTCACAAAATCTTGCAGTGACTCCAGAAAGAAGGCATTAACTTTCTTTAGCAGGGAGTAAGAAAGGTGGAGGTGAAGTAGAGGGCAGAGTGTGGAAGAAGACCTTAACACTTCTACGGAGCTGTAGCACTCGTTTGGGAGGCGTGGGAGAAGTACAGAAGCAAACCCAACCCTTTTAGTCAAAGAGACTAAGTCGATAACCTAGAGGGAGAGAGGTGAGATGATGACATTGCCAAGAAGGGTATCAGTGATGTATTTTGCAGTTCAATGTTCATTTGTAACTTGGTTCCAGAACTACAAATGTGTATTTTTTAGGTAAACAGTACTTCTGGCCTTGCACCTTGAACAGAGCTACTACTGGACTAATAAAGCACACAAGGCTTTCACTACCCAAGAAGTAGAAAATGTTAACATTGGGATGCTATGTCATCAAATATGTCCTGTAAATAACTTACCTAAATGCCCAGCTCCCCATCTGCCCATATCCAAGAAGTAACATGGTAAGACATTCCATGGGAGCTACAGAAGACTGCTTGTGAGTGGCATGGAGGAGACTCAAGGGCTGAAGAAATGACTGGCAGTGGACAGCGATAGCCAGAAAAACTGTCTGGCACAAAACAACAAGGGAGAGCACATGCTTAAAATCCTGCATGTTTGTAGGGATTACAGGTTGTATTAAGACTACCGTGGTGAGGTCTCACACAGGGCCAACAAAGGGATGATGCATTCAGGTTGGAAACCAAGGAACCCCTGAAGGCTTTCCGCTGCAGTCAGCCTTGCATGCCAGAACCCCATCACCTAAAATCCAGAGACCAGGCAGCAAATGGATTTATAAAATCTCTGACCGCAGACAGGTTGTTGCTCAGATGCTCTCCTCCATAAGGCATAGAGCACATCTTTGAGGAGCATCAGCAATCCTCAGAGTCAACAGGAGCTGTGGGGGTTACTCCACTCCTCACAGATTTAGTCGCAGGCTGCAGTCAGCCCTCCCTGTGACTGGCATGGTTCATCTGGCCTCTCAAGCTGTTCGTGGCCTTCAGGAAATTGTAGCACTTTTTGACAAAAAATGGAGTACAAAAGTCATGTCACGTTGTGCCAGGTCTGGGAGGACCTGGAATTACAGGCTGTTGTCTTAGCATTGCATTTTATGCTATTAAGGATTTTCCATGACAGACTTTTTTCATGTTGCTGGCTCCTACACTCCTCATAAATGACTGCAAAAGGTCTTAACTTGCACTGCCAGGCAGTCGTCACTGACAGAAATACACTAGTCTGCTATTAGTGCCAGAGTACTCTATTTGCTGCACTTTCAACTCAGACTCTGGCGACTTCCTTCCATCACCCCCACAACTACGGCGAGGCATACAGATAAATCACTGCCTGTAGACTTCCAGACAGTGCTCGGCACCCAGCACCCAGCTAAAGAAGAGAAAGCAGTCCACATGCTGTGCTTTGGGCATATTATCAATCAGGAGACTTCCGCGAGCACTGAGTACATTTAATTGATCCATGCAGAAGAATTAAACGCCAGACGCCTTGTTCTGCAAAGCTTTGCTCCTCGTGAGGGATGCCGAGGTGACTGGGAGGACCATTGGCATCTGTGGAAAAAAACCAGGAAATATTCTCAGCTGGGAAAACTCAGAGTCCCTTGGATTTGTTTTATTAGGTTTGCAACATCCTTTAAACATCCCATATTCCATCCCCTCCCCAAATAATGAGGAAACTGAATTCGTGTTTCGACCTAATTTTGGTTAATATGCAGCATTGTTTAGACAAAAGCGATCTTGGTAAAAAAATAACCTACTGTTAGAACAGGTTGAGGTCATGAAGTTCAGAGAAAATGCTGTGAGTTCGAAGGCTAACTCTCAGGGACAAGGTGCAATGTGAAGGAGTACCTTTAAGTGAATAGCAATCAAAGCTAAGCATGTTTTAAAGAAAGGGAAGAAATAGCTGTGTACTGGTGGTAGTGCACCAGCTTTTCATCCAATAGAAGAGTTTGATGAATGTGTCCATTCATTTCTTTATCAGTTTTGCACTTGACATCTCTGACCCAGCTTCTCTGTATAAGCCTGTGCATTTAGCTGACTAAATGGAGACATCTGTAGCTGAGCTAGTTACTGTAGGCTTTCTTTAAAGACAATGGAGATCTGGTGAATGGAGACAAAGGTGGGGGGAAACCATCATTTTGAGAGACATCTAAAATAGGTCAGACAACCTCTACTTTTAAAGTACCCTTTTTCTCTGCATCATAAATGAAAAGCCCCATAGATATTGATCTTCCTGATAAGTCTGAATGGGGAAAATTGTTTTGACTCCTCTGTGGTCATACTTTGGTCTTACAAAGTCTTTTTTACTCATGTACTCTCTTTTTCTGGAGTCATCTCAAGTCATTAAGTTACATAATGAATAAAGGGGATATGGTGCTGCAGACCCTGATAGAGACTGACATAGGAAAGCCATCTCCCCGAGGTGTATTTGTGTAGCCCAGGAGTAGCCTGTGATCTCTAGGTGTAAAGGCCTGACGATGCAGGAGCCACAGGGCAAAATCTTATTTTCAGGACAGACAACCTCCTTTCCTGCATTTCTGGGCTCCAGACAACTATGTCCTTGTGATTAAGTAAAAAGAAAGGAAAGAAGCCTGTCCATAATGAGTGTCAGCATCCAGTCTGTCTTCATAGGAGCACCAAGCATCCATATGTAATAGAATTCATGGAAACCTAGCACCAGCTCTTCAAAATGTGGCATAATCCACATGACTTCTACCCTCTACATGAACTGGTGCATTCAAGACCCTTTCTGTCTTGCAGAGTGCTAAATTCAGTTTCGTTTGTCTATTCTCCACCTACCACTCCAGGTCCTGTAGGACAGATGCCATTCCCACAGCTGACTTGCCCAGAGCTCACAGAGTGGACACAAACCCACACTCAGCTGTGGACTCTGGGTGGGGCTCTGAGAAACCTGGTCTAGTTGAAGATGTCCCTGCTCACTGCAGGGGGGTTGGGCTAGAGGACCTCTGAAGGTCCCTTCCGACCCAAAGCATTCTATGATTCTATATTCATGCACAAATGCTGCTGCATTCAGAATCTTTAATTTTAACTCCCACCATTCATCATTGTAGTAGACTTACTCTGTTTCCAGTTATCTCCACAGAGGCTTTGCTGCAGTACTCTTGTAACTCAAGACCTTATTACTTTGTAATTTGAGTTCAGTTAGGACAGCCAGGGGACTCGTGTCTTTCTGTATCACTTTCACAACAAGGACATGCACTATTTATCTGTGTGCTCAATAAAGGCAGTTGTGAAGGTCCTGGCAGATGGTCTTGCCCACCACATCACACCGCTCTGCCACATCACAAGGAAAACACTCAGCTCCCCAGTCAAAAGCATGAGAGGAGCGATTACAGCATCTGTGCTATCTAACATGGGCTGTGGGAGGCCATAAGCAGCACAGCTACACTGTAGTCACTGATGTTGCCCTTTACAGTCCCGTTTTTCATTTTATTTGGATCATTTTACACCTCGCTGCACATGATGATTTTTCTTTGCCTCCAGGTTGCACAGAGCCAGCTATTGTTTTTGTAGACATTTGTGCACCTTTTCCCATTAGCCAGCTTTGTGCTTCTGGTTGCCAAATTCCTGACTGTCAATGAGCCAGGCAGGCCACTTCAAAATCAGCCTTGGCAGCTTAGAAATAAGTGCATATTTCTAAGCAATGTACACAGGGTTGATTTTTTCCTTTGCCCATACCTCTGGTTGACAACCCCTGATGGACACTCCTGAGGTGGCTGCTTGGACTTTATGCCTAAGCCTCTGGCTTGCAGAAGGTCACGAGAGTCTGGACACAAACTGAGAACAGGAGCAGATGTTCCCAGTGCAAATGCTGATTTTGACCCAGTGGTCTAATTGTCTCTGGCTTGAACCTAATGCTATGTTCACCAAGCCTTTTTAGCAGCTGCTTTGTGCTCTGAAGTAGTCTCCAAAGCCATATCTGGTTTTCCACTTCCAGAATGGTGAGATCCACAGGTGATCCAGGTTTCTCCAAAAAGAGATATGTCTTTCTTACCCCAAACTTAATGCACAAACCACACCTCTCCTCTAATAGGTCTTCCCTTCACCTCACTGTTTTGCCATCTATACATCCAAAAATGAGCAAGAGTCACAAAATCAGTTGTATTAGAATATTACCAAATGTGGATGTTAATATCATAATTTTGTCATGAGGCTTTGGTGATTATATGACACAGTCCCAGTTAGCAAGCACTGACACATAATTAAAATTAAAATAAAGATAATTAAATAAAAACTCACCTATTTTACATAACCTAATTTCCCAATTTTACAACAGCAGTGCATTAGGGCCATGATGCCCCACGTGAGAAGAAAAGGAGAAATAGAAATTGGGATCACAAGTGTGAAAAACAAAGTTTCCATCTAAGATGATGTAGGATACCACAGCAAAATGTGTTTAAGAAACTGTAATGGCACTATTTCTAAAATACCGTCCACCCACTAGATGCCTTTGTGCTTATGGTGTGCTGAGCAGAGCATGGCAACTGATTAACAAGGGAAGCAGAGCTGGAACTCAAGCCCTGTGGAAGCTTCTATTTTTTGTCATTTGTAGCCCAAAATTGTTTATCTGAACATCTGCTTCATTAAGAGATATTGTGATGCTATTCACAACAGCAACAAAGAGCCACAGAAAGCTCTTTTCCATCACTCTTTCTCCTACCCGTGTTCCATAACCCACTTCAAAACTTTTCCATTACAGATGTATGTCTGTTGGCATTCATTGTGCTTCCCCATGAACAATGGTAATATTGTGCTTCAAGGGAGCATCTTGGAAAGCAGACCAGTGATTTTGGAGTGTTTCTGAAGTAACAGTCTAAGCAATTTCATTGTTGTTTCTGTTGTTGTGAGAGACATTAAACTGGGAATGAGGGAAGATCTGCAAATACTCTGCAATTACCAAGATATTGTCCGTGCCCTGCTTACAATCAAGTTGAAAAGGCTGAATTACAGACATGGTTGCAGAGTCCTGTGCTCCACTGATGAGCAGCTGCATGAGGAAGGCAGATATTTAAGCTGTCCCTCAAGCAGGATCGGGAGAGCTGCTTTTCCAATATTTCCCCTTTCCTCAGCTTCTTTGCTACTTTATAGGAAATAATGAAGATTACTAGAAAAAACAGTATTGCACATCCCCTTTTAACAGGAGAGGTCCTTAGCTTTATGCTGCCTAGTTGATATTCCGTTCATTCCTCTTATTAATCTTGCTTACTGCTGATTTTGCCTCTCATTTTCTACTTGGTGACCTCCTGCTCCATCCTTATTTAGAGAAGTCTGGCCAATGATTGCAGTATTTTTAGGACAACACCAAGGATCCTCTGTCTCTACACACTGATGGACTACTAATATTTCAGTAAAATATCCTAAACAGCCAGAGTGGATTGCAGCCAAGGCTACACTCCCAAGAAATAACAGCAGTTACTTAGGAGTGCTAAGATTATCCAATAGATAGGTGAACAGGGACGCGGGACCCTGCAGACCAAAACAAACATTAGCAACACTCCAAAATTATTTTACTGCCATAGTACAGCACCTAGCACATTGAGAGCCTGAATTTATGAGCACAGCTTCCAAGTGGTACAGCAGTGCAAGCATTAATCCAGAGAGAAATGTAGATTTCAATGAATTTATTCACAGATATTGGCTTATCTTTAAGCAGACATGACTTGCTGGATTAGGATGAGTAGTGTTGCACCTTACAGGCTGTTATTTAAAAGTAAAGGAAGCCATATCTTTAGCCAGCGTGTGCTGGCAGTTGTTCCTTTAATAATACTTGGCACAAACACAGTCAGCCATCCTCTGCTTTGACACAGCTTGTACAGAGACCTACCAGTCATCCGCTGTCTCCGAGGCCAAAAATTAAATAAGTGGTGTAGATATAGCCCCAAAATGTCAAAACAGTGAGCAGCAAGGGTAGTGAAGAGTCTTTAACTGATATTAATAAAAATTGGAAAATTGTGTTGCTACGCAGTCATGCAGAAATGTTTGGGTCAGGGTTCAGTGATGCCTTAGTAAAGAAGCATCAGTTACACCCTCATTCTTCTCTACCTCCCTTTGGTATTGGGCAGAATCCTGCAATGTGGCAAAGAACAAAATTTAACCAGCTGAATTTAATACCGACTTTTTATAACACCGAAAGCCAGATCCTCATCTCATTTACCCTGAAAATCTGCCCTGACACTGACGATGCCAGATAGATTGCTACAGGTGAAAATCCTTACTGAAGGAAAATAAAGCCCTGGCACATCTAAAAACATGCATCAGAAGTATTCATGTTCCAAACTTTCTCAACATGAGTCTTTGGGACACAAAGCTTTTTATTTCACATGATTAACAGAAGTAACTGCTTTAATAATAAGTTCAGAATTTTTGCCTGAATCCCTTCTTCTCAACCTCCACTTTTCATAATCTCCATGATGAGTAAGTTATAAAAAAGGTATTTACTGGAACATTGCTCTGTGGAAGAAAAATGTCTAGCTGTGATTCAGCATTCCTAGTTCTTCTGTCAATTAATACCCTAATAAACAAAATACCTGATGCTTAAAGCTGCTCATCAGAGAGCCAAGCTTTTTCTGTTTTTTTCAATTGGATTTTTTAATGATGGTTTTTGCTGTCTCTTCTACTTCTGTTCTTTCCATTACAATGTGAATGAAACTATCCATATTGTTTGTCCTTCCATCACCACCTGCATGGTACATAAACAGGAAGGTCAAGTACAGAGCTTTGGACTTTCCTTGTGGCTCCATAGTATCTCACATAATCATCACCGGCTTCTTGTCTACCCCACTGAGATGCGCTGCTTTAGTGCCCCCTCCTGCATCAGAGCCAAAGGCAGCAGAAGGCAGAGTAGAGAGAAGAAATTAAGTCAAAGAGAGGACAGGCTGAGGAAGAGCTTCCAAGCAGGAAGGTCTTCTAGTTTATAGAATATTCTAAGAAGAGTGGTTGAATTCAGATGCTGGCAGAGTAAGAATGTACATAGGAAAGACCGGTCTGCAGGAGTTATAATAAACAATTTCTTCCTCCTTCTGAAAGTTTCTCTTTCTGGAGCCCTGTCAGAGTAACTTCATGGGAAGAGATGGCCTGTCACCTTCTCTTGAATCTCACTATAACCTTTGTACTTGAACAAAGTCTTCACTCCATGGTCCTCTGCCAAACAACCTGATCTGGCAGACACTCAGTGGAGCAGGGTCTTTCCTATTTCAGGACCTCCCTCATCAGATGAAGCTGGTATGTGAGGTCCTAGTGAGCAGAGGAGCCATGCTTCTGTGTTACAGCCAAGAACAGCGGGCTTTGTCCTCAGAGAAAATCCCTCTAGCTAGCAACCCGCACGCATTTCTTCGAATCTTGGTCCCAACCACATCACTCTCATACATCACGTTTTCCTCGTGAGCTGGCAAAAAAGAAAAGCCTCTTTTAGAGGGAGTAGAAAGCCACGTTGTGTGGTTTAGCAGCAGAAAGCTGCAAAGTCTGTTGCAGAGGGTCTGGTGGGATTGCTAGCAGCCTGCTGGAAACACACTTTGATCACCTCACAGAAGCCACTGCCAAATCTGGAAAGAGCTGAGCTGGGGTGATTCCCAAGAATGTTCACCGTAGTCTCCTACATGAATTATGGCAATAAGCACTGAAGGATGCGACAAACATCAGCTGAAAAAGAGGAGCAGGTACTTTACTGCTTAAAAGCATCCCCTGGAAGTGCTTGAGATATGTGGAAGCTACTCTTTTGTTTCATACGGGCGAACAAGCAAACCAAAACAGCGAAGTAGGAAAATCTGAGCACTCCATTCATTATCCTCAGCACAATGTTACCTAAAGGACCTCTTGTCAGAAAGACCTTGTTTCTGCTCTTTTTTCCTCAACCCTCATTCTTGGACACTTCAAATGTTAAAAATTAGTTGGTATTTGAACAAGTGGCCTGCCTGGTGTAGGCTCGGTGTAATCACTGTGCTGTGTCACAGTAGCATGAGAGTCCTCTTCTCAGCTGCAAACACAACCGTGGCAGTTCGGCAGAGTACCTGCACACCAAGCCTGTGCATAACAGGAAACTCAGTCCCGTGGTGGACTTCACAAACGGATCTGGCTCCAGTCCCTTCAAGGAAATAGGGCAGTCATGTTTAAATTTGAGTTTTGTGTTATCGGAAAACTATAATAACAAAGGAAACCTCAGAATAAAACATTGTTGAAAAGATACTGACCTTAGCTAGCATTTATGTTGCTTGGGCAATGCAATGGTTTCCACTCAGATATCAAACTCTTTATCAGGACCAAATAAAAATTGCTTACCTGGACCTTGCAGGATTTTATACTAATTTCTGATTAAAAAATAAATGTACCTGAGTATGCCAAAGTGCCAAATATGCCACTCACATTCAATAGAGCAATTATGTGCTTCCACTCAGATCTCAGCTGCACTCAAAATACAGCTCATGGCAAGGAGGGTGCCAATACCCAATTGCAGTCAGCATACAGCCAGCAAAGAGTGATTTTAACTTCAGACATTCTGAGCAAAAACAAGAAACTGAAGCAAAGTCCCTGGTATACAGAGAGTACTTGGTGTGCATCCTTCCACCTGCTACAAGCAAATTACTGCGAGAGTGTGCTCCATGGGATTCAAAGATGCAGTCTCCAGAAATGAAAATCACAGTAGCTACATACCTAAAAGCACTGCCCAGAAAGGTATATCTGAAATTTCTAAGCACCATTGTTGGAGCAAGCTGGTATGCAGAACATCCTTAGAAATTAGGACATGAAAACTTTACAACACTCCCTCCTGTCTCCAGCCCTCAGACTGGAAGAGATGGAAGGGTGCAAAGGGACAAGTATGACCATTACTGTAGAATCACATCAAAAGCTGCCCCAACCTAAGCCATGTAGAAATGGATGGACTAGGGAAGCAGCCACGTGCGGTGGCAGCTGTAGCACTGGATCTTTGCAACTGTACACAAAAACAGACGTGCTGTGACTGTGTTAGTCCAGGTAGGCTATCATGACTGATCCTCATGAACATCAGACTGACAGGACACTGGAATTGTTTTCTAGGCATTTTCAAAGCCCACATCTATCAAGATATTTTGAGCTGGACAAAATAAAGTGCTGTATATACTCTGGACGAGAGTCTTGAAATAGTAAGGGGATGAATTAAATGACACAATAAGTCTTCTTTATCTCTAATCTCTGTGATTACACGAGATATATGAGAGAGGGTTTTTAGAACCAATAATATTCATAGACTAAATATCTTTCATCCAGGAGAGAAAGACAAAAAATAAAACGTGTGCTAAAAACCAATAGCTGTGTTCATAAATCAATTTATTCAGAAGATTTTTTTTCTTTTCCCAGGCATTTGGGTAAAAGTAGCTCACGAGAAAAGGCTTTAAGAAATGCATTGAGCAATGGAGAAATACAAAAAGCACTTTGCTGCTTCACTGACATGTTTAACATAAAAGAAATTTAAACGTCATCATTTTTCAGCTCAACAGCTTTTGACTTTGTAATGAATAAAAATTTAAGTAAAGAAGAAGTAGGAGAAGAAGAAGAAAGAAACACTACATTTAAAAGTAGTCTGAGAGAAGCCTTGCATTCTGATGGAGTAGCCAAGGGTATTCACAAGGTATATATTTTGCAGCCCATGGTTACATTTACCATTTATGTCAAGGTTTTTTTCAAAATTAAAATAATTCTCAACAGGTAAAGATGAACACAAGTTATGTCAAAAAGCATTTCACCCTGCTGTTAATGTTCTCTACATTAGACACCCAGATATATTTCCTCACAAAAACTACATGTGTTTGTTGGTGCCCCCTGAATGCTGAACCACGCGTGTGAGGCACTGGGTATTGAATTTTGCCATAGCAAATAACTGTTAAAACAGTAAGTGTTCTTTGTTTAGTTTAAACCTACTAAATCTATCAATTTCTTGGTCACCTCACACTGGGCCTTGGTCTGGAGAGGATGGTTCACCCAGTTTCAGTGTTGACTGTGGTGAGGACAGACTCTGAGGCTCTATCCTTCTCTTCATCCCAGTTTGCCTTTCATTCTGGCAGAAGCATCCCGGTGAGGACCCAGCGCAGCCCATGCCCAGTGTGGATAGTGGCACAGAAAGTGTTACTATGACCATGACTGCTGTCATCCTGAAGACGAAAAGCCATTAGTAACTACCCATTGCTTACAGATTTGCCTTCACCATCAAATGGCTTGGAAAAATCTAAAACTAGGCACTGTAACAAATGCCAGCTTAGTCATGTTTCATTTCTTCTATTTAACAGTCCTGAGCATTATTTTTCTTACAGTGAAGAAATTAAGTGCATCTGTCATGTATTTGACTTTTAAGGTTATAGTCATTTGGTGAAACATTAAATGAAAACTGCAATGATTCAGAGTTGTTGAATTTCTAATTTAATATTAATCCTCACTCAGCCTTTTATGCAACACACACACACTCACATACACTCTCACTCCCCCTGCTTGATTTTTCAAAATCTTTCCTTTATACCAGTCATTATTTTAATAGCGCAACAGCAGAATGCTTCTATCTCTTTGTAAAACAGATGCACAGTTATTCCTCATCTCCAGCAGGCAATGGAAGGATTTCAGAGTTTCCTGGAAAAATTGTATACTGTTCAGTTAAGATAGTCACTGTAGGTACAACACATAAGGAAAGGACTTGTGAAAAGGCCTTTTGATGTCTCTTCCGCACCACTGGAGACAAAATAGTTCCCAGTATAAAGCTAAGCTGTGCCTAAAGGCAGCAAAATTAATCACATGGACTGAGACCCCTGCAATGCTTCTGGTGCCAGCGGCACTCCTCTTGGTGATGGAGAAAAGTAGAACACATTCAGACTGCCTTAACTCTGCTGTCATGAAGGTCAAAACCTGGTTTTACTGGAGAGGAGAATTAGGCAAGCAGCAACTGCTTCAATAAAACCCACTATGAGCACAGCCAGACAACTCTTTTCCATGCTTTATCAGTGTAGGGAGGGCAGAATTTTGTTTCTTATTTCTCCATCCTGAATGATTTGTTATTACCTCCTCTTGGAGGTGCCTCACTGGTTCATAAACCAGAAGCCACTAGCAGTGTCACTAAGGTTATTTTCATAGCTTCACTCCCAATATGCTTTCTAAAATTCAGTGGTTTATACCCTGTTGGCCATGGAGCCTGGCAAGTGAGAGGACTATTTCTATGGAGTCAGAGAAAAGTAAATAAGAAAAACAAGGGGCTTTTTTCAGTAGGCTTAAAATTGCTGCACTTGCATCCTCCCCTCCAGGGAACAGCTGCAGATAAAAAGTTGGATGATATACATTTACAGCAAAGAGACCTTCTAGTAGATAGAGGAAAAAACCTTGTACCTACCAAGGATGCATTCAGTTGGCATCTCTTAAATATCCCCATCCACACTAGTCCTTGGGGCTCCTTTCAGAGTCAGTGGAGATCCAGGCAAGAGAGTGAGCAGTGTCTGGGAAATTTACCTCCTCTGAAAACAGACATTTATAATGCTGCTGTAGGTGCCCATTTCTCTTTCTGATTGTAAAGGATGCCTGGGATGATGCTATAGGTGTCAAAGCTATGTATGTGAGCTTAAATCCGTCCCAAGTGGCTGAGTGCAGCAGGGCTCAAGGGCAGCTCTTCCCTCCCACCCCGAGCAGTGCGTGCTCCCCATGGACGATGCTGAGTTAAAGTCAGCAGTCTCCGGACAAGAAGGGCTACTGCATGCTCCTCACCTTTCCAGTGTGTCCATTATTCATTCTTAATGCCTTTATCTGCACAAAGCAATCTGCCCCCAGCATAAATAAACAGGCTTGTCTCGTTGGAGAACAAAGGGAAAGACAAATGCATGCAAAGCTGAACTGTCATTCTGTCAACAGGCCTTCTGTATCAGTATCAATATTTTAAACAGCCACCTTGGCTCTGTTACACAATGTGTGCCACCTTCTTTCTTTTCTCAAAATAAACACAATATTTTTCTTTTTAATTTTCAAAAAATAACCTGCAGGTGCAGATATGTTTACTGCCTGTGTATAAACTGAAATAATGAAGTGAAATGCATTAGAAAAAGAAGTTTCATATCCACAGAAATGGTTCTGGGCAGCTCTAGAGGCCATTGACATGTTGTGCTTAGAAGACAGCTGGAGTAAAAATAGGACTGAGGAGGAGTTTCCAAAGTGTGGAATTACTGCTGAAATTATTCTTAAACTTACGTTGCTGTGGGGATAGTTGGGCACAGAAGGGATCACCCAAGGCTATTGTTCTTCTCTCACTTTGCATATCACTGCCAAATCCATCCTTTTGGGTAGAGGTTAGCTAGTAATAGTTACTAACGATACAGAGCTCAGCTGCAGGGTTTAACAGATCGTGCAAAGTGAGAACGTTTTGCAGCTCTGTCCTGCAGCAGGCGAGGCGGACAGCTGATGCACCAAGGGCAGGAATGGCTAAGCTGACACACTGAGGGATGCTTTCTGCTGACTGCTCGTTTTTCTCTTAGCTCTTTCTCCCCATTTAGGCAAAGGACCTCAAATGCAACCTGATTGACTGGATGCCTGTTTGTTAGTGACATGCCCGAAAATCTTCTCAGAATCTTTGATCAGCCCTGGAGTCATGGATGACTTTTGAAAGGCTGCAATGTCCTTCCTTCTCTTTGCTGTATCCTCTGGGTTCTGATCTAGACCAGCTGAGAGTCAATGCACAATTCTTTAGCCAACGTTCTCCACTGCTTGGAGGGAACCAGACTGAGGGCAGGAATCTGCTTCTGCAGAAGAACTGGACAGCCAGGCAGGGAAACGCCCCTCTTCCCACCCTCCTGTGCACAGCCATCAGCTGGCCAGTGTTCATGCATTAGAGTAAATAAATCCAGGGTGCTTGCCTGGAGGAATACATGGAAGCAATTGCAAGGCATCTGATCAACTCACAGCCTATTCTTTGTTCATTTGTTCATTTATTCATGTACAAATTAAACATCTTCCCACTCCAAGTACATTGAAGTATTTTAAAAAGTTAAGAGCACTGATTTAATAATTTAATAGGCAGTACTGCAAGCTTTTCTGGCAGCCTTGGTCCTTACTGCAAACTGCACACAGATTGGAAGCACCCATGCCCACCCTTTTCTGGTGTCCATCCCCTAAGAAGTGCAGGACCCACACTCTCCCCTTCTAGTAGATGATTAGAAAAAAATCCAAACAAAAGACAACTTTCCCAGTGGGCGCAAAGTGGGGGACCAGACCTGAGCTGGTTCTGCTGAGGAGAGGCTCAACAGAGAGCAGCCACTGCTGCTCTGGGACAGGCAGATAAATTTACATTCTGCTGCAGACAGATCTGAGCACTCTTCCTATGAGAAGAGCAGAATGTGGACAGAGCCAGCAGCGGAGACGGGCTGTGCACAGCAGCTGTGGGCAGGCGCAGCCGGGGAAGCAGCACCCAGCGGGTACCAGGCAGTGCACGCTGTGGGACCAGCCCTGCTCTGTGTAAAGAGGGAGGCAGGCTTGGGAAAACTGCCCTTGGGGCAACTTGAACAATCACTGAGTTTGGAAAATGAGATAGACTCTGATCCTTTCCATTCATGTGCAGTTTCCACAGCCTACACTCCAGTTCTTTTACACCTATAATAACAACACAGATTTGTAGGAAAATGCAGTTTCTGGCACATCTCATTAGCTGGAAGAAATAACAGTGGTGAGCCACAGCAAGGTATGGGGCAAGTAGATTTCCAGCAGCATGACTGGTCCTGATGACAGATGAAAGAATGCAAAGATTTTTTAGGAGCAGGCAAGTCTGTCTGTGACCCACATAGCAGGAAGAGAAAAGACATAAACAGTATTGCAGAGAGTTGTGGGAAGTACCATAAAAATGGAAAAATATTCCATCACTGGTTCTCTTGTTTCTGATTTCATCCATCTAGAGTTTTGCTTATTTGGCTGCAGAGGTCGTAGTGGCACTAGAGGTTCTCCTAAGGGTCAGATTAGCCAGCCTACCTCCTTTCTCTTGACCTCCTTTTCCCACCTCTAACATCACAACATCAGGACCTCATCAGAGTAAACGCTGGTTACCTCAGGCCCCAGTGTGAACCTGTCCCAACATCTCTCCTGTCACTGGTCAGTGGGACCCTGTGGTCCATCATAGCTCTGCTAGCTGACCCCAATATTCAATTGTATTTGCAACTGTATTTGGATGCAAAATACAGCAGCATTCATCCAGACACAGGACATGGGAGCAAAAGGCTGATGTCTGGCTTCAGCTGTGATTGTGTATCAAACCAGAGATAATAACCATGAAGGTTAAGATTAGCTATGCTCAAATATTTTTTAATTAAACTGTATTACAGTGACACGAGAGGCTGCAATCTTTGTATGCTATTCAGGTACATATCTGCTTTTCTATCTCTTTTTATAGTTCCTTGTGCAACACACCTGCCCATCACTTCTCCCTGGTGTGGGCAAGACTGTCTCTAAATGGCTTTTGTCCCATTTAGGCAGGATGCCTTAGTTTACATTGTTCAGTTGATCAGTGACATAACCAGAACTGCTGGATGGGCTTGGTGAATATCAGCCTGGCTCCTGGAAACATCACTAGCCTGTTTTGGTGGGTGGAGGAGAGTGCACAACAACACTGCCGGCACCAGCAAGGAAACATGAATGCCAGCTCAAAATATGCAGCAGCAGGTATGAATTGTGACAACACGGAACTTAGCATTGGGAAATTTCAGTACAGCCCAATGTTCCTTGCCTGGCTCTAGCCTTAACAGCAAACCTCCCACTGACAGCAAATGCATTGGTTATAATTCCTCTTACAAGCTTAATTCTCTGAACAGTCAGATGTCACTGATGGAGATTGCCTTTCGCATTTGTGCAATCTTCAGGCTTTCCCTGGAAGACATCCAGGAAAATTCTCTAATGATTTCTTTCTTCCATCTCAGCTCCTCTTTATGAACATGGACAATGAGTGGACCCTCCCTTTTTAGGTCTCCCTGGAAGAGTATATATTTGACACCGCAGAGAATAGGGCATAATAAAAGAGAGCCATTAGCAAAGACTCCATTTGTGTCTGAATTTTGAAGATGCAGAGTGGTGAAGAGCACTTCAAGGGTTTTCGTCATTTTTAACCAAAGTTCACAATCTTATCTGGAACCAAAATCAGAAACACATGCATTTAAGAGAACAGCTTTCTGCTGGAAGTGGAAAAAATGCAAGACAGACTTTCTATAACCTCACACTTAAACTTTGCGGATTTAATTATAAAATTGTACAAGGATTTTGAGAGAGGGGCTAATATATTCAGGAAACAACTCGTGCATGAGAAGTTAAACCTTAGAGTTGGCTGATTCCTTTAAATTTTATTTAATTTCAGCTTAAAAAACAAACAAACAAACAAAACACCCAGGTATTAAGTGAGGTACCAGATCCAAGGGAAGGGAGAAATTTTTAGAACACCTTTGATAGCGAAAAGGAACTGAGAAACCTCTGCTTGAAAAGGTCTCTCTGCAGGTACTGACAGTTCACGTAAGGTAGCATGTTAGGAATATTTAATGAAATGTAAGTTTAGTACAGGTCTTTGTGCGTAGTTGGATTACTGCAAAAAAAGTAACTAAAAGTTAATCCTCAATAGTACCACCTGCACTTGATATCAGTTCACGTTGCAGGTGGGAAAAATGAGGTTGTGATTAAGAGATTTATACATGGTCATAGCCACATCGTGTTAATGTCATCACTATAACCTGACTACCCATATGAACAGGTTGTCTGCAAGAGTCCCTTAAAGACGTTTACTTAGAGAGTTACCAAGATTTTGTTTGCTGCCTTCTCTTCCGTCTTTCTGTAGGAAGACATATGAATAGAAGTGAGTGTAGCATCTTCTCCTTCATAGATTTTGATACACGGGAGAGACAAAAAAGTTTCCAGAAAATTGCTCTGTAGTTTTATGTGAGACACACAAAGCTCAATATGGATTACGATAGTCACGGAGAAAGACGGAAAGATAGTCACAGGGGAATGCTGGAAAAAAATAGCAGCAAGTTTACGTTCTTCCCTGACTTGACCAATGTTATGAGAAAAATAAATCTTAGCAATAGTTCTGGCTTGAGTCCATTACAAATGTTCTTTCTTGAGGATATTATGAATAAATGTTTCATGTCACAGAAGGGTCGTGATTTTCACTGCTTTTTTGTCCATAAACCAAAAGAGGGTGGAAAAAACCCCATCACTACATACTTCCCAAATCCAGAGAAGTCGCAAATGCAAGGAACCTGCATTTCCCTTTGCACATGGCCTTTGCCTGATTATAGACTGTCAAACAAAAATGCAGCAGCAAATTCAGATTGCATAGCCACATACTTCAAAATATTTAGATGTCTCAGTAGAAGCTGACTGAGATATTTCCTCATGTCTGTTTTCTGAAAGAGCAGAACTACTTTAACCAAAATCATTCCATAAATGCAGCTTGAAGCAAAACTGTGCATGGAAAATTTGGATCAAAAAGGTTGTAAAGAACTGCTGAAGGAAAGGGGTTTTAAAATAGCTGCACTCCCAGCTCTACATAAACAAAAGCCCCCGCAGTTCTTTTGTCAGATGCCTCCATCAAAGGTGATTGTGGGAATTGGTTCTGCAAGCAGGGAAAGTAGCACCTGAACCTGTGTCAGGTCAAGAGTGACCACGCCATGGTTTGGGTGCCATCACCGCTCCACAAGTCATACCTCAGCACTGCTCTGCCTGTGGTGTTGTAGGATGTTACACCAAGGCTGGGCATGACTTCTTTCTAGTCCCTTAATACCTGGTAGGTATCCTCAAAGTAATCATTTGATAGGGCTTTGGGCAGTAATCCATTTAATCCCCCAGAGACTGAAAGCTTCTTCAGGCTTTATCTTCTATTCAGCATTACTGCACAATGCTAAGACTCTGAACACTACACTTAGAAAAATTGTATTATCTATGTGTACCTTAGTAATGCTAAGCAATCATTGCCTGGGTTCAGGAGCCTGCCACAGCGGGACTGAGAAGAATACATTTCCCCACCCAATTACTGAACCATAAATTGCCTTTGCAGGTCATTCATAACTGCCAGCCTGAAATTTGTTTTTTGTTTGTGTTTTTTCAACTTATATTTATCTACATATTACTCTGCTAATTTTAAGCCAAATGCATTGAGATTATTACCGTTTATCGTCTGAGTTTCAAGTTGTGAATAATGACATTGTCAAGCTTTCCTCATTAATCACAAGGCTATTAATGTCTTTGCTTTTCATCAGAGGAAGAGTGGTGTGTGATTACATGGACCTAAACACTAGCATTTGAAGGAAAATTTTGAGTATTTGAAGCTTTGCAAAAAAATTGGCAATGATGACAGCTGGTGCTTTATTGAGCTAAAACCTTTCACACTGTTATAGGTAAGATAACCACTTGCTACCAGCTGGTAAAGTCTACATGTAAAAATAAGCTCTGTAGATGGGCTTATGGTGTTGTCTAGTTGCCAAACACCCTGCACTAAGTTTATTTTCACCTGTGGCACAAAGGTTTAGAAACTTCTTACTGAAGTGTAAACAAATGCAATTTATACAACAGAGAAAGAACCTGAGTGTCAGTACAAGTCAGATGGTAACATTCTCGGCTTTAGTGTGTTTGAAATTGGCCATAGAGTGTAAACCATATAGTGCAGCTAGAAACTTCAAATGCACGCCCATGAACTTATTTGAAAAAGTCATTGCTCAATGTGGAAGAACTAACAGTTTAATTTAGTGAAAATTCCAACTCAGATAAGTTGGGGTTACTTGGCAATGTCATTAACGGGAATTTGTTTCCTTGTTTTTCAATGTAAGAAGCCAGTTTTGCCTTCTCTAGTCGATGCAGGTAGTGCTCAAAGCATGGTGGATGAGAATTAACTATCTCATTGCGGCTGGCTAACTCAATACATATTGATTTGTGGGTCCTGTGACCTAAAAAAAGACAAACTATATTAAACTTCAAAATAATGTTAAATAAGGATGGGTTTCACCAAATTAGATAGTAGAAAACTTGCCCCAGTAGCACTCTTGTGGTAGAATGGTTAAAAGAGATTGGCTTCTGGAAACCATAACTTATTGACAGTGATATTCCATTGGCTAGTTTGATCCCAAGCCAAGCTGTCCGGCTCACTGGTGTAGAAGTCCTCACAGTCACATCAATACTGCCTAGTTCAAACAGAGTTCAGTTCAGTGGTAAATGCTGAAGACAACTCAAGACTCTGTGACTGAGACTATTGACTGATATTGATGTCTGGTCAGACTGACCTTCTATGTATACCTGTATAATACTAAGTTCAATGGACTGCAATATTTCAGATACTTATCTCCAGCTCTGCAGCAGAGTTCATGTATGGCATTTTAAAAATCCATGTATTTCTTTCCTGTGTCTCTACATGAGGGGTGAAGGCTTTGACCATCCCAGAGTTCTGTGGCCCTGATGTCCAGATGGGGATCTACTACAGTGTGTTGTGCTCCCTTCTGGCATACAGACCTAGGTTTCTTTCCCGTGGAAATCAGGATGAGGCAGAAGAGGCCAGTGAGTATCTGCAGCTTGCCCTGGTCCTGTGTCATGATGTAATTATGGCACATATCTGGACCTGCTAGCTGAGAAGTTCCCTAGTTCTGCTGGACCGAATATGTCAAATTAAGCATCACTATCCATCTCCACTGAGCTGGCTGAAAATTTCACTCATCCAGCAAAACTACTTGAACCATGAAAAGAAGGAGAGGAACCCTGCAGATGGGGGCAGCAGAGATGAGACGGGACTCTCCCTTTCAATGGCAGCCTTTGTTAATCCAGCTGAGAAATTACATACTTTTGCCGTCCATATTTCTCACTGATTCAGTTAGCACTTTACTACATACACTGGGTTCCTGTACTCAAGCACACGGTCCTTCCCAGGTATCGTATTCACTGTCCTGCTTTATAACCAGAATTTAACAGAAATGGTCATTGCCAGTGCTCCTGTGGCAAGTTATACTAGTGACGTCAAGGACAGGATGTGGCCCTTTGCTATGATGTTGCCTGTGAGGCAGTCAGCAAGTGCCTGGCTCAGTTCATTTGTTTTGATTTTTGCAGGTGACCTTGTGCTTCTTCACATCTTTGTTTTTTGTGACACATGAATTTTAAATTATATATTTTAATGTGACACATTCCAGTGAAAAATACCAACTAATAAGGCATTAAAATAGTAATATTTACTTCAATAAAAATAGCTGTGATGTTCGATGCAGTATTTACTGGTAAGATATAACTGACCTAGTCTACTCGGTAAAAAATCTTATCTTTTGAAGTCAGGTATATTGGGAGTTTCTGATGGAAACAGAGCACTGATAGTTACATAAGAGTTTACTGTCAGATATCTGCCACTCTCCATCATCTTTGAGAGGTCCTGGAGGACAGGAGAGGTGCCCGAGGACTGGAGAAAGGCCAATGTCACTCCAATCTTCAAAAAGGGCAAGAAGGAGGACCCAGGGAACTACAGGCCGGT